>Ga0137418_10004868_pt2 | contig 10473 bp, 10 predicted proteins | sample CZODoug3_1_2_16f_FD_122242 | JGI IMG/M metagenome (GOLD analysis project Ga0137418, IMG submission 122242) | Vadose zone soil fungal communities from Angelo Coast Range Reserve, California, USA - CZODoug3_1_2_16fungal (Hybrid Assembly) | ecosystem: Environmental > Terrestrial > Soil > Vadose... | reverse complement strand
AACTGATTCGCACGCTCGCACTGCGGCCGCACCCCGAGGGTGGCCATTTTGCCGAGGTGTTCAAGTCTCCGCACCTCGTGCACCGCCTGGAGGGCGATGATTCCCGCGCCGCGCTCACGACGATCTACTTCCTTCTCGCCCAGGGAGAGCGCAGCCGGTGGCATCAGGTCGCGTCAGACGAAGTGTGGCACTACTACGAAGGGGATCCGCTCGAGCTGGTGTGGGAGGAGCAAGTCGAGATCCGTCGCATACAGCTCGGCCCGGTGGCCATGGGCCGTGAGCCGGTCGCGATTGTCCCGGCCGGGTCGTGGCAGGCCGCGCGCAGCCAAGGGGCCTACACGCTGGTCGGCTGTACCGTGGGGCCCGGGTTCGAGTTCCGAGACTTCGTCTTGCTCAGCGATGTGCCTGCCGAAGCCGCGCGGGTGCGCGCGCTTTATCCCGAGTTGGCGGAGTTGTTCTGACGCGCGAGGCGGCGCGGCGTGTGTTCACGACACGCGTAGCTTCAACACGTTACCAATCATCGTGCGATCACTCTTCACTCCCTGAGATCGAGTAGCTCGTCGTGTCCTGACGAGCGTTGCTAACTCTCAAAGAGGAGTCGCCGCACATGAAAGTCCGCGCCGGTTTGCTTCGATGCGTCGTCGCTGGTGCCCTTGCCGGCTGCGGGGGTGGGGGGCCCACGGGCCCCTCAGGGGCGCCCGTCGTTCTGATCGTCAACGGCGCCACGCTGCCGTCCGCTCCGCTTGGCGCAACAGTCGTCATCCAAGGCTCGAACTTCGGCGCGAGCCAGGCGGCCGGCTCGGGTGTGGTGGTGTTCTCGAACGGTTCGGCCGGACCCGACACAGCCGTGATCGCGAGCGCTGGGGATTGGGGCAACACGTTGATCGTGACCACGGTGCCCGCCGGCGCCGTAACGGGAAACATGGTCGTCAAGACCTCGGGTGGGACGAGCACGCCGGTCGCATTCACGGTCGTCGCGAAGGTGGCCTTCAGTCCGTCCACCGTCTCGTGGACCAGCACGACGGGATTGCCGGTGGGCTTGAGCGGTCATGCGGTCGCCGCCGCGACGCTCCCCGGCCTGGCGCCGACCAGTGTGGTGTACGTGGTGGGTGGTGCGGACAGCACCAACGTGCCGCGCGACACGGTCATCTACTCGACCGTCGCGACCGCGGGCACACTTGGAGCCTGGACCAACACCGCCGAGCTGCCCGTCAAGCGCGCCTTCGCCGCAGCCGTCGTGGCGACGCCTACCAACTCGCTTGTGAGCGGTGCTTCCTACCTGTACGTCCTTGGGGGCGACAGCACCGCCAGCGGTAAGCCCGTCGCGACGGTCTACGTGGGAACGCTCAGCTCCACCGGCGCGGTGAGCAGTTGGTCGACGACGACGTCCCTGCCCGCGCCCGCGCATTCGCTGGGCGTCGTGATTTTCAACGGCAGCATCTATATCGCCGGCGGGTCAGGCAGTGGCAACGTGCCCCTGGCCACTGTCTATCGCGCGGCGATTCAGTCCAACGGCTCGCTCGGCAGCTGGAAGGCGGAAGCGTCCCTGCCATTCGCACGGAGCTACTTCGCCTTCGGCGTGAGCGGCACGTACTTGTACGCGGTGGGAGGCGACAGCGGAACCGTCACCCCCAACGACTCGAGTCTCGCCGCCGGCGCCATCAGCGACGTGGTCTACGCGCACATTGACGTGCGCTCGGGCGACGTGACGGCAGCGGGATGGACGGGCGGCTCCAACAAACTCAAGAAGGCCGTCGGCAAGCATACCGCCGTCGTGGCCGGCGGCGATGTGCTGGTGACCGGGGGGCTCTATAACGGGGCGAGCACGGGCTCGACCGAGGAGACCTATGCGGCGCTGAATGCGGACGGCACCACCAGCAGCTTCAACGGGGCGACGGGCTCCAACACTATCTCTTCAGCGGGAGGCGGGAACCTGTTCAACCATGCCGCGGTCGGCTACCAAGACGCCAGCGGCGCCTTCCACGTGCTGGTGGTCGGCGGCGACGACGTGAACACGCCGACCAAGAAGCACAAGGGCGTCTTCTACTACTAGAGCCTCAGGACCCTGTCGCAACACGCGCCGGGCCGGAGCGCAGCAGTTGCTGCTCTGGCCCGGCGTAGGGGGGCATTGCTCAGTAGGCCAGCAACTCCAGCGCCCGCGCCAGCACGCGCGTGCCGAGTGCCAGGTGTTTGGGGTCCGTTGCCTCCTCAGGACAATGCGACCGGCCCCCGATACTCGGCACGAACAGCATCCCCACCTGACACCGCGCTGCCAGCACCTGCGCGTCGTGTCCCGCCCCGCTGACCAGCAACACGCGTTTTCGTACCTCCTGGCGGCGCATCGGGACTTGTTGCACGCTCCAGTAGGTCCCGAACGCTGCTTACCGATCGGAGGGAAGAAATGGCCCTGGAATCAATAGGCGGCATGCTGGCCGGAAACCCGACCGGCTTTGGCGCTCAGGCAGTGGGACGCCCCGCCGCGGTTTCCCCGGACGACAAGAAGCTGGACGTCTTCGCCATCGGCCTGGGCGACAATGTGCTCTGGCATTTCCTTCAGCTCCCGAATGGCGCCTGGATACGCGAACCGCGCAATGGAAACCTGCCTGCCGGCGCGGTCAGCGCGGTCTCGCGCGGCCCAGGACTCCTGGACGTGTTCGCGTTGGGTGGGGACAAGACACTACGACATTGGTCGCTGTCAGGGACGACCTGGCAGGACAACATCGATCGCGGTGGGCGCCTGCCGCCAGGTGGTCCGTGCGCCGCCGTCTCGCCTTCTGGCGGCGTCGACATCTTCGCTGTAGACGAGTTCGGCGTGTTGATGCACTGGACTTGGGACGGCACCACCTTCAGCTCGCCCCTTTCGGTCCCGAGCGCCAACCTGCTAGCCGGCGTTCCCGCGGCGGCGTGGACCGCGACGAAACTGCACGCCTTTGCCGTCGAGGGGACGGGGAAGATGATGTACTACTCGCCTGCCCCTTCGGGGCTATGGGTTGCACGCGACTTGGGCGGCAACATCGCCACCAGCGGTCTCGCCGCCGTCTCTCTGGCTAATGGTACGCGTATCGACGTCTTCGGCGTCGACCAAGTGGACAAGGAGCTGCATGTATGGACCTCCACGGATGACGGCGCGAACTGGAAGGAGTCCACGCTTGGCGGCTCAGTAGACTTCGGGCTTCCGGCGGCGGTTTCCTCGCCTAGCGGACGCATCGATGCGTTTGTAGTCGGGGCGGACACGGCGCTCTGGCACTGGCGCTTCGAGTCAGGCGCCTGGGGTCGGCCGACCTCATTGGGCGGCAACCTTCCCACGGAAGGCGTGGTGGCGGCGGCGCGGACGGGTGAACGCGTCGACGCCTTCGCGGTGGGCCCGGATGCCACTTTGCAACACTGGCCGGGTTCCAAGGAGGGCAGGCTCGAGAATTGGGTTAACTGGGCCGGAAACATCTCCGTCCAACCGCTCGCGATCTTCCGTCCGACCAGCGTGGAGGAGATCGTGGAAATCGTGAAAGCGGCAGAGGCAAGAGGCCTGCACGTCCGGGCATGCGGGAGCCACTGGTCGTTTTCGGACGTGGCAGTCACAGACGACTACGTGATCGAAACACATCAGTTGAACAGGACGATTGACGCGGTTCTCGAGAATGCACTCAGCGATGAGTTCCTCGCCTTGCAGAAGGCGAGCCCAGACATTCATCTCTACCACGTAGAGGCGGGAATCACGGTGCACGACCTGTGCCTCCGCCTCGACTACGTGCTGCTGCCGGGTCCCCTTGCTTTGACGACGCAGGGTAATAGTGGCGGGCAGACGCTGGCCGGGGTGGTGTCCACCGCGGTGCACGGCGGTGACTTCAATTTGCCGCCGATCTGTGAAGCGGTGCAGGCAATTCACCTGGTGGGGCCGAGTGGGAAACAGTATTGGATTGAGCGCGGTGAGACAGGCGGCAGTATCACCAAGCGAGACAGGTTGGCCGGGGTGCTGGGCCCGGGCGTCGAGATTCAGCAGGACGACGCTTGGTTCAATGCGGCCCTGGTGTCAATGGGCAGCATGGGGGTCATTTACTCCCTGGTCATCAAAGTGCGCGCTCAGTTCGCACTCTCCAACTTCACCCGCAAGGATGTGTGGAGTATGGTCAAGCCGATGCTGCTTGGGCCCGGAGGCGCGCGCGGCAGCATCTTCACCACACAGCTCGATCCGTTCATCTCGATGATCACGCCGCGCGGACCCCTTCCGCCTCCGCGCTACCTCGAGATCGTGATTAGCCCCTCCAACGCCGATCCAAGCTGCTGGATCACGACACGCACCGAGATTCCTCTGGTGCCTTTCGAACACACGCCACCGCCGGTGTCCCTTTGGGACCTCGGAGCACTGAGCGCGCTGGGGGCCGTTGTGAGCGCACTACTCTCGGCAGTCGCCGCCGTCCCTGGCCTCGTACCCCTGCTTCCATTCCTAGCCCCCGCTGCTGCCGGGTACGTCATCGCGGGTGGCAACGTCGGCCAGCTCATCACCGGCGTCGCCAACTTCGCCACCACCCACGGGGCGCCTGGATTAATAGGGATCCTAGAGGATGTACTCCTCGACTACGGCCGCAAGCCCGGCAGCACGCAAGGGAAGGGCTTCGAAATCATGGACACTTACGACGGCGACGACAGTTTCACCGCCTACCGCTCGATGTCGATGGAAGTAGCCCTCAATGGGTCCAAGAAAGGCTTCATTGACTATGTCGAAGAGTGTATCGCTATTGTGCGGACCGCGATGGATGTGGGCAGCGTACCGTTCGGTGGCTACCTTTCGTTGCGTTTCTGCGCGCAGTCGCAAGCCTACCTGGCGTTCGAGCGGTACCCGCTCAACTGCATAGTCGAAATCGCGTGCTTCAAGGGCTTGATCGGCAACCTTGAGGTTATCAACCGAATGGAAGAGGCGATGTACCGGCACAAAGGCATCCCACACTGGGGTCAGTACCACCGAATGAGCGACGCCGACGGCTACGTGAGCAAGCGCTACCCGAAGCTGAAGGACTGGCGGGGAATCCAACAGAAGGTCAGCGAGGGGTCGCGCACTTTCGAGAACGCGTTCACCTGGCGGTGCGGGCTGTCAACCTAACGCAGCCGTCTTGGGGCTTCGGCGGTAGGTCGGGCTCAGTACGCCAGCAGCTCCAGCGCCCGCGCCAGCACGCGCGTGCCGAGTGCCAGGTGTTTGGGGTCCGTTGCCTCCTCCGGACAATGCGACCGGCCCCCGATACTCGGCACGAACAGCATCCCCACCTGACACCGCGCTGCCAGCACCTGCGCGTCATGTCCCGCGCCGCTGACCAGCACTTTGGGCGTCACACCCGTGTCCGTTGCCGCTCGCTCGAGGACCTGTCGCACGGCGCCGTTCATCGGCACGGGTGGCCGCTCGTGCAGCGTGCGGATCTCGATGCCGAGCCCGCGCTCCGACGCGATCGTCCCGCACAGCGATCGCAACCGCTCCTCCAAAGCACGCCGCCCGGTCATGTCTGAGTGACGGAGGTCGATCGTGAACGTCACGCGACCGGGAATCACGTTGATCTGATCGGGCTCGACCCGCACGCGTCCCACCGTCGCCACGGCGGGCCGGCCGAGGGCAGCGGCGATCGATTGCACCGCCTGGATCATCGCCGCGGCGCCGGCGAGGGCGTCACGCCGGAGGTCCATCGGGGTCGTGCCGGCGTGGTCTGGTCGGCCCGTCACGACGACCTCGAGGTGGACGGCTCCCGCGATGGTGGTAACAACAGCCAGCGGCACCTGCTCCGTCTCGAGAATGCTCCCCTGCTCGATGTGCAGCTCCACAAACGCGCCCAGATCGTCACGAGCGGCGGACGCGATCGTGGCCGGGTCGAGGCCGCGGTCACGCATCGCGCGCGCGAGCGTCACGCCCTCCGCGTCCTTGACGGTGTCGGCCTCATCGGGCCCGATGGCGCCGATGATCGCGCGCGAGCCCCAGAAGTTGGTGGCGAAGCGGCTGCCCTCCTCTTCGCAGACGACGAGCAGCTCGAGGGGCCGCTTCGGTTTGCCGCGGGCTTGGGCGATGGCTCGCAGGGCGGTGAGCCCCGCGGCGATGCCCAGCGCGCCGTCGAGCCGCCCGCCGTGGCGGACCGTGTCGATATGCGAGCCCGTCACGACCGCTGAGCCACTGCCCTCGATGCGCCCCCACAAGTTGCCGACGGCGTCGCGCCGCACCGCGAGGCCCGCCTCCTTCATCCATCCTGCGACCAGGTTGCACGCGGCTGCCCACGCGTCGCTGTAGAGCGGGCGGTAGGCCCCGACCGCGTATAGCTCGTCGAGACAACGATGGAGCGAGCCCTCGTCGATGCGGACCGTCACGACCGCGGCTCCGGCTTCACGAGTTTCCCCCATCCCGCTTCTCCGACGATCTCGCCGTCGGCGAAGACCGTGCGTCCGCGCACGATCGTCCGCACGTTGGTCCCGCGGAATGCGCGACCCAGATACGGGCTGATCCCGCTGCGTGTCTGCAGCTGCTCGGGACTGAACGTCCACGTCCGCTGCGCGTCCACCAGCGCGAAGTCGGCGTCGGCGCCGATCGCGATGGCGCCCTTCCTCGGATAAAGCCCGAAGAGCCTCGCCGGCGCGGTCGCGGTGAGATCGGCGACGCGCTCGAGCGAGAGCCCGCGCGCGTGCACTCCCCCCGTCAGGAGCACGGGGAGCGTCGCCTGGATGCCGGCGATGCCGCCCCACGCCTGCCAGATGTCCTGCTCGCCCTTTTTCTTGTCGGCCGCGGGGCAGGGGGAGTGATCCGACGCGACGAGATCCACTTCGCCCGCGAGCAGCGCCGTCCACAGGCGCTCCCGCGACGCGGCGTCGCGGATCGGCGGTGCGCACTTGAGCGCCGGTCCCAAGCGTTCGAAGTCCTGTTCGTCGAAGTCCAGATAGTGCGGGCAGGTCTCCGCCGTCACCGACAACCCCCACTCGCGTGCGCCCTGTACCTCGGCGAGGCCCTCGGCCGTGCTCACGTGCACGACGTGCGCGCGGGCGCCCGGGCCCGCTCCGCGCACGCACGAGACGAGTCGCTTGATCGCTTCGACCTCGGCCGCCGGCGGTCGGGCGCGGCACCACGACAACCGGCCCGTCTCGCGGCGGCCACGCATCTCGCTCCCCAGCCGCTCGACCATCTCATGACTCTCGGCGTGCACGCCCACCACGACGCCGAGCCGCGCCGCCGCCTTGAGACCCGCGGCCAGCACGCCGTCAGGGACGCGACGGAAGTCGTCCACGCCGCTCTCGCTCATGAACGCCTTGAACGCGACGACGCCCCGCTCCGCCAAGCCCTCGAGCTCGGCGAGGTTGTCATTCACCAGGCCGCCCCAGAGGCCGAAGTCCACGCGCGCTTTCTCGGAGGCGACCCGGCGCTTCGCGTCGAAGGCCTGAGCGGTGATCGTCGGCGGGTGGGCGTTGAGGGGCATCTCGAGGACCGTCGTGACGCCGCCGGCCGCGGCCCCGCGCGTGCCGGCGTCCCATCCCTCCCAGTCGGCGCGTCCAGGCTCGTTGAAATGCACGTGGGCGTCGACGAGGCCCGGGAAGATCACGAGGCCGCGGGCGTCGATCGTGGCACCGCCGTCCTCGACATGCGTGCCGATGGCCGTGACCACGCCGTCCGTGACTGCGATGTCGGCGGCGGCGCGACCGGTGGGGAGGATGGCCTCGCCGCCGCGAATGACGAGATCGGGTCTCGTCAAGTCTCTTCCATGATGAACTCTTGCGCACCCTCCCACAGCGTGCGGCGCCCCAGCTCCTTCAGGTGCTCCTGCCCTTTCACGAGCGTCGCAAAATGATTCCCTGCCAACTGCCCCACCTTGCTGCTGAACATGGTGGACCCATAGGGGAAGAGCATCTCGGTTTCGCTGATGCCCCCGGGGTACAGGAGCAGCATCCCGGGCGCGGGGTGGCTCGTGTGGTTCTCGAAGTCGAGGCCAAGGCGCTGGTCACCCATCGGAATCCAGGTCGACTCGCCGCTCCAGCGGCAGTGAATTACCTTGGTGCGGAGCGGCAGCATCTTGCGGACGACGGCCACCGTCTTGGGCGCGTCCTTGTCTTCGAGGCGCGCTTCGAACGCCAGGTTTCCCACGCGGATCTTGAGCATGCCCAACACTAACCGTCCAACGATTTCCACGCACGTTCTCGACACCACGCGCGGCGCGCCCGCGGCGGGGGTCGTGGTGTCGTTGTGGCGACTCGACGGCCGCCAGCGCGCCGATCCCCAAGGGTCAGGCGAAACCGATGCCGAAGGCCGGATCGGCGACTTGCTGAACGGGAAGGGGCCACTCGTCGCGGGGATGTATCGGTTGACGTTCGAGGTCGCTCCCTACTTCAAGAAGAAGGGCGACGCGCCCTTCCTAGGGCGCGTGACACTCGATCTCGAAGTGACGGATACGTCGCGACGCTACCACGTTCCGCTGCTGGTGTCGCCGTATTCGTGCGCGAGCTATCGGGGAAGTTGACGCCGGAGAAGGGGGACGGGCGGCGGGGGAAGCGTAACCCCGACCCCGAGCGCTTGTTCGAGGGGGCGGGACCGCTGGTCCAGCGTCTCCGGGCCGAGTCCCCGTTTATTTCGGCCGCCGCGATGATGTCACGGGCCCGTCAGATCCTGGAGGAGTTGGGTGGGGCCGAGCAGGTCGCCGTGATCAACGCGCATCCGCGCATCGGGGAGAACGCCGAGCAGGTACGAGCGCAGTCGCAGGCCTCCTTCAAGGAGCAAGGCTACGACGGCGATGACACGCCTTCAGACGCTCTCGTACGTCTTGCGCGTCTGAACCAGGAATACGAGCAGAAGTTCGGGTTTCGATTTGTGGTGTTCGTGAATGGGCGGCCCAAGGCTGCCCTGATCCCTGTGCTCGAGGCGCGGCTCAAGCGCTCCCGCGTCGAGGAGCTACAGACGGCGCTCGCCGACATCGTCGCGATCGCCGAGGACCGTCTGCGACAGGAGACATGAAGGTTATGCGACCCGTCAGCCACACCTACGTCGACTCCGTGAGGGCGCCGGTCGTTCAGGTGTTCGCGGCGATCACCGACCCGGCCCGCATTGCGAAATGGCTTCCCGGCTGCGAGGGGGTCGAGGGCGCGGTGCCGTTCAAGAAGGGTTCGCGCTTCACGGCACGGTTCGGTCAGCGCACCAGCGAGTTCGAGATCGTCGATTTCTCGGCGCCGGCGACGTTCGGCTGGACCGAGCGTGGCGAACGGAAGGGCACGAAGTTGTTCTTGCGGCTCGACGTGACCGGTTCGACGACAGCCGTCACCGTTCGTGAGGTGTCGACGCCCCGCGGGTTCGTCGCGTGGGTGCGGAGTCGTTTCTTCGAGCGCCGCCAGGTGCAGCGCCGGCTCCAGACCATCGTGCAGAACCTGCGCACGCTGCTCGCGTCCTGAGGTCCGTTGCTCACCCTCGTCAAGTTGCTGCAGTCGCTCGTCAAAGCGCTCCACTCGGAGGGGACGCCCGGACAGCTCGCGGCGGGGCTCGCCCTCGGCTCGATTCTCGGCCTCACTCCACTCGTGAGTCTCCACAACGCCGTCGTCTTCGCGTTGATCGTGATGCTCAACGTGTCGTTCGCGGGTGCGCTGCTGGGGTGGGCGGTGTTCATCCCCGTGGGCTTCCTGCTCGACCCCCTGTTCGATCACATCGGTCACCAACTGCTGATGCACACGCCGGCGCTCACGCCCCTGTGGACGGCGATGTACAACATGCCCGTCGTCCCGCTGACGAACTTCAACAACACGGTCACGCTCGGGAGCCTCGTCACGTCGTTGGTGCTGTTCCTGCCCTTCTTCTATTTCTTCCGGTGGGCCGTGGCGCGGTATCGCGCGACGATCGGCGAGCGCGTCAAGCAGTCGAAGTGGTATCGCGCCGTGACGGCCTCCAAGCTGTACAACGTGTACCGTCTCTTCAAACCCGAGCCATGAGCGTCCGCATCTTCCGCTGGCGCGCGATCGGTCCCCTCCTGGTCTTTGTGTTGATCGGCGGCGTGCTGTGGTGGCTCTTCGCCGACCGCATCGCCCGCCGTTCCGCCGAGAAGATCGGCACGGCGATGGTGGGCGCGAAGGTCGAGATTCAGAGTCTCCACATCGACCTGGCCAAGGGCGACGTGACGATCCGGGGGCTCACCGTCGCCAGTCCCCACGAGGCCTTGAAGAACCTTTTCCAGGCCGACGAGCTCGTTGCCGACCTCGACGTGCTGCCGCTGCTCGAAAAGAAGGTGGTGATCGATCGATTAGCCGCGAATGGACTCCGGTTCGGGACGCCGCGGACGACGGACGGACGCGCCCCCACGGACCCCAGCGCCAGCGTCTCCGGGCGCGTGCTGAATGAGGCGCGCGATTGGGCGAAAGGCTTCCAGGTGCCGGCGCTCCAGCTCGCCAGCGGGAAGATCGACGTCGGCACGCTCGATCCCCGCAAGCTATCGGCGATTCCGGCGGCCGAGGCGCTGAGCGCGCGCGCCGATTCCAGTCGCAAGG
>Ga0137418_10006847_pt1 | contig 10475 bp, 10 predicted proteins | sample CZODoug3_1_2_16f_FD_122242 | JGI IMG/M metagenome (GOLD analysis project Ga0137418, IMG submission 122242) | Vadose zone soil fungal communities from Angelo Coast Range Reserve, California, USA - CZODoug3_1_2_16fungal (Hybrid Assembly) | ecosystem: Environmental > Terrestrial > Soil > Vadose... | reverse complement strand
GGCATCTTTGTGCAAAGCGGCAATGGAGGCGCCTCAAGTGTCGAAATCGACCATTGCACCGTTCACGACTTCCAGAAGAACGGTATCACTGCCGATGAAAAAGGCACGGTTACCATCATTCGCCGGAACGTTGTCACGGGACTGGGCCCAACAACCGGCGCGGCGCAAAATGGCGTTCAAATTGGATTCGGCGCCGTCGGCTCGATTGCCGACAATGTTGTGACCAATAATATTTGGGCGCCGTGTACCGCCATCGCCACCTGCGCGACCGTTGCCACGAACATTCTCGTCACTCAGTCCGACGGCGTGGAGGTCTCCGGCAATACTGCCGGCATCGCCCAAGTGAACATTTTCGTTCACGGCAACAATGCCTCTACTGACCGCAACGAAACCTTCGCCACAGCCGTGCTCGATGGCATCCGCATCCACGGCGATCAATCCCGCGTCCGTCAAAATCGCGTGTTTAACGGCGCTGAGTCCGGCATCTTTCTCTCTGGCAACAACAACGTCGTCGTAGACAACGTGATCACTGAGGCCGCCGTCGGTGTGCTCAAAGATTCCGGCTCCTCAGGAAATATCATCGCGGCGAATCGCTTCTTCAATACCACCGTGCTTGTACAAGACCCCCAATTGATCGACGTAACCAAACTCATCTCGCCGAAGCGCTGACGGAACGGTTTATTTCGGTTGGTGTCGCGGATTTGCGGACGCTACTCGCTCCGCAGCGCACTCATCGGTGAAATCGATGCGGCCCTACTGGCCGGAATGAGCGCCGCCACAAGCGCCGACGTCGCCAGCGCGCCCGCCGCCACAGCCAGCGCCAGCGGATCCCAACTGGAAACTCCGTACAGTTGACTCGAGATAAGTCGCCCCGCCCCCACCGCCAGCGGCAATCCCAACAGCAGCCCGGCCAAAACGCGTCGCGAAGCCCCGCTCAGCACCAGCTGCACCACCTTCATGCGTTCCGCTCCCAGCGCCATACGAATCCCGATTTCCCGTGTCCGTTGCGCCACGGTATACGCCGTGACGCCGTACAGTCCGACAGCGGCCAGCAGCAGCGCCACAATCCCAAACAATCCTGCCAGACTGGCCACCGCGCGCTCCTGGTCAAACGCCAAATTCACTTGCTCACGCAGCGTTCTAACGTTTGTCATTGTGAGGTTCGGATCCACTTCGGCCAGCGCCTCGGTTACCAACGGCTCCAACCGGCCCGGGGCCATATTTGTCACCAGCAGGATTCCGCCAATAAAATGCGAACGCATCTCGATCATCTTCATCAGATCATTGCTGTAGTTGACGCTCTGCGCCAGCGGCACATAGAACATCGGGCGCGCTGGCTTGCTCAACTGAAAGCCCGCGAACTTCGCATCGCGCACCACACCTACAATCCGGTAGGTGCCCGCATTCTCCGGCACGTCGATCCCGAAATGCTGGTCGAGCGGATTTTCATCGCTCTTGAAGAATCGCTTCACGAACGATTCGTTCACCAAAGCCACTGATGCCGCAGTTTCATTATCGGCCGGAGTGAAGTGGCGCCCACGCAGCACCGGTATTCCCAAATTCTGCAGATAATTCGCGCTCACCCGATCCCATGATGCTCCCGACTCTCCATTCATCTTGGCCGGCGGATGACCTGCCACCATAATCAGCTCGCCCCAATTATCTGTAAGCGGGTTATAAAGCGCCATTCCCGACCCTTGCACTCCCGGCAATCGGTTCAATCGATCCTCTAGCTGACGGTAGAGCGCCCTCAACTTCGCGTCGCTGTACGTCGCCGGCGGATTGTGCATTTCCACCACCACCCGCCCTGGCACCTGATATCCGAAATCCTGATGCTCCAGCTTGTTCAAGCTGCGCCCCAGCATCGTCGCGCCCGCCACCAGCACCACCGAAAACGCCGCCTGTACCAGCAGCAGTGCCTTACGCGCGACCGAAGATCGATCGCTCGTGCCGCGCCCTGATCCACGCAAAGCATCCACCGGATCAGTCCGCGTCGCAAACCACGCCGGTGCCGCACCAAAGATGATTCCCGTGACCAACGCCAGGCCGAAAGCGAACCCTAGCACCAGCAACGACGGTCTCGTGCTAATGGGCAAAAAATGTGCGCTGTGAAATGCCAGTGCCAGCAGCAGCCGCGCCGCAGACACCGCCACCACTAACCCTGCGACCGCTCCCCCAATCGCCAGCAAAATACTTTCGGTCAACGCCTGCTTGATAATCTCGCTTCGCGTCGCCCCTACCGCCATGCGCACCGCAATTTGCCCGCGCCTCGCCACGCCTCGCGCCAGCAGCAGGTTCGCCACATTGGCGCACGCGATGAGCAGCACCAATCCGCAAACGGACAGTAATATCTGCAAGCTGCGCCCATATTCTTCCTTCATCTCCGCCACACCGGCGCCAGCAGGCACCACGTTAATCACTTGTTTCGGCAACAGCCGCTGTACGTCGGCCATCCAGTTCGATGGATATCCCGAGTCGTTCACCATCCATTGCCGCAACACTCCAGTCAGTCGAGGCCCCATTCCCACAATCGTCGCGCCCAGCCGCACCCGACCGATCATGCGCAGCCATGCGGACACCGACTGACGCAGCAGCGCACCCTCGCCCGCAATCATCGGTTCCTGTTGCAGTGGAATCCAGATATCCGGCGGATCGCTGCGCACCGTCTCGCCAAAAAATCCCGGCGGCGCCACGCCAATCACCGTGAACGGATGCCCCTCGATCACAAACGTCGCACCCACCACGGTCGCATCGCCGCCATAAGTGCCCTGCCACGTACGATGACTCAGCACCGCAACCGGTGGGGCCGCCGGCCGATCATCATTCGCCGTAAATACTCTTCCACCAAATGAACCGATGCCCAGCACCGCAAAATAATTCCCAGTCACATATTCCGACCGCAGCGGCCGCGCAGCCGATTCCGCCCCTTCGCGCCGCACGCTCAATTGCCCCCGCCCCGCCTGGAACGCCGCCACCTCCTCGAACTCCGGCGCCTGTGACTTCAGCCGTTCGTACAATGGAAACGAAAACATTCCCCACCGGTCCTGTGGACCGCCTTCCACGCAGCAATCGTCCCCTTCGCCGACCCGGTAGAGCCGCCCAGGGTCTGCCACCGGCAGCGACCGCAGCATCACCGCATCAATCAACGTGAAAATCGCGGTGGTGCCCCCAATCCCCAAAGCAAGCGTAAGCACCGCCGCCACCGTAAACACCGGCGAAGACCGGAACTGCCGCAGCGCATACCGAATATTCCCAATCACATCCCGCATCGACACACCCCCATCTCCCGTATCCCCTACGGATACGCAAGCAATGCCCTTCGAGTTCCCCAGATTCCTTTTATCCTGGGAAGCGAAGGACTGACATGTTTCAGACGTTAGGGAAGTCGATCGGTCAGGAAAAAAGAACTGCGATGCCAGGGGGACAATAGTCCCTGGCACTTCGTCAAAGCCAAAGAAGACTAAAAGTGCCCCCGTTTACTTTAGCCTCGCCGGCCGCCGGCCACTAGTGCGGTGTGCTAAACTGAGTGCAGGAGCCGCAGAATGATCCAGAACTCAATCGTTAAGGATCCTGATATCCTCGGCGGAGAGCCTGTTTTTCGCGGCACGCGCGTCCCTTTTAAGATTCTGATCGAGTATTTGGAAGGTGGCGACACTCTCGATCAATTCCTGGAACAATATCCAAGCGTAAGTCGAGAGCTCGCCATCGACGCCATTGAGGAAGCGCGTTCCAGTCTAATTTCCCGCCTTGGATGAGAGTCTTAATTGACGAGTGCGCCCCAAGCGCCCTAGTGCACACGCTGACTCGAAGCAAACATCATTGCCGGACGGTTCAACAAATGGGTTGGTCCGGAAAAAAGAATGGCGAACTCCTAGCACTGGCCGAGAATGAATTTGACGCGCTAATCACGATAGATACAAACCTCCGCTATCAGCAAAACTTAACAGGACGCAAAATCGCAATTGTGCTTCTCCGCGCTACGTCGAACCGGCTCGCTCACTTGAAATTTCATTTGACGCCTGCGAGCAAGCTCTTAGGACAATCAAGGCAGGTGACTTCGTCGAAGTCGGCAACGTGAGTTAGATTTAATGGTTTTCGTTGGACTCATCTTATTAAGCGGGCGTAATACAGCACTTTAGCCTCGCGGCGCACCGCTATTGATGTGGTATCGTCAACCTAGCATGGTCAAGGAAGGCTACTACTTCGGGCTGCCACCCCTCGCGCTCGGCGCAGCAGTCCTGTTTTTTCGCTGGACCTTCGCCGGCATAATCCTTCTCTGCCTGGCCGCCTTCATCTTTTACTTTTTCCGCGATCCCGAACGCATCATCCCCGCCGACCCCGGCGCCATCGTTTCCCCAGCCGACGGCCGCGTCGTAGTCGTCACCGATGAAGAAAACGCCGGCCGCCCCGGCAAGCGCATCAGCATCTTCCTCGCCATCTGGAACGTGCACGTTAATCGCTCGCCCGCCGCCGGCATCATCACTAAAATGAACTATTGCCCCGGCAAATTTTCCGCCGCCATGCGCGAGTGCGCCTCCACCGACAACGAGCAAAACGTAATCACCCTCGCCACCGACGCCGGCGAAATCACATTCAAGCAAATCGCGGGCCTAATCGCCCGCCGCGTCGTCTGCTGGAAAAAATCCGGCGATCGCGTGGACCGCGGCGAACGCATCGGCCTCGTGCGCTTCGGCTCCCGCGCCGACCTCTGGCTCCCCCGCGATTCCGAGCTGCTAGTTAAAATCGGCGATCACGTCGCAGGCGGGTCCAGCGTCGTTGCCTATTGGCCGCCGCGCGCAAAGACCACACAACCTCGCGGCGCGCAAACACAATCTTCGTCGGAAGAAAATCTCTCCCCAGCGGAGAAGCGAACCTAATGGCCGAATTCGAGCAGCACGAAATTCCCTTCAAGGAGCGCCGCCTGCGCAGCACAAAACTGCGTCGCGGCATTTTTTTGCTACCCAGCATGTTCACGGTAGCGAATCTCCTCTGCGGATATTACGCGTGCGTAGCCTCGCTCACCGGCGGCTTCGACCAATTCGACCGCGCCGCCAAAGCCATTGGCTTCGCCATTCTCTTCGATTCCCTCGACGGCCGCGTCGCCCGCATGACCGGCACCACTTCCGAATTCGGCGTGCAATTCGATTCCCTCGCCGACGTGGTCAGTTTCGGCGTCGCACCCGCCCTCATGGCCTACGCCTGGGGCGTCCGCAGCCTGCCCGGCCAAGACACTCTTTCCGTCGAACAAATCAGCCAGTTCGGCTGGATTTGCTGCCTCGCTTTCCTAATCTGTTGCGCCTGGCGTCTCGCGCGATTCAACGTGCAAGGCATGGCCCCCGGCGGCTCGAAAAATTTTGTTGGCCTCCCCACACCCGCCGCCGCCGGCGTAATCGCCGCCTTCGTCCACGGATTCAAGACTCCCATCCACGACGAGCGCTGGGCTATGGCCTGGCTCTTCCTCGCCGCTGTCCTCGGCGCCCTCATGACCAGCACCATCCGCTACTACAGCTTCAAAGACGTCCCCTGGACACGCCGCCAACCTTCCCTCGCGATCGTCTTGCTGTGCCTCTTCGTTGCCGTCGTCTGGAAATATTCCGAAGTCGTTTTAACTCTCTTCGCCTCCAGCTATGTTGTCGGTGGCTTGATTTTGCAAATCGTTCGCGTTCTCCGCCATCGCGTCGCTTCGTCCCGGACCGCGTGATTCATGTCCGCGACTAGGGACTCCCAACGCATCGTGCTCGCGGGCGCATCTTCCCTGCTCGGCGCCGAACTCAAATCCCTCCTCGAAGAAAGCCGCTTCGCCAGTTGGGATCTCTCATTAGTAGACGAGGAAACCGTCGCCGGCACCCTGACCGAAGCAGCCGGCGAGCCCGCGGTCATCCAGCCGGTAGAAGAAGGCACCTTCGAACGCGCCAAGCTCATCTTCTTTACCGGCTCCGCAGCATTCACCGAGCGCAATCTTCCCGCCGCTCGCGAATCCGGAGCCACCGTAATCGACCTTTCCGGCGCCGCCCTGAACACTCCCGGCGTTCAAGTTTGGTTTGCCATGGAAGGAGTCGGCCACAACGCAGACAAGCACAAAACTCTCTACGCCGTTCCTTCCGCTCCCGGTCTCGCCACTGCGAAACTTCTCGCCGCCCTCGGCACCGCCGGTCTGTCTCGCCTCTCCCTGATCTTTTTCCGCCCCGTCTCCGAAGCTGGCCGCCCCGGCATTGAGGAGCTAGAATCGCAAACCACGCAACTTCTCTCCTTCCAATCCACCGGTCAACCCGTCTTCGACACGCAAGTCGCCTTCAACCTCATCGATCGCTTCGGCCCCGCCAGCCGCGAAAATCTGCAATTAGTACGCGACCGCATTCGCAGCGAAGCCCGCATCGCGGCGGCACGCAATTCCACTAAACCGTCTATCCAGGTTGTGCACGCTCCTGTCTTCTACGGTTATACGTTCGCCGCCATCGCCGAACTCAATTCCAAATCCTCGCAAGACGCGCTCGTCCAAATATGCCGCAAAGTAGGGTTCACACTAAACCTCGATCCCAACTCTCCGCTTGGCAACCTCAATGCCTCCGGCGACTCCGCCATCCACTTGGCTCTTCCCGAATCGGATCCCGCGCAACCCGCCGCGTGGTGGTTTTGGGGCGCAGCCGACAATGTACGCGTCCCCGCCTCGACAGCCATCAAACTAGCGGAGAAACTTGCCGAATGAACCGCTCGCAGAAGCTACCGAAGCGTTTTCGCCGTCGTCCCACAAGCCTTAGATTTGCAGTGTTAGGACTTTTGCTAGCAAGCTGCGGCTACGTCGCAGCTTGCGGCTATCACGTAGCCGGCCGCAGCGATGCCCTCCCCAAAAGCATCCACGTCATCGCCATCCCCGCGCTCGAAAACGCCACCAACAGCTACCGCATCGAGCAAAAACTCACTTCCGCCACCGTTCACGAATTTCTCGCCGCCACGCGCTACAAAATTTCCTCCGACCCCAGCGGCGCTGACGCCGTTCTGCGCGGCAAAGTTCTAACGGTAGAAACCGTGCCGCTTCTATTCGACACGCAAAGCGGCCGTGCCACCACCATGCTCGTCATCCTCCGCTGCGAAGTCACTTTGACGCAAACCGAGCCGCAAAAAATTCTCTACCACTCCGACAAATTCATTTTCCGCAACGAATACGAAATCTCCACCGACGTAAAAAGCTTCTTCGAAGAACAAGATCCCGCCCTCGACCGCCTGGCCCGCGATTTCGCCTCCCGCCTAGTAGCCGCCATCACCGAAAACTTCTAACTCCCTCCCCTCCGCTCTGCGGCATTTCTCCTGTGACCTCTGCGCCCTCCGTGGTGAAAGCTCTTTCCCCGCCCGTGTTTCCTCCCACGTCAAAACCACGTAAACTCACTCTGCGCATGCCCCGCGTCTCCCACGAAGAACTTCTCTCCCGCCTCACCAAAGGCAAGCCCGTCCCCGCTCTCCTCCTTCTCGGCGACGAGCCTTTTCTCCGCGACGCCAGCCGCGCGCAACTCATCGAAACTTTTGTCCCCGAATCCGCCCGCGCCTGGGCCGTTTCCCGCTACTCCGCCGACCGCGGCGAGACGCAGGACGCCCTCGAGCAAGCGCAAACTCTCCCCATGCTCGCGCCGCGCCAAATTGTTTTCCTGCATGATGTGGAAAAAATCGAAAAGCTCGGCGAGAAAAATCGCGATGCCGCCGTCGAGCAGCTCGAAACCTACCTCGACGATCCCGCCCCCTTCACCGTCCTCGTTCTCGAAGCCACCGCGCTCGACCTGCGCATGAAGCTGGCCAAGCTTCTTTCCGAGAAGGCGCTCGTCGTCGAAGTCGGCCTCGGCGAAGACCTCCAAGATCGCCAGGCTGCCGCCGTCCCGTTCGCCCGCGCCCTGGCCAAAGAGCAAGGCGTGGACCTCGAGCCAGGCGCCGCCGAAGATCTAGCCGAATTCGTCGCCGCCGACCTCATGCGCCTGAAAACTGAAATCGAAAAGCTCTCCAGCTACGTCGGCAGCCACAAGCTAATCCGCCGCCAGGACGTCATCGCCCTGGTCATCTCCGAGAAGACCACCACCGTCTGGGAATTGGCCGACCTGCTGGCCTCGCGTCAGCAAAGACGCGCCCTCGAATTTCTCGATCGTCTCCTGCGCGACGGCGAAGAGCCCCTGCAAATGCTCGGCGCCATCACCTGGATGTACCGCAAGCTGATCGAAGCCAGCGAACTGAAAGGCATCTCCAACGGTTACCAAGCCGCCCGCGCCCTGGCCATGCGCCCCGAGCAAGCCGAACTCGCCCTCCAATCCGCCCGCAAAATCCCGAAAGCGCGCCTGCTCCAAGGCCTGCAATCCCTGCAAGCCGCCGACAGCCGCCTCAAAGGCGGCGCCGAAGACCCCCACGCCATAATGGAATTCCTGATCTCCGACCTCGCCGCCCCAGCCGTAAAATCCGCCTCCCGCTAGCCGGACCGCTCTTCTCCGTGCCCTCGGTGTCCGACCTCAGCGCCCTCCGTGTTAAATCTTTTCCCTTCGATTTTCAGGCGACGTTTCAAGATGCTGAACCTGCAGCGGGGCCCTGGTGCATCTCAAAGAAGTTGGATACCACGCGGTTGAAAAACAGCGCCGGACGTCACACGCGATGGAGAAAATCCGCGATGAGCAAAGGTAACGCACGCGTAGCGGCGTGAAAAATGCGGAACCTGCTGCCACCACGAAAGATGACTCCCGCCCAGTCCATGGGCAAACACGATGGCTGGCCCAGCGCCGGTGCACTCGTAGTAGATCTCGGCGCCCGCGCTTTGAACGAAACCGCTCGTAACGGCCATCGCATTTCGCGCTTCAGGAGGTTGCCCCTCCTGCGACTCTCCGCTGGAAGATACCCACATACTTCCAGCGGCGAAGCTTGCCAGTTTCGTGAAATCGCGACGCGTAATCATGGGCAAGTGACCAGCATTGTAGCCCAAAGCGTGCCCGCCCGGGGATGACATTGGCTGCCGCGATTGCCCCCACCTGCAAGCAAGGCATAGACTTCTGGTCGCCATGTTCGAGCGTTACACGGAGAAAGCCCGCCGCACGATTTTCTTCGCGCGCTATGAAGCGAGCCAGTATGGAAGCTCCACCATCGCCAGCGAACACATCCTCCTCGGGCTCCTGCGCGAAGATCGCGCCACGATGCGTCAATTCGCAGGCCCCATTCAGTTAGGGCCTGAAATCCGCTCTGAAATCGAGAGACTTATCAAACGAGGCAAACCCTTCGCCACGTCCGTCGAAGTGCCGCTGAGCGATGAATCGAAAAGGATCCTGAATTTCGCCGGCGAAGAAGCAGACCGGTTCAGCCACCGACACATTGGAACAGAGCACATCTTGCTCGGGATTCTGCGTCTTCCGGACTCACTTGCCGCCAAGCTGCTCTTAGCCAGAGGTGCCAGAGCCGACGCGATTCGCCAGCAAATCGCAAAAGACTCCGCTTCGGTTACAAAGGTCTCCGCTTCGGCTGTCGCAAGTACCCAGCCAGCCAGGGGTGCACTAGCCACCCTGGATGACTTCTTGGGCCTATTGAAAGCGGGCCCTTCCAGAGCGGTTGCTGCTTTTTTTCATGACAAAGGGCAATTTGTCGATTCCTCCGGAAAGCGCTGGATCCGCCAGGAGATTGAACAAGCAGCCGAAACATTGTTCGCTCCCTTTGCCAAGAGAAATGCCAGCCTTTTCCTGCAGGGCACAACCGGGGGTCCATCCGAGACGTTTGTCGCGTCTGTGCTCTGGGAATTCGCCGCCGCTTCCTGTGATCGCAGCAAATCGCTCCTCCGCATGAGCATCGTTCTGGCCTCGACAGAGGAGGAGTGGAAGATTGTTCTAGTGCAAGTGACGCCGCTCTAAGGTCTTATGCTACGAAAACTTCTGATTGGTCTGACAATTCTGTTCCTGCTCCTCGTGGGTGCAGGTATATGCCTCCACTATTGGACCCGAGCGTATGTCAAGCGGGAAGCTAAGGCGGCACCTGAGCCACGGCTAATAAAAGGACAGGGGAGCTTCAATAAGCGTCTGTTCTATACAGGCGACGGGCTGGGCAACACCTCGCAAATCCTTGTGGGTTGGCCAGCGGACCGGGAAAGCGCTACGGTCGCCGTGGTCGGAAACAAAGGCGCTCGTTTCCTGGACTTGACCGGCCGAGCTAAGAAGTGGATTGGCTTCTCACCTAGCCTCTTCTGCCCGATTGAGATAGTGCGAATGAATGCGAACGGAGACTATGCTTATCTGACGCGCGGTGAGAGTTGGTTCTCCCCCGCTATGCTACTCGACAAGGACGGCCGAGTTAGTTGGACTTACGGCGGTGGCGCCCAGTCATTTCATTTGCTATCCGCAGTGGATGATTCAGCTTCCGGCGATATATACGGAGACGGGACATTGTCGGTGGTTATAGGCTTGAATGGGGGCGGAGGACTCGTCCTTGTAAATAGAGAAGGAAAGACAGTATGGAAAAAGAAGGAAGAG
>Ga0137418_10006846_pt1 | contig 10476 bp, 8 predicted proteins | sample CZODoug3_1_2_16f_FD_122242 | JGI IMG/M metagenome (GOLD analysis project Ga0137418, IMG submission 122242) | Vadose zone soil fungal communities from Angelo Coast Range Reserve, California, USA - CZODoug3_1_2_16fungal (Hybrid Assembly) | ecosystem: Environmental > Terrestrial > Soil > Vadose... | reverse complement strand
ACATCTTCGTACGCCGGATCTTCCTTCGCCAATTCCAGCGCGATGGCCATCATGTTCAGGCAATACATGCCCATCCAGCTCGTCCCGTCAGATTGCTCCAGGTGGCCGCCCGTGGGAAGTGGCGCGGAGCGGTCAAACAGTCCTATGTTGTCCAGTCCAAGAAAACCGCCCTGAAAAATATTCATGCCCTCGATGTCTTTGCGGTTCACCCACCAAGTAAAATTCAGCAGCAACTTATGAAACACTTTCTCCAGGAACCCGCGATCCGCCACACCACGCAAGCGCCGCTCAATTTTGTAAACTCGAAAAGCCGCCCACGCATGTACCGGAGGATTTACGTCCCCGAACGCCCATTCGTACGCTGGCAATTGCCCGTTCGGGTGCATATACCACTCGCGCAGCAGCAGAATGAGCTGTTCCTTCGCAAAATCCGGATCGATCAACGCGATGGGAATCGTATGAAACGCCAAATCCCACGCCGCATACCACGGATACTCCCATTTGTCCGGCATAGAAATAATGTCGTCGTTGTACAGATGCGTCCAATCATGGTTTCGCCCCTGCAGTCGCTCCTTCGGCGGAGGCGGTCCCGCCGGATCACCGTCCAGCCAGGTGCGCACGTCATAGTGATAGAACTGCTTGTTCCACATCATGCCCGCGAAGGATTGCCGCATCACCCGCCGGGCATCCTCCGACAATTCCTTGGGAACACGGGAAACGTAGAATTCGTCAGCTTCTTTCTGCCGCAGCGCAAACAACTCGTCAAATCCGTTTTCAAAATCATTCGTGGCAGGAACCCCTTCGGCAAGTTCCGCGTGCACCGGCCCATTGGAAATTCCCGTTGCTGACAAATCAATCTTCGTTGTAATTAACGGCTCGCGATCGGTCAACCGCAGTTTCACCGTCACCGATTCGCCCGGAGCCAACTCCTCACGATACAGCGCGGCCATCTTCGTTCCCGCCTGCTGAGGATTGACCGCCGCCTTATTGCCCTGAATCACATATTCGTGAAAGGCGTCCTTCACGTACGAAACGTTCTCCCCATCATTCAACCGCCGACGGTTCGTTTCGTTTTCAGTGAACAATAACTCCGGCTGGCCCGCGCCAATCAGCCAGCGCTTCCCATACTGCCAGTGCTGCAACTCGACACAAACGCCTCCAGGCGCGCCCGCCAAAATTCGTGCCGAAGGGCGCCGTGCATCTCTCCCCCACGACCAGGTATTGCGAAACCACAAAGAAGGCAGCAGATGCAATGTCGCGGAGTCCGGCCCGCGATTCACAGCCGTGATGCGAATCAAAATATCTTCTACGTCAGCCTTCGCGTACTCCACAAAAACATCGAAGTATCGATTTTCCGCAAACACACCCGTATCCATCAGCTCGAATTCCGGCCGATCCTTCTCTCGCTTACGGTTCTCCTCAACTAATTGCGTGTACGGAAACGCCGCCTGCGGATACTTGTACAACATGCGCATGTAGCTATGCGTCGGCGTCGAATCCAAATAAAAATACTGCTCCTTCACATCCTCCCCATGATTGCCTTCGTGCCCGTTTAAGCCAAACAGCCGTTCCTTCAAAATGGAATCGCGCCCATTCCACATCGCCAAACCAAAACAAATCATCTGATGGCGATCGCTGATGCCTCCAATTCCGTCTTCGCCCCATCGATAAGCTCGCGAACGCGCATGATCGTGAGGAAAATATTCCCAGGCTGTGCCGCCCGCGCTGTAGTCCTCGCGCACCGTTCCCCACTGCCGCTCGGACACATACGGCCCCCACCGCTTCCAATGCTTCTTGCGGGAACGCGCCTCTTCCAGTCTGCTGTCTTCAACGGTCTGTATTCGTGGCATGAGTTCTTAGATTGCCGATCCTCGCAAAACGCGACAACGTATCTTGCCATTTTTTGGCGGCCCGAACCCCATGGAGTCGTCCTCCCGTTCCTGACCTGCTACGCGCTTCCCGTTCGACGCCTAATGGCGCCACAGTTGTTCCGCAAGCCCCGCGGCTTTTCTCCTCTCCTTCTTTCTAAACGCCAGAAAAAAACACTTGACAACGTATACTGTGTGTCATACAGTGTGCACCGCACAGTGGGTGCTACACAGTATGACCATCGAACCCAATCTCTTCGAGAATCTTCGCCTCGAGCTTCGCCGCGGTTCCCTGATCCTTGCTGTCCTCGCGCAACTTCGTACCGAGCAGTACGGCTACACGCTCCGCAAGGCTCTCGCCGAGCACGGGATGACCATCGACGAGGGTACTTTGTATCCCCTGCTGCGCCGCCTGGAATCCCAAGGTCTGCTGGTCAGCGAATGGCGCGAAGAAGACAAGCGCAACAAGCGCTTCTATCTTCTATCCGCCGACGGCAAAGCAATGCTCAAGCAACTTCTCGCCGAATGGAAAAGCATCGATTCTTCCCTGAACGGAATTATTCGGAGATAAACCTATGCACGCAAAGTCTCACCACGTCGACGCGAAACTTTTTTCCGCGCTATTCATCACAATTTTCTTGCTGAGTGTCGGTCCGCCCGCGTTGCGCACTATCGCGGAAATAGACTCTCTGCTAGCCCACATTTCGTTAGACCTTTGCGAAGTTGGCCTCGCTGTCCTGCGCGTTTGCGGCATATAAGGAGATCTCATGCAAATTGTCGATCGCTATCTGAAATCCGTCAAAACCTGCCTTCCCACAGCGCAGGCCGACGACATCATCAAAGAACTCTCCGAAAACATTTACGCGCAAATCGAGGACAAGGAAAGCGAGCTGCACCGATCGCTTACCGAAGCCGAAGTCGAGGCCATCCTCAAGCAGCATGGCCATCCACTTCTTGTGGCCAGTCGCTACCGCCAGGAGCAGCGTAATGTCTCCTTCGGCCGGCAAATTATCGGCCCCGCTTTGTTTCCCTTTTACATCCGGGTGCTGAAATTCAACCTCGGCCTCACCAGCGTAGTTGTACTCGTAATTTTCGCAGCCCTGTTTGCCGGCGGTCAGCCGATAGGCAATTTCCCGCAAGTTTTTCTTTATCAACTCCTGATTCAATTCGCGGTCGTGACCCTGATCTTTTGGCTGATGGACCAGCACTTCACCAGGTTCCCGGATCGCTGGGACCCTCGCAAGCCATACGGAGTCCACCACCCTGCCCTGACCGCGCGTGAAGATGGCCCGCGCATTCCCAGAACAAAATCCATATCGGAATTCATTGCACTCTTGGTCGCGCTTCTGTGGCTTCGGGCCGTACAGCATTCTCAGTTCCTCATTTTCGGTCCCGCAGCCACCTTCCTTCATTTGTCTCCGGCCTGGAATCAACTCTATCTGCCCATCAATGCCCTCATCTTGCTGGGAATGATTAACGCAGGTATCACTCTAATTCGTCCAGACTGGGTTCGCTTTCACTGGCTGATGTCCATTCTTGGAGGCGTGGGCAACCTGATCGTTGCCTATTTCCTGATTTCCCGAGGCAACCCGGTTGTGATGGCCAGTTTAGGAAAAACGCCCGATGCGCAACGCGTCGCGCAAATCGTCAACCAAAGCATCTACTATTGCATTTGGTTCGCCGTCGTCATCCTCATCCTGCAGCTCGCGAAAGATATCCGGCGGCTTATTGCCAGCCAGCATATCGGCACCCCGACCCCCGCCAAACCTGTTCAATGAGCATCCGATTGGCACGAATTTTTTCCTCTCCTCCAGCAGAGGATGCACAGGAATCGCTCGCCACCGCCAATATTTGTGGCCACTTGCACCTCAACTGTTCCTCTGTCCAGTTGTTCCCGCGTACTACCGCTGCTATCTTGAGCCGTGAACACCGCGGTACGCCCCTCTCAAACTTGTTCGATCCAACTCAGAGCCTCGGCCCTCCAGAATTGGCTTGACCCTCAAGTCTCCAACCCTCGACGCGTTCCCTTCCCTCTGCGGCGGCTCTGCGTTCTCTGCGACTCAGCGTTATCATTTGCGGTTGAATTTGTGCGCCCTTTGTTTTCATGGTCTTACAAAATCCTTTTCCCGCAACTCTCGTGTTTTCACAACTATCTGCGTTGCTACCCGGGTGTTACCTGTCGCTCCCTTTACTCTCTCCCTTTCGCCACGGCGCCCGCCAACCCGCTGGCGCCAATCTCGCAACTCCAACCTCTCCAGTGGCTTGCGGACTCTTTATCTCTCTTGCCTCTCTTTTGCGCAGGCGCTCCGTTTATTTTCAATCGTTTGCAGACTCTTTTTGCAAAACACGGGGGGTGGTGGGGTGTCCCTCATTCCCGAGACTCTGCGCGACTCGGTGCGTTTTGCCCACTTCGTAACCTTTTTGCGCCATGCTCCTGCACGTTATATCCTCAGAGCCGGCTTCACCCGAGGTTTCCATGATGAATCGCTATTTCCTCCGGCCGCGATTTCTAGTTGCTGTTGCAACCGCGGCGTTCGTTGCCACTCTCCCGATTGAGGTAACTGCGCAGGACCGCAGCGAGAATACGCTCCGCAAACTCAACGAATCGGTCGACGCCCTGATCAAAAAGGTTTCTCCCAGCGTGGTGCAAATACTTGTTACCGGCTACGGCCCCGTCGAGTCCACCGAGCACAGCACTACCGCCCTCACTCTTGGCCGGCAGCGCGCCATTGGTTCCGGTTTCGTCATCGATTCTTCCGGGTACATCATCACCAACGCGCATGTTGTCGCTGGAGCGCAGCGCGTTCAGCTTGTGGTGCCCGAGGGGATGACTGCAGGCGGTTCATTGCAGGCCATCCTCTCCGCTCGCACCAACATCGTGCCGGCTCATGTTGTTGGGGTAGCAAAAGACATCGATTTGGCCCTCCTGAAAGCGGACAACGTGAATCTTCCCGCGCTTTCTCTTGCCCCCTACCGCAATGTGCGCCAGGGCGAATTTGTTCTTGCCTTCGGCAGCCCGGAGGGTCTGCGCAACACGGTCACGCTCGGTGTGGTCTCCTCGGTTGCCCGGCAGACGGATCCCGATTCTCCGATGGTCTATATCCAAACGGACGCGCCCATTAACCCGGGAAATTCTGGCGGACCTCTAGTCAACGTCGATGGCGAAGTAATCGGCATCAACACTTTTATATTGACGCAGTCCGGTGGAAACGAAGGAATCGGGTTTGCCATTCCCAGTGGCGTGGTCAATGTCGCCTATCAGCAGATTCGGAAATTTGGCCACATTCATCGGACGCAGATTGGAATTGGCATGCAGACGATTTCGCCCGTGCTCGCCGCGGCCATGAATCTTCCGCGAAGTTACGGCGTGATTGTTTCCGATGTTGTGCCCGATAGCCCCGCAATGGCCGCCGGAGTGCACGTTGGGGACGTGCTGCTTACTGTCGATGGGCGCCTGGCAGATAGTATTCCCTTCGTTTCGTTCCGCTTAATGTCTGTGGACGCGGGAGCCAAGGTTCATCTGGAAGTTCTGCGAGATAAGCAAAAGCTCGCTTTTGACGTTCCCGTTCTCGAGGCTCCGCACGAGATGGATCAGATCGCTTCGCTTGCCGATCCCGAGAAAAATCTGGTCCGTCCGCTGGGCATCATCGGCATCGAGATCGATCAAAAGATCGCGGCAATGACCTCCGATCTTCGCGATCCCTTCGGAATTCTTGTCGTGGCCCGTTCCAACGACGCCACCGGCGATATCCCCCTAGCCGCCGCTGATGTAATACGCACTCTCAACGGTCAGCCCATGACAACCCTGGAACGCTTGCGGGCCACTCTGAAGTCGCTGCAACCCGGAGCGCCAGTAGTGCTGCAAATCCAGCGCGAGGAACGCCTCCTTTTCCTGGCGTTCACGCTAGACCAACCGTGAAACAAAGTAGGGGCGCAGCATGCTGCGCCCCTAACGCCCAGGCGCATCACCGCAGAAGCGCCGCCGAATCGGCAAGGAGATCGAATCCAACCCCTTCGCCTCAATCCGATCCTCAATACCGACAGCTACAAGCTCACCCACTGGTGGCAGTATCCGCCCAACACGCGCTTCATCTATTCCTACGTATGTTCGCGCGGCGGTTTCTTCGATCACGCCGAAGTCGCCGGCCTGCAATACATCGCAAAAGCAAATTTTGCCGGAAAAGTTTTTACCGCCGAAGATATCGAGGAAGCTAGGAAATTCGCCGACAAACACTTCGGTGGCAATCCGAAATGTTTTAATTACTCCGGCTGGCAGAATCTTTACGCGAAATACGGTGGAGTTTTGCCGCTGCGCATCAAAGCTGTGAAAGAAGGCTCAGTGGTGGGGGCGCAGAACGCCATCATCACTATCGAAAACACTGATCCGGAGTTCTATTGGCTGACCAACTGGGCCGAAACGGTTTTGCTTCAGGTCTGGTATCCAGTCACAGTCGCAACCCTCAGCCGCGCAATAAAACAAGCCATTGGTGAAGCGCTGGTGCGCACCGGCAATCCGTCACTCTTGCCATACAAACTCCATGACTTTGGCTTCCGGGGAGTAAGCAGCCGCGAATCCGCAGCCATCGGCGGCGCCGCGCATCTTTTCAATTTTCTGGGCACCGATAATCTAGCCGCCATCGAATTGCTGCAGCAGTACTACAGCGCGGATATGCCCGGTGTCAGCATTCCCGCCTCCGAACATTCCACCATGACCGCGTGGGGCAAGGATCACGAAGTCGACGCCTTTGAAAATGTGCTGAACAACGTGCCGGAAGGAATCGTCGCGTGCGTTAGCGATTCCTATGACATCTATAACGCCGTACGCAACTTATGGGGCGGCAAGCTGCGCGACAAAGTGATGCAGCGCAAAGGCACGCTGGTGATTCGGCCTGATAGCGGCGACGCTGTCGCTGTACTCGAAGGGATTTTCAACATTGCAGCCGAAAAGTTCGGTTACGAAGTGAACCGCAAAGGTTGGAAGGTGATAGCACCGCAGGTTCGCTTCATTCAGGGTGACGGTGTGAACTACCACACCATTCAAAACATGATTTTCCAGCTGACCCGCAAAGGTTGGTCCATGGACAACTGGAGCTTCGGGATGGGTGGCGCGCTTCTTCAACAAGTCAATCGCGACACCCTTCGCTTCGCGCTGAAATGCTCGGCGATCGACATTAATGGCCAATGGCACGATGTTTACAAGCAGCCGGTTACCGATCCGGGGAAAGACTCGCGCGCCGGAAGATTCATTTTGCTGAAAGAAGAGCAGGAGTTCGTGACCATCAAGGTTGATGGCGCAATTCCCGCCCATGAGGGCGACCAACTGGAAACCGTGCTCGAAAATGGCGTGCTGCGTCGCGACCAAACGTTGCAAGAAATTCGCGCCATTGCCGCAAGCTATGACAATTATGAGAAAACACTGCCACTCACTTAGCCACTTGGGTCCAATGACGCTCTACTTCAACCAAACTTTCGGTACTACCGACATGCCGGGCCGCAGCCGGTGCTCCGAGTCTTCCCCTTTGTTAAAGCGAATACGGACCGGCATGCGTTGCACAACCTTAACGAAATTGCCGGTGGCATTTTCCGGCGGAAGCAGGCTCATGACTGCGCCAGTGGCGCCCGGCATGCTTTCTACGTAGCAGTGATACGTGATGCCGAATGCGTCCACCTTGACATCCACTGGCTGGCCCGGCCGCATTCGTTTTAGCTGCGTCTCCTTGAAGTTGGCGGTGACCCAAATGTCCTCAAGCTGGCTGATTACCAAAAGTTGTTCGCCCGCCTGGATATGCTGCCCGATCTCGACGGTCTTTTCGTTCACCACGCCGCTGACCGGCGCATATATTTTTGTGTAAGACAAATTTAACGCGGCCTGCTCCTGCTGTGCGCGCGCGGCAAGCACGGCAGCTTCGCGAGTTGCCAATTGCGCGCGCCGAATTTGTAACGACCTCGGCGCGTTCTGATTTGCTTCTTTCAGTTTGCTTTCCGCCTGCTGCAGTTGGGCGCGGCTTTGGTCGATGGCCTTCTGTGACGCCGCCGCCGCTGCCTGGGCAGCTTCAACGCCGGCAAATTGCGTCTTTGCATTGGCGACGATGGTGTCGTACTGCTCGTGCGATATTTCTTCGCGCTGCACCAGCGCCTGGTATCTCGCTACGTCCGTTTGTGCTTTCGCGTTATTGGCTTCCGCTTGGCGAACGCTGGCCAGGCGAGCCTCATAATCCTTCTGCGCAGCGGCCATCGCAGCTTGCGCGGCGATCACATCCGCGCCGGAGGTAAAGATTGTGGTCTCGTTGGTGGTTTCTATAATGGGAACATTCGGATTTTCCGCGCGCAACTGCGCTTCGGCCTGAACGTTTGCCGCTCTGGCTTGCGCTAGCGCGGTCGCGTAATCACGCGCGTCGAGTTCCGCTAAGAGTTGCCCTGCGGTGACATTCTGATTGTTCTCGACGTAAACGGCGGTGACCGTCCCGCTGATGCGAGGACTGATGGAATTTAGGTGACCATCTACTTGTGCATCATCTGTGGATTCGTACGAACGGAGGTACAGCACCAGCAGAATGATTAGGAATGTCGCGGCCAGGAAGCCTACAACGCCGAGCAGCACACCTTTGCGATGATTGTTGACGTAGGTGCGGACGCGCACCTTTAGTGGTGGCTTTGGCCACTCGCGTTTTTCATGCTCATTCTTCGGCTGATCTTTTTTCTCATCACCTTTTTGTTCGTTTTGGTCGCCGTTTTTTTCCTTGGCTTGTTGCTGGTCGCCGCTTTCTTGCTGCCCTGGCGACTTCTGGCCATCGTGCCCGTTCGATCGCTCGCGGCGCAGTTTTTCTTGCTCGTCGCGAAGGCGCTGCTGCTCGTCGCGCAGTCGTTGCACTTCGTCCCGCAGTTCGGCGTACTTGGTGTCTTCCATTACGTTTTAGCCTCAGGTCATGAATGGCGCCGGCAAGCTTCGCGTGGCGCAAACTTTTCATCAATGCGCGGCAGCAGCCGCTCCCTTCCTGGCCTTTACTCTGCGAACGAAAAACACAACGGGAGCGCAGAGAAAGCAGGCGACCGCGAGATAACGCAAATCGTCCACATAGGAATAAACGACCGCCTGAATATCCACGGCGTTCTGGAGTGATGCGTATTGTCGAAGCTGTGCGATGTGTGGGCCGGCGTGGTAGAGGATCTGGCCGCGTAAAGAGGCATGAAACGGGTGCAGCAGCAAGCGGCCGCGCGTCACGTAGCGAGCCAGATCCACACGATGCACTTGCGAGTGGCGCGTCACGATGGTGTTTACCACGGAAATGCCGATGCTGCCGCCGATGTTGCGCAGCAGGTTGTACAGGCCGCTGGCGTTGCCGATCTGTTGGTTGGGCAATGTGCCCATGGCCGCGGTGGAAAGCGGCACAAAAATAAGGCCTGCGGCTGCCCCACTGATAATGATGGGCCAAGTCAGCGACCACTGAGAGATCTGCAGAGTGAGTCCAGCCATCCACAACGCGGTGACTCCGAAGACGGTGAAACCGAGAGCGATAAGCCAGCGATTGTCGATGCGGCTGGTCAGCACGCCCACAATCGGCATGATCGCCAGTGCCCCGAGGCCGCGCGGACTCACTGCCAGCCCCGCCGCGCTGGCGGTGTAGCCCATAACCGTTTGAAAAAACAAAGGAAGAATGGTGACGATTCCGTAGATGACCGCGCCAAACAGGCCGATTAGCAGGCTGCCAAACGCAAAATTGCGATTCTTAAAGATGCTGAGATTCACGATCGGGTTTCGCGCGCGGAATTCGCGAATGAGAAAGGCGATAAAGCCGGCAATCATGATCGCGGCGGCCCAGCGGATCCAGGTGGCGGAAAACCAATCGTCTTCCTGCCCTTTATCCAAGATGATTTGCAGCGCGCCGATCCAAATGGCCAGCAGGCCAAGGCCGATGCTGTCGATCCTTCCCGGCTTGGCGGATTGGATGTATGGCGGATCTTTGACGAAGCGCAAAATCATGAACACCGCAAGAACTCCGATGGGCACGTTGATGTAAAACGCCCATCGCCAGGTGTATTGATCGGTGAGCCAGCCGCCTAGGGTCGGTCCGAGAACCGGCGCAACGACTACACCAAGACCAAACAGCGCCATCGCCACGCCGCGTTTCGCAGGAGGAAAACTTTCGAGAAGAATCGCTTGCGACAACGGCTGCAGTGCGCCGCCTCCGGCGCCTTGTATTGCGCGCGAAACCAGAATCATGCCCAGGCTGGTGGCCGCGCCGCAGGTAAACGACGAAATCGTGAAGACCACGATGCAAAAAAGCAGAAAGTTGCGGCGGCCGAAGCGCAGTGAGAACCATCCACTAGCCGGCAGGATGATTGCGTTTGCGACGAGGTAGCTGGTCAAAACCCAGGTGGCCTCGTCTGTCGTAGCGGAAAGACTTCCGGCAATATGCGGCAGTGCTACGGACGCGATCGCGGTGTCCAGCACCTCCATGAAGGTGGGCAGCATGACTGCCGCGGCGATGAGCCAGGGACTGCAGTCGGGACACCAGCCCTGTAGGGGATCCGCGTTGGAGTCGTGCTCGGGCAAGAAGGCCTCGGGTCAGAAGAAATCTCGCTGGCGGGAGAGACGAGTGGACGGGCG
>Ga0137418_10006845_pt1 | contig 10476 bp, 12 predicted proteins | sample CZODoug3_1_2_16f_FD_122242 | JGI IMG/M metagenome (GOLD analysis project Ga0137418, IMG submission 122242) | Vadose zone soil fungal communities from Angelo Coast Range Reserve, California, USA - CZODoug3_1_2_16fungal (Hybrid Assembly) | ecosystem: Environmental > Terrestrial > Soil > Vadose... | reverse complement strand
TTGCGAAAGATGCCCGCGATGGCTTCCTGAACCTGACGATCCGGCGTCTTCTCGATGCCTTCATCTTCGGTGCGGACGTACCCGACAGGAACTTGGGTAAGCACCAAACCACGACCCACTTTCTGTCGGCGCGCCTGCATCGCACGCTGTCGAAGCAAACTGATCTCGAACTCGCTCATTGTGCCCTTGAGGCCAAGTAGAAGCCGGTCGTTGAGCAAACTGGGGTCATAGATGCCGTCATGATCGATAACCAGCGTGCCGGCCATGGCGCAAAGGTCGATCAAATGGTGCCAGTCGCGGTTGTTCCTGGCTAGACGCGATGCTTCGAGCGCCAACACCCCGCCCACTTTCCCTGAACATACTGCCGCCAGCAGACGACCGAAACCGGGGCGCTCTACCGAGCCCGTTCCGGAGCGACCCAGGTCTTCATCAATGACAACCACACGCTGGAAGCCGAGCTCCAGCGCCCGTTCTCGCAAATCATACTGGCGCCGCTGTCCCTCCAATCGTGTCCGCACCTGCTGCATCGACGATTGGCGGATATAGACGTAGGCGTCGCGTTCAATGTGACTCGGTTTGATTTTCTCGCTCATCACGCTCCTCCTGTATGTCAGTCGAGATTGTGTTTACAGCTGCCAGCAGCAAGTGAGTTAGTAGCTCACGACAACGCTGTTGTGTGGCCTGTGGCAGCTCCTGCGTGGGGGGAATCTCCCAGAGAAGAACTCCCTGGCGGGGTGGGCTCATCAGATGCACCTCCTGGCAAAGATGCATCTGAGGCTATCGTGCAGGCGGGTTCAGGAGTGCGAGGCCGCGCATCGATCAAATCACGTAGCGATACGAGAGCCGTGATCGCCCGCGTGGGACGTTCGACAATCTCCATCCCATGACAGAGATCATCATCCAACATCCATTCGGGGACTAGAAACTGGCCTCCACTGGGAAGCGCCACCTGAACGTGGCGCGGTCCCAGGTGGGAACACTTTCGCACCATCGTCACGCTCTGGCCATAGTGCGGATGGTAAGGATAGTGGATCGTGGCGGTCCTCAAAACATGGGTAGTGTGTGGGTGCTTTGCACGTGCTGGGAAGAAGCATATTTCGCCAGCGAATTTACCCATCCGAGTGGTGCCGTCCGGCTGACGACTCATCCCGGAGGTTTTCTAAGTCTGTGGTCAAGTTTGGCAGGACGGAAGCATAGCTTTCCGATAAAGTTCCTCGTCGACAGCAAGCAAACACTTCAGGAATTTGTGCAGAGAAGGGATAGAGGCTGAAAGCGCCGGGAACACTTCTACGCATCGAAAGCTCCGATTGTTGCGTTCCGGAAATAGGTTTGACTCCGACTTCGCGTTAATTACACTCTCCTTGGCTTGGCTATGCGCAGTCAAGGTAGCTGCCCAAATGGCAGATTACAACGAATCTCAACTGGCCTTTGCGTATTGTCTGGGCTGTCGGTCTGCGATGCAGGCTTCGGTGCTTCAATCGCAGTGACAGTGCCCGGTGTGGTCGGGAGGGCGGTGGGTTGTGTCGTCGCTGACTTCTCTTCAACCACAGCTTGAGGTGAGCCACTGGAGTCGCGAGCGGAGGTCAACTCTTCAAGCACCGAGATAATATGGGCACCCTCGGACTTTGGCACTATGCAGCGAATGCCGATCTTCTTTGCTTCCAGTTCAAGTTGAGGCAGGTCGTGGAGAGTATGCAGTACGATTGGGATTGTGGGAAGCGACTCCGAGATCTCCCGCGCTGCCGCCAGCCCGTCCATTGACGGCATCGCTAGATCCAGGATCACCACATCGGGTTTGAGTTCCACAGCCATCCTGACCGCGTCCAGCCCGTTTTCCGCCTGACCGCACACTTCCCACCCGTGGGTCTGAAGCAAGTCTTGAAGTATCTTCCTGGTCAGCGGGCTGTCATCGGCGATCAGGATGCGACGCGGCATTTTGTAGACACCTTTCCCCGCCAGAGGAGTTCGCCCGTGCGACCTTCGATGCCACTAGCCGAACCGATGGTTGTTTCCTATCGAACAGACAAGAAGTCCTCCTTGGTCATCTCGTTTCTGTGACGAATGTGCAGCGAGATCGCTATGCAATCGCACCATGTTCATCCCGAGCTGTTGAAGCATAGAGTGCGCATCCTGGTTGTGGGCTGCGGCGGCAATGGAAGCGCGGTCGCTGCCGGGTTGCCGTACTTCCATCAGGCATTGCTGGCACACGGCGCACACAGTTTGTCACTGAGATGGTTTCCGGATCCAGCAATGTGACATGGACGCCTTCCGGGAGATTGAACGGCGTGGACATTTCAGCCGATCTGAGATTGGTCTGTACAAATCTGTAGTTCTCGCGTGATCGGGTGCGTCAACACTCGCGCTGCGCGAGCGGCAATCGCAAAGTGCGCAGGCGATTGGAGTGAGGTCGATTACTGGCTCGACTTGGGCAATAACGCCGACAGCGGTCAATTCATGTTGGGCGAACCCTTGAATCGAAGAAACCGGCGGCACAAGCTCCGCTTACGTACCGTTTCAGAGCTTTTCCCAGAAGTTATTAAAGACGACCTTGACGGAGATGGCCTTCCGAGTTGCAGCGCGGCAGAAGCTCTCGACCGGCAGGAGCCGTTCGTCAATCCGACATTAGCCAATCACGCTCTTGCTTTGCTCGCGCGGCTGTTTCGCTACGGAACGGTCTCCTATCACGGAGGATTCGTCAGTCTGTCATCGCTGGCCGGTGTACAGGCGTTTCGGGTTGATCCCAGGTACTGGCAACGGCTCCGCAGAAAGGCCGGCTGTCGAGAGACTTCAAAGCGGAACCCTGCCGCAGTGGCAAAATCTTCGCCTCAGGTGGATCAGAGCTGATACTGCTCAGCAGGAACAGAAAATCGGGCCCTTCAGCCTGATATCCTGATAATGTTAAGGACCAATTCGAAGAGGGGAAATGAGCATTCGTCAAAATTCAGGATGGAAGACAAGACTGGTGGAGCGTGAGTTCCCGGATCGCTCGTTCGATATCGAGTTTTGGCAGGAGCAGGGAGATGAAGCCATCTTTGCCGCCGCATGGGAAATGGTGGAATTAGCTGAGGAAATCAGCCATGGCAGAAAACCCACACTACAGAGAACTGCTACAACTCTTAAACGATTTTGAGGTTGAATATCTGATTGTCGGCGGCTTCGCGGTCATGAAGTATGGAGAGCCGCGCTACACGAAAGATCTCGACGTGTGGGTGCACAACTCGCCGCAGAATTCCATCCGGGTGGTCGGAGCGCTTAAGAAGTTCGGTGCTCCCCTCGAGCATGATGGGATTACTGCGGAGACATTCACCGAAAAGCAAGTGGTCTATCAGATTGGAATTGCGCCGGTCCGGATTGACATTTTGACCGAAATTACCGGCGTCGAGTTCCCCGATGCGTGGGGAAAAAGGGTCGCAAGCACTTTCTTCGGTGTTCCGGTAAACTTCATTTCCCTGGACGACCTTGTGACGAACAAGCAGGCTCTAGGCCGTAGCAGCGACGTGAAGGACCTGAAGCAGAATCCAAAGCGCACGCACTTAGACAAATGAGTTGTCGAAACGGCGAGTTGGGTTTCTGCACCCTTCACTGAATTTGTCTGTTCTGGTGTTGGATATCGGAGTGGACCGGACAGCAACTGCGAGAAGCGTTCCCCTTTGATCAACTTCCGCGCTACTTGCTGCGCGACCGTGATGCTATCTTCGGCGATGCCTTCCGGGGACAGGTGCGAGACATGGGCATGCACGAAGTGCTGTGCACCCCTCGATCCCCCTGGCAGCGGGCCTACGTCGAGCGCGTGATTGGTTCGATTCGGCGCGAGTGTCTGGACCATATGCTCGTGTTCCACGAAAGCTCGCTCCGTCGTATCCTTCGTCCGTATTTGGATTACTATCACCGATCGAGAACGCATCTCTCATTAGGGAAGGACTCGCCCGAGCGGAGATCGATCCAGCCGGAGCAAATGGGGAGAGTCGTGGCGCTGCCACAGGTCGGCGGGCTGTATCACCGCTACGAACGACGGGCCGCCTGAGACCCTGCCCTCCTTTTAAGGTAGATATTAGGTACTGACGACGCACGCCGCCGCGATCCGCCACGCCCGAGAAGCTGACACCGTTGCCGTTTTCGCGGCAGGCGAAGCAATCACGGACCTGCAAACCGAGTGATGCGCTTTCCGCAGCTACTTTACTTCGCCCTTTTACTGAGATCGAGTTTTCCGTAGGGACAGTTGCTAGGCCGGGGCAAAAGGACACGTACCAGGGCCTAAGCCCATGGCGGTTGACATTGGGACGCGGTGAGGGCTCGGCAAAGGGCAGGGGAATCGCTGAGGGCCATAGCAATGGACCTAGGGGTTAGCCCGGCATTGCTGGTCAAGAGGGCTAGGGCGAGCAAAACACAAGTGGTTGTGTAGACGCCGCAATACTACCACAATTGGTAGGAGGCAGTGCGCAGATGCTTACTCCTGCGTCACCTTTGGCTTACCAATGGAAATGCTCCGTTCGAATGCACTGCGGACCGATTTGTAAACAGGAGGAAGGAACGTGGCAGCTGGGAGAGGGAACTGATGACACCGACACTCAGAGGAAAACGCTGCGCGATCTACGTGCGCGTCTCGACTGACAAGCAGACGCATGAGAACCAGGAATTGCAGCTGCGCAAGTTCGCGGAGCGCCAGGGCTGGGAAATCGCAGCGGTCTACCGCGACGTGATCAGCGGCAAGTCGACCAGGGCAGAGCGCCACGGCTACGACGCCATGCTGACAGCGGCAGAGGCGGGGGAGTTTGACATTCTGCTTTTCTGGTCCCTCGACCGCATCACTCGCAACGGCGTCCTGACCACGTTGCAGATTCTCGAGCAGCTGACCGCATGGGGCGTGGCCTGGGTATCGAAGCAGGAGGAGTACCTGCGAAGCCTGGGGCCATTCGCCGACGCAGTCATCGCGATCATGGCGACGCTGGCCAAACAATCGCAAATAGGGAAGCCTGTCACGATGCTATGGGCCCGATGACTCGAGGGGACACATCGGCACTTGGCGTTAATTACCTTCTGGAGAAAACCGGGCACGCCTCATGGCGAGGGAAGCCGCCGTTCGGTTGAGTTCGAAGCCATACTCTCTCACCACGCGCATAACCGCCGAGCGGGTCTCATCCGAGTGATTGCCTTTATTGTGAAGTACCCGCGAGACGGTCGACATCGAAACCCCAGCCTTTCGCGCTACCTCCTCGATTGTTATCTTGGGGGAGGTGGTCGTGTTTTCGTCCAGTGTTTTGTCGCCGATCAACTGTTCAACGATTTTGTTGAATTTGGCCCAAATGGCCTTTTTCTTGATTTTTAGGCGCGATGAAATTTCGTCATCGTTGGCGCCACTTGCGAGGAGTTCCAAAAGCTCTATGTCGGAAGAAGAAAGCCGCGATCGTGGTGTGCACTCGGCAAACCGAGATGCAATGTATGGCGGAAAATATCGCTGGCCGGAACTGACGATACGGATTGCGTCAAGAATTTCTTCATCGGAACTCGCCTTTAGCAAATAGCCGTCAGCACCTGTAAGAATCGTTTGGTAAATGTCTTCGTCGGTCTCGTAGCTTGTCAAAATTATGACCTTGGGAGGCGAATCTATCTGCTTGAGGGCCCGCAACGTTTCCAGGCCGCTCATCTCCGGCATACGGAGATCGAGGAGAAGAATATCAACTCGGGATTTCGTGATACTGGCTAGAGCGGCAGCGCCGCCCGCGACTCCGCCAACTACATCCAGCTCAGGGTAGGAGGTCAACATACTCGTCAACCCTGCCCGGACTACAGGATGATCGTCAACGATCAGGAGACGAACCTGCTTTGCCTTAGCTTGTGGCTCACTCATACTTTTGACCTCCAATATACGACAGCGAAAACAACCAGAATGGTTCTTTCTTACAAGGCGCTGCGACCGTAATCCTGGTCCCGTTCCCGTTACCCTCAATATTCAGCTTGGCGCGTATGCCTTCAGCCCTGCGCCGCATGCCCGTTAGACCGAATCCCTCCGAGTCACGGTTATCTCGGAACCCATGTCCGTCGTCTTCCACCACCATGACCAACTGCGAGTTTTGGTAATCGATTTGGATCTTCAGATTCTTCGCGTGACTATGCTGAACGGCATTGGCGATGGCTTCCTGTCCGATCCGAAAAAACGCATCCACGACACGGACAGGGAGTTGGCGCGGCTGACCCTTAATTTCCGTTTTGAAGTCCATTGAACTGCCAGCAACGGTACGCCGGCCCACCTGACTGAGGGCCTCCGGTAATCCTCGCTTCTCAAGCACTTCTGGGCGGAGCGACGCAAGGCTACGCCTGGCTTCGTCGTGGCTGTGGCGCACGAGTTCACAAGCGTCCTGCAGTTCCTCTCGGAGCTTAGCAGCGTCGATCTTCTGATCATTGCGCGAGGTCCAGTTTCGTATTGCCCTCAGCTTGAAGTCCAGACCGGCAAAACTCTGCGCCAGCGTGTCGTGCATTTCGTGAGCCAGGCGCTCTCTCTCACTCAGGACGGCGGATCGGCGTCGCTCGTCTGCATGGCTGTAAAGCAGGTGAATCAGAAAACCAAGAGCAAGCATTCCGACCGCCATGATCGCGAGATGTTCGCCAGTCCACCAGGGAGGCCCGGAGACTACTTCAACTTCATCCGGAGATCGTACGATGAGCGCAAAGGGAAGCTTCTGCTGTGTGTACGCAGAACCGACCAGGCAAATTCCACGCAAGCGGAGCACACTTCCTTGCTCCAGTTCGGTGAAACTTGTCGCAGTCTCCGGCGAGTTCGAGATGGCATAAAACTCCTGTTGGCCTCCGCTGAGATTGAGTCGCACCATCTCTCCGGTTCGCGAACTTGAGTCCAGTCTCCCCTCCACTTCGACAAACATTCCGTCATAGCGTCCCATTGCTGCCTGAAGGGGAGTTATCGAGAAGGCAGGAACAGGCACAACTCCACCGATGCTGCGTTTGGTTGCATTCTCAATGCGCACGCTTAAGTCTTGCCGGTGAGCATCGCCGGTAACCTCAATTTCGTCACCCAATTTGAGTTTGGTTTCCTCCCGAAACACAACCTCCGCCCCGCCGGTTGCGTCCTGAACATAGGTACGTGGCGCAATGAGAGTGACGGTGCCCCGTACTGTAATCTGAACAGGCCGCGATACGGCGAGCAGGCGCAGATTGTCGATGGAGACCACATTGGTCAACGGCTTGCTCAAATCTGACAATTCCGTAACCTTCTGAAGTCCATAGGTCCGCGGGTAAGGACCTTGACTTGTTGGATAAAGTGAGGCGGGGGTTCGCTCCTTTGGCGAAAGTTGCGCCTCTTCTGTACGGTTCAGTGTACGCACCTGAACGTGCCGCCAGACGCCGCCTGAGACAACGTCGCGAAGGCCGATTTTTCCAGATGGGACGCAATTCGGATCGAACGCACTGTTGGTGACGCTGTTACCTGTGTCGAGAGCGGTCGCTGAAGCATAAATGGTGCAGTCGTATGCAGCGACCGTGAGATGGTACCAGCGATGAGGGCTAATTCCCCCTGGCATGTGAACTGGCGGAAACTCGAGCCAGCCGTACTCCGCGCGCCCTAAAACCAGCGACTGGTCATCGATGCGTAACCCGGCATAGTACCCGCTGTAGGAGTCAACACCAGCGTCGACGTCGCTTGCGCGTATGACTATTCCTGCATCCCCTCTTCCCAGAAGCTGGAGATCGGCCTCCGCTTTATAGTTTGTCCAAAACGAAGAACCCGTAATCAGTTTTGCGCCCCGTTCGTCAGAGTCATTTCGTATGCTGTCTCCGGCGATGCTCCAAGTTCCTCCGAATTCCTGCCATTCAGTGCGCCGTCCCTCACTGAATTGATCGTGATAGGGAAGGCCCCGCTTTGGGCTGCGATAATAATTCGAGGCAAACATCCCAAGGATTAGTGCGGCCGCTGTGAATAGCAGTGTGTACCTTATCCAGACGAGCTGCCACACTCGCTTCACTGGTGCTCGGCCCTCCAGTCGTTCGTGATGAAGGGTTTGGCAGCGGCCGAGTCCACGTTCTCAGCAGTTATGAGCATTGGGGCAAGCTTGACCAGGCCCGGCGTTTTGGCTTGACCAAGCGCCAAAGACTCGACCGCCCGATAACCCATCTGATAGGTATCTTCAGCAATGATGGAATCGATCTGGTGTAATCGGATTGCATTCGCGAGCTCAGCACTCTGCTGCACCCCAACGACTTTTATATGATTGGTCAAGTTGCGGGCCTTCAGGGCAAGATAGGCACCCAGCGTTCCAGTTGAATCGAGAGCAAAAACCACATCGACATCCGGATGAGAGAGCAGCACCTGGTTGACAACAAGTTCCGAATCGACATCTGTGGTTGTTGAGGCTCGCCTGTCCACGATGGAGATAGTCGGGTAGGTTTGTTCAATTAGCGAAACGAAGCTGCCCAATATTGCAAGAGAGCTGAGTGACTGAGGGTCAATACCAACAATGGCGACTTTCCCCTTTCCGTGCAGCACCTCGCCGATCCGCACAGCGCCAATGCGCCCGATCATTTCATCATCATTAACGATATAGGATAGGTTCCGCTGTGGCGGGAGGGACAGAGCAGACCCCAGAACGACCGTAGGCACTCCGGCGGCAAGGGCCCGCTGAACCGGCACCATCAAGGCGCGCGGCTCGTCTGGCGTCAAAATTAATCCTCTGCACCTTTGCGCAACTGCCCGATCGACCATACTGATCTGAAGCTGTACATCATCTTCGCGTGTCGGCGCATTCCAGCGGATCCTTAGCCCAGCCTTGCGAGCCGCAAACTCAGCACCCGCGTGCTCGGCCTCCCAGATTGTGGATGACGTGGTTCTGGGAATTACGGCTATTTCGTCGCGCTTCGAATGACAAGATTGCAATCCCATTACCGCCATTAAGAGGCAGACGAGCGAAACCGACTTTACAAAAGCTTTGACCGATCGCATTTTCACGAGCTAAGAACCAAGAATCCTGCGGAAGCAGTGTTACCCGCTGCAACAAAAATTGTGAAATCTCGAAAATTTCTTGTACTCTTCAGAAATTTTCCTTGACAAACATGATTGAGTGGGGATACCGTGCCTGTCAAGTTAAATGTAAGCGCTTCCATCGGTCCCGAACCGGTTAGTGTTTTTTGGGGGGCCTTTTTTATTTCGGCGAAATGGAAGCGCTTCCAAACAGAATCGGGTGGGTCGTGGGGCGCGATTTTAGGTAAACACCTATTTTCCAGAACACCAATCTCGTTTTGTGTTGTTCAGTCGCTCGGAAGCGTCTCAGGCCAAGACCAAATTTTGTTGCTCCGTGGCCGCGTCGCTGCGGGAGGAGAGGGGATACGTGTATGAAGAACCTTTTGGTAGCCGCCATGAAGCGGAAGCCCTGGAGTCTGCTCTTACTGATACTGCTTGTATGTGCCTCCCGGAGCTATGGGCAGTTTAGCAGCAACATTCAAGGCACGGTGCACGACCAGAGTGACGCCGTCGTCGCGAATGCGCGAGTCACCTTGACGAACGTCTCCACGCAGGTGAAGCTCACTGCGACTACTAATCAAGCGGGATTGTACCGCTTCGACAGCTTGCAACCAGCAGAATATGAAGTTCGGGTTGAAGGCACGGGCTTCCAAACAACAACTGTCCATGTGACGCTGTTAACCGCGCAGACGGCGGATGTGCCGATAGCAATGAAGTTAGGCAGCGCAACGGAATTGGTAGAGGTAAATGCCAACGCGGCGAATCTGGACACTGCGGACACCCGTATTCAGGCGACCTTGGAGCAAACGGAACTACACGATCTACCTCTTCCAGGGCGTAGTTTTGCTGGCCTCACGGCGTTTGCGCCCGGGGTCAAAGGAACCGGTACGTCTTACGGAGTGCTGGGAGGCGATGCCCCGGACAATTTCGGCACTGAGAGGACAGTAGATGCGGACGCAAATGGCCGATCGCATGAATCCAACATGTACATCATTGATGGCATGGACGTCACGACCAATGTGCACAATGGCGTCCTTAACCTGACGCCGAACCCGGATGCGATTCAAGAGGTTTCGATTCAAACTGACAACTTCAGCGTGGAGGAAGGGAGAACCAGTTCGTTGGTCACCAAAGTTACCACCAGATCCGGGACTAATCAGTTCCACGGAGCGGGGAGCTGGTTCTACAACGACCAGCACCTTTGGGCCCTATCACATTTTGTTCACCACTACGAACCCTTTCGTAAGCACGATGTTTCTGGTGTATTGGGAGGGCCGGTCATTAAGAATCGAACCTTCTTCTTTTTTGGTTTTGAGGGATTGCGATCTGCTATAACCTCAGGACTCCAGACGCACAGCTTTGAGGCCCCCGAGTTCATCAGTTGGGCGCAAGCGAATTTTCCCAATACGATCGGCACTCAGACTCTTACCTCAGAAGGCCTGGTTGGGGTAAACAGAACCGGTGTTTTGCAAACGGCGCAGGATATATTTGGAGCGCAATGCGGCACCCCG
>Ga0137418_10006842_pt1 | contig 10479 bp, 7 predicted proteins | sample CZODoug3_1_2_16f_FD_122242 | JGI IMG/M metagenome (GOLD analysis project Ga0137418, IMG submission 122242) | Vadose zone soil fungal communities from Angelo Coast Range Reserve, California, USA - CZODoug3_1_2_16fungal (Hybrid Assembly) | ecosystem: Environmental > Terrestrial > Soil > Vadose... | reverse complement strand
CGCCAACGCCCGGGCGATCTCGAGTCGACGCTGGTCGCCGTACGGCAGGTTCTTCGCGTAGTAGCCGGCTCGCTCTTCGAGGCCGAAGATCCGCAGCAACTCGAGCGCCTCGTTCTCGGCCAATTCCTCCGCCTCCTGAAACTTGCGCTGCGACCGCAATACAAAGCACTTCCATCGAAAAGCGAACTCATTGTCAGGATCGATGGCGAGGGTCCGCTCCAAATCAGCCATCGCTTTCGCCTGCTCCTTTTGGTCCTGGTACACCAAAGCTCGCTCGTTAAGCAGCTTTACACTGTTAGGAAAGATTCCGAGGCCTACCGCAGCCGACGCTTCCGCCTCAACGAAATTGCGTTGCAAACGCAATGCATGTAAATCGGATAGAATCTGCGATTCGGTTGGGTTCTTCTCTGGCATTGCGTCAGCTTAGAGTAATCATCTCGTAACGTGGGAGGGAGTCTACTACGCCGAAACTTGCATGCCAATAGCTGCGAGATGGTGACAGCCGGAGAGCCCACTTGAGGTATATGTTTAAACGCAAGAAAGTGCTTGACAACCGGTATACCCATATGATAACCTCCCGCATGTTACCTCGACAGCTAACCCTTCCTCCACACCCTCCCGCCAAGCTAACCCCTTCGCTATCACACTCTTGCAGCCTCTTGTGCGCTTCCAAAAAAGTCAACCCCCATCAAATCAGCAACTTCCAGCCTCTTTTTGCAAAACACCCGGGGTGGGGGTACCTCGGCGTAAGCCCACTATTGGAATCGACACAACTTCCAGTTTGCCCGCTGCGGCGGGACTCTTTTTTTACCCCGCTTGCCCCGAGCTTCGAGGGGAGCCTCGAGGGGCTTGCCCTGCTTGCCCAGAGCCTCGAACGGAGCGCAGGCTGCGAAGGGTTGCAACACACCTCGGATTCCTGTCGAGCGAGAAGGAGCGGCGGCGGAACTGTTCCTCTACGAACTGCTTTAGAATCAACACTTGTAGAAGTGTGTCAAAACAAATGACTTTAACTCCCTTTACAATCAACACTTATGCAAAAACCGGGAGAGGGGGCGTGTTGGCCTTCCCTTCTTTTCACAACCATCCGCATTGCCCCGGGGTGTGGGGGTACAAGCCTCCAATCTCTCTCCGAACTCTGTGCCTCCGCGCCGCTGCCTGCCCCGACCTTGTCGGGGTGGCAAATCCATTGTTTTCAGGCATTTGCTGCCTCTTTTCCGTCTCTTTGCGCTCTTTTCTGCACTCCCTCCCTTTGTTTTCAATCGTTTGCAGCCTCTTTCCCAAAAACACCCGGGGGTGGGGTATCCCGCGTTCCAGCCTCCAGCCTCAGGCCTTCGGAGACCGTCGCTCGGACGCACCAGGGCCGCATGAGCCTTCTCCTAGTACCTTCGTACTTCGCAGCCTTGAATCGATTTTGTATCCCCAGTCCTATTGTCCCTGTACCCCCTCCCAGCTACACTCCTCTACGCTTCAGGAGGCTTTCCTTTGAACGGGTCCGAACGCCGCACCACACAGCGCTTTCAAATGCGCCTTCCGCTTACCGTCCGCTGGACGACTGGTGCCGCGGTTGGAGAAACCAGCACGGAATCGCGGGACGTCAGCTCTCGCGGGGTCTACTTCTTCCTGGCCAAGGATGTAAAGGAAGGCTCGGCGGTCGAAATCCTCCTGACCCTGCCGAATGAAATCACTCTTGCCGGACCCGTCCGCGTTCGTTGCCTCGGACGCGTTCAGCGCACCGAATCGCGCAACGAAGGTGCCATTGGCGTAGTGGCCGCGATCGAGCGCTACGAATTCCTGCGCGGCGAAGAAGACAAACAATAAAAATTTCCCAGGTTTCTTGCTCGCTGACTGCGGAGGCGGGCAGGATAAGCCGGGGTTCCTCGGCCCCTCAGCGGAGACCCCGGCTCTTTTTTTTCCTTGACAACAAACTTCATCGCATCCAACCTCGAACAATATCCCCAAGCGCTGCGCATCACTAAAAAACCAGCGCAGCGCTTCACGCATTCTGTCAGGTTACCTCTTCGCGGCCCTGTCCCTCGGAGCAGGAGATTTCCACAACGTTTTTGGGAGAGGATAAAGCTGCTCAGCCGCATCTCCAAATTGCGGGAAATCTAGGCGACGGTCGGGCCCCAGCCCACTATTGAATCCGGCTACAAGAGGTCGCGGCGCTGCGGCTGCGGCCGTGCAGCGGCGTTAACGGGGGAGCAATCCGGATGGTATCGAAAGTTAAGTCTACGCCCGCCGAAATTTCGACGGCAGATGAATCGCGCGGGATTACCCTGCTTGATCTCGCCGAAGTTTTGGATCAGCACAAGATTTGGGTGGAATCGGGCGGCGAGTCCGGCACCAAGGCGGATTTGTGCGGCGTGAACCTGGCGCACGCGGATTTGACGGGAGTCAACCTGCAAGGCGCGTTTTTGAATAAGGCGAATTTTCGCGGCGCTGATCTTTCCCTGGGCAATCTTCGCGGCGCATCGCTGGTGCAAGCCGACCTCCGCGATACCAACCTGCTTGGCACGGAGCTGCGCGGCGCGAACTTGATGGGTGCGACGCTGTATGGCGCGGAAGGTTTGTGGGTGGGTCGCCTCGGCGGGACGAATTTGTTCGACGCCATGCTGCCGGAGGCGGTGGCCACGTTCGATGGCGCCAAGGCCATCGCGCAGGCAACCAGGTTTTCCCGCTGGATCTATTTCCTGATTCTGGCGGCGTGCGCGCTGTGCGCGGTGGTCATCGCCTTCACCACGGACGTGCACCTGGTGCTGAACTCCTCCGCGATCCCCTTCTCGCGAGTTTCCAATGCCGTGCCCATGAGCGGCTTTTACCTGGGTGCTCCGTTGTTCATCGTGCTTATGTATTTGCGGTTTCATTTCCTGCTGCTGCGGCTGTGGGGCAACATGGCCGCGCTGCCTGCGGTTTTTATCGACGGTAACACGCCGGAGAAAGACGGCCCGTGGTTCCTTATGGCGCTGGTGCGCCGCCATTTTCGCTGGATGCGCGACGGCCGTTCGCCACAAGCGATTCTCGAGGCGGTGGTCGCCGCGGTTCTCGCCTACTGGGTCGCGCCGGTCACGCTGTTTTTCTTTTGGCTGCGCTATCTGGCGCGGCAGGACATGCGCGGAACGCTGCTGCACGTACTGCTGATCGCGTTAGCGGTGGCTGCGGCGACTTGCCTGCCGACCATTGTTTCGCGGGTTCTGCGGCCGGGTGATTTGTACCGAAAGTCAAAAGCGATCCTTCCGGTGGTGCTGTCCACGCTGAAAGTGACGCTCTTGAGCGGTTGCTTGCTGGTCCTCCTGTCGTTTGGCGTGATTCGCGGGATGCCCGCGGACAGCACTATCGCGCCGGAGATGACGGGCTCCGACATTCGACGCTGGGCCGCGCAAGGTTTGCAGTTTCTGGGATACCGCCCCTATGCCGATGTCACCGAGGCCTCCTTCTCTCCGCTGCCTGCGCATGGAGATTGGTCGGACGAGGGCATCGCGGCAATTCGCGGCGTGCGGCTGAACCAGATGAGCTTGCGGTACGCGCGCGCCTATCACACGTTCTGGGTCAATGCGCGATTGTGGCGCGCGAACCTGGAAGGCGCTTATTTATCGGAGGCCGACCTGCGCGGGGCCAACTTGCGCGAAGCGCGCCTGCACAACGCCGTGCTGGATCGGGTGCAAGCCGGCCGCGCGGTGTTCGTTTCCACCGACGCTCGATCGATAAATCTTTCTTCCGCGGACCTGCACGGCGCCGATCTCTCATATGGGATTTTTGAAGGCGCGGTGCTGTCCAACGCCAAGTTGCTGGGCGCCTCGATGTACGCAATCGATCTGCGCGACGCGCAATTGCTGCGCACCGATCTTTCGCGCGCGGACGTTCGCGATGCCAAGCTGGAACGAGCGGTCCTGGCGTTGGCGAATCTGCACGATGCCGATTTCTCGGCGGCGAAGCTTGTGGGAGCGAATCTAACCGGCGCCCAGCTCAACGGCGGCATTTTTCTGGATGCCAATTTCAAGAACGCCGATTTGCGCGGCGCGGTATTGACTGGTGCGATTGTGAGAGAAGCCAGCTTCGAGGGCGCGAACTTCGAGGGCGCCGATTTGCGCGGAGCGATTGGCCTGAGCGCCGAGCAGCTTTGCTCCGCGCAGCGGTGGCGCGCCGCGCTGCTGGACGCAGATATACAAGCCGCCGCGCAAGCCCGCTGCGGCGGCTCACAGCCAGCCTTCACCGGTCCAATCCGACCGTAAATACAATCAGCAGAGCACGATGGGGAGTTGACGTGACGGAGCTAAGCACGTAAACTTGTGCTGCACGAGTTTACGTGCGTTCGAGAATATCGATGGCTAAGACAAACATAACATTGAAGATCGACACGCATCTGCTGAAGAAAATCAAGATTCTAGCTGCGCAGCGAGAGACATCAATCAGTGCATTGCTGATCGCTTTGTTGGAAGAGAAACTCGAGAAGGATCTGGATTACGAGCAGGCGAAACAGAGAGCGCTCGCGCGGCTTGAGAAAGGGTATGACCTGGGGTTCCAGCCTGTGCGTTCCCGCGACGAGCTGCATGAGCGATAGACTGTTCGTTGATACGAATATTTTGGTGTATGCCTTTGACCGCGCTTCGGGAGCCAAGCACGATACGGCGCGAGGACTTGTACGCCACCTTTGGGAAACGGGAACAGGCGTGCTGAGCACCCAGGTTTTGCAAGAGTTCGCTGTTTATCTACGCCGGAAGGTGGCACGCTCCCTAAGCGCTAACGAGACGCGGGATGTCCTTCAAGACTACATGGGTTGGACGATCGTCGTGAACACCGCTCAATCTACTTTGCGAGCTCTGGAAATAGAAGAACGATATAAGATTTCCTTTTGGGACGCCTTGGTCATTCACGCGGCCGAGACTGCCGGAGCAGAAATAATCTACACAGAGGATTTGTCGGACGGACAAGCCTATGGCGGTGTCCGTGCAGTTAATCCATTTAGATGATGGGACGCAAGCGGCTAGCGTTCGTCGCCGAACATTTTTATGTCTTCGGGGCCTTCCTTTACGGGGCCACGGGAGCGGCCCTGCACTTGTATGCGAATTTGCTCGACGATATCCGGATTGGCGAGCGTGGTGATGTCGCCGGTGTCCATTTGGTTGGAAATGGCGGCGAGCACGCGGCGCATGATCTTGCCGGAGCGCGTTTTGGGCATGTCCGAAACGATGTGAATGGTTTTCGGGCGCGCGATCTTGCCAATGATCGTTTCGATCGTAGCGGTCACCTTGTCTTGCATCTGCTTGGTCGGCGCGATGCCCGGTTTCAGAGAAACATAAACGACCGGCACGCGTCCCTTGATGTCGTCGACTGCGGGAACGACGGCGGCCTCCGCCACTTCAGGCAGGGTAAGGCAAGCGGATTCGACTTCTTTGGTTCCCAGGCGATGGCCGGCGACGTTGATCACGTCGTCGACGCGGCCAAGGATCCGGTAGTAGCCATCCGCGGCGAGCACAGCGCCGTCGGCGGCATAATACGGCCAGTCCCGCCAATCCTTGCTTTGCGGATCTTTGTTGTACTTCTTGTAGTACTGAGTGACGAAGCGCTCCGGGCTGCCCCAGATGGTCTGCATAATCCCGGGCCACGGATTGCGAATGCAGATATTTCCAGCCGCGCCCGAGCCGGCGCGCACTTCCTTTCCTTCTTCATCCCAAATAATCGGATAGATGCCAAGCGCGGGCGGTCCTGCGCTGCCGGGCTTCATGGGATCGAGCGCGGGTTTGGTGGTGCAGAGGAAGCCTCCCGTTTCGGTCTGCCACCAGGTGTCAACGATCGCCGCTTCCTTCTTGCCGACCACCTCGTAATACCACCGCCAGACTTCCGGTTCGATGGGCTCGCCGACGGTGGTCATGTGCTTGAAGTGGTAGTTGTATTTCTTTGGTTCGTCGCCGCCGGCCTTACGCAACATACGAATCGCCGTCGGCGAAGTGTGGAAGATATTCACATCCAGGCGCTCGGCGATGCGCCACGGGCGGCCGGCATCGGGGAATTGCGGCACGCCTTCATAGAGCACACTGGTCGCGGCAAGGGCGAGCGGCCCGTACACGATGTAAGAGTGGCCGGTGATCCAGCCAATGTCGGCCATGCACCAATAAACGTCGTTCGGGTGAATGTCCTGGTAGTACTTGGAGGTGCCGGTGACGTAGGCAAGATAGCCGCCGGTGCGATGCTGGCAGCCCTTCGGCTTTCCAGTGGTGCCGCTGGTATACATCAAAAAGAGCGGAGCTTCGGCGTCGAGCGAAACGGGTGCAACGATTTTGCCGCGGTAGTTTTGAAGGATTTCATCGACAAAAAAATCACGGCCGATAATCATCGGAGCTTCCGAAGAAGTCTTCCCGGGATAGCGGCGCCAGACAAGGACCTTATCGATTTCCTGGCCTTCTTTTTTGGCGTGCTCGATGGCGATGTCGGCGTTGCCTTTGTGATCGATCCACTTGCCGTTGCGCCAGTAGCCGTCAGCGTAAATTAAAACGCGGCTGCCGGAGTCCGCGGCGCGCGTGCCGCAAGCTTCGCCACTGAATCCGCCGAAGACCACCGAGTGCACGACGCCGAGCCGGGCGCAAGCCAGCATGGTGACTGGCAGCTCCGGAATCATCGGCATGTGAATGGTGACGCGATCGCCGGCTTTGAGTCCGGCAAAGTCGCGCAACATCGCGGCGGTTTCGTTGACCCGAACGTAAAGCTCGCGATAGGTCAGGACTTGCGGGGCTTCGTGTTCCGGTTCCGGAACAAAAATGAAGGCCGCTTTGTTTTTGTGATCCGCCAGATGGCGGTCAACGCAGTTGTAACTTACGTTCAGTTTGCCTCCGACAAACCATTTCCAGAAGGGCGGCTTGGAGGTGTCGAGAGTGGTGTGCCAATACTGGTCCCAATCGAGAAGGTCGGCGTACTGCGCAAAGCATTCCGGGAAATGTTCTTCGCTGAAGGAATCGACGACAGCGGAATCGACCAGATTGGCCTGAGCGATGAAGCTGGCTTGCGGCTGCAAGGATTCTTCTTCGCGCCAGTGAACGGCAATCTGGGCTTCGTTGAGCTTTTGGCTCGGCGCGGATTTTGCATTGGCCGCGCTGTTCGCGTGTGCTTTAGGGGCTGGCTTTTTGTTCTTTTTCGAAACCGATTTACCCACGGCGGAAGATTCCTTTCCCGGATGCTCTTAAGCAAAAGTCCAACCAAAAAATTTGTGACGATATCCGACGAAAGCGGGGCGCACTTTGAGTCGTGCGCCCGCTGAAAATGATGCTCCTGCGGGGTGAATTGAGTCAAACGCGTGCGACGAATTTATTATCGCTCGGTTATTTCTTCACTTCGTCCCAGATCTTGGTGCCGTGGGTTTCCTTGAGGAACAAACTGCCGATGATCAAGGTAATGCCCGCGACGATCATCGGGTAATAGAGGCCGGCATAAATGTTGCCGGTGGCTGCGCAACTCCATAAGCCAATGAGCGGCAGAAGCCCGCCGAAGACACCGTTGCCGATGTGATAGGGAAGCGAGAGTGAGGTGTAGCGGATTTTGGCCGGGAATGCCTCGACGAGATACGCCGCGATCGGGCCGTAAATCATACAAACGTAAATCACTTGAACGAAGACCAGGAACACCAGCATCGGAACGTTAGGAGCGGTCGCTTCTTTTACGGGGACCAGCGCGCCGGTTGCAGGGTCTTTGGTCATGGAAGTGAGCTTCGTACCGCCGGTCACTTTGTCTTTGGCTGAGGTCACCGAATCCACGTTGTTGCCTGCGGCGTCATGCATGGCATGGTAGATCGGGAAATAGGTGAGCACAGCAATCAGGCAGGCGGCCATCATCAGCCATTTGCGGCCAATTCTGTCGGAGAGTGCGCCAAAGACTGTGAAAAACGGCATGGCGCAGAGCAGTGCGATAGCCACGATAATGTTGGCCTGCTTGACGTTAATCTTCAAAATGGTTTGCAGGTAGAACAACGCATAGAATTGGCCGGTGTACCACACCACGCCTTGGCCAGCGGTCGCGCCAAAGAGAGAAACCAGAACCCGCTTCAGGTTGTCCCACTGAGTGAAGGCCTCTTTTAGCGGTTGGGTGGAGGCCATTCCCGAGCTCTTGATTTGCGTGAAGATCGGCGATTCCTTCATCTTCAAGCGAACGTAGAGGGAAATGGAGACCAGTAGGATGGAAGCCAAGAAGGGAATTCGCCAGCCCCAGTTGCTGAAGTCATCCTTGCTCATGCTGTTCTGGGTGAGCAGAATCATGATCAGCGAGACGAACAAGCCCAAGGTTGCGGTGATCTGGATAAAGCTGGTGTAAAAGCCGCGTTTCTTATCCGGAACATGCTCGGCGACGTAGACTGCGGCGCCACCGTATTCGCCACCGAGAGCCAAACCTTGCAGTACACGGATCAAGATCAGAGTAATCGGCGAAAACCACCCCGCGGTCTTGAAGGTAGGCAGCAGACCGATCAAAGCAGTCGCGCCACCCATGATGGAGAGCGTCACAAGAAACGCATACTTGCGTCCCACGATGTCGCCAATCCGCCCGAAGAACAACGCTCCAAATGGCCGTACCAGAAATCCCACCGCAAATGTGGCCAAGTATGCGATGTACGCGAAGGTGTCGTTCCCCGCGGGGTAGAACTTGAGAGACAAGATGGCCGCAAGACTTCCAAAGATATAGAAGTCGTACCACTCAATCATCGTCCCCACGGACGACGCCAAGATAACCTTCCACAATCCTTGTTCGTTGGTGCCGTCCATCGTGATTGCTGTTGTGCCGCTGGCCATGCTGCCTCCTGGTAAAGGTGCTGCCCGCCCCTGTGACACGCTGGTTTGGCGCATCAGGTATTCAGAAGAAACACCGTCTGGTGCGCGCTTTCATACCGCGTAACCGCCGCCCCTGTCAAGAACATCGAAACGCTCCGTGGTTCGGGCGGAGCATTTCCCGACGGACAACAAGAGGGCTTAACCAGGAAGCCAAAGACCGCTTAGAAATATATGAATTTGCGTATATCCTCAGTCTAATTTGTCTATATACCTGTAGATTTCGTTTCATAGGCAAGCGTGGATTTTATCTAAACTATTGATAAATAATAACTTAACGATGACTGGAGATGGCGAGGCGATTGCAACTTTAGAAATTATCAGAAGAGCGCTAGGTCGAATTCAGGGGCGGGTTCTACTTTGGTTTTCCCGTTTATCTGGGGCTCTTGATTGCCAGATTCGATTCTTCAGGATGGGCGCTTTTCCACTTGGATCAAGCGAAATTGCCTTGCGGAGCTGGTCGCCAAATTTCGGGTGTGTGGGTCCGTTTTTTATTTGGTGTTTTTCGCAACTTCCGTTTGTGGTCCAAGCAATTCAATTTGAAACACGAAAGGCAGGGGGGAATGAAAAGGATTACTTTATTTGCGTTAATTGCCGTCTTGGCAGTGCTCACTAGCGGTTCTGCGGCACTCGGCCAGGCAACAGCCAGCGGCACGATCCAGGGGACCATCACGGATCACACTCAGGCGGCGGTGAGCGGCGCTCAGGTCGAGCTCACCAGTAAGGAAACGGGGGCGGCACGTGCAGCCACCTCGTCTGACAGTGGTTATTTTCGTTTTGAGCTTCTCCCCGTAGGAACCTACATCATCAAGATTTCCAAGGCAGGTTTTGCCACCTACTCCCAGACCACCCAGCTGCTGATAGGGCAAACCGCGACGGTTAGCGCTGAACTGAAAGTCGGCAGCGCTTCGGAAATTATCGAGGTCACCAGCGATCTGCCTTTGGTCGATGTCGACAAGACCGACGTCAGCCAGAACGTCACTCCGACCGAAGTCGAAGAATTGCCGATGATTGGTCGCGACGTGGCCAACCTCGCTTCTCTCGCTCCCGGCGTGAAGCTTACCGATTCCTACGATCCCACCAAGAATCGTTACGCGATTCTCTCGGTAAACGGCCAGGGCGGGCGTAACGTCAACGTCACCGTCAACGGCGTCGATAACAAGGACAACACCGTAGGCGGCCCAGTGATGCAGCTGCCCGGTGAAGCGGTCGAAGAATTCAAGGTCAGCACCCAGCGCTTCTCCGCGGCTAACGGCCGCTCCGAAGGCGCGGCGATCAACATGATCACCAAGTCCGGTTCGAACACTCCCCACGGGTCGTTCTTCGGACAGTTTCGCGAACAGCAATTCAACGCTTTGAACTACTTCGAAAAGGCCGAAAATGGCGGCACCGGTCAAAAGTCTCCGTATAGCCGCCAAGTCTTCGGTGGGTCCATCGGCGCTCCTATCGTCAAGGACAGGTTGTTCGGCTTCTTCGCTATCGAGCGTCAGCGCGAACACACCAGCTTGACTGAAAGCGGCACCCCCTATAGCGAATTGGTCCTCGCCGAGCCTATCGGCGCGCAGCCGGCTCCCGTCATTCCGACGCCCTTTTTTGAGACCCGCTACAACGGCCGCCTGGACTACAAGTTCAACGACCACAACTCCGCATACCTGAGCTACTCCTCAAAGGAAAA
>Ga0137418_10006841_pt1 | contig 10480 bp, 6 predicted proteins | sample CZODoug3_1_2_16f_FD_122242 | JGI IMG/M metagenome (GOLD analysis project Ga0137418, IMG submission 122242) | Vadose zone soil fungal communities from Angelo Coast Range Reserve, California, USA - CZODoug3_1_2_16fungal (Hybrid Assembly) | ecosystem: Environmental > Terrestrial > Soil > Vadose... | reverse complement strand
TAGAGTATCCGTCGATGTTGATTCGCCTCATCAAAATCGAGATAGAGCACAACGTCGACGGCGTGTTCGAGAAGTTTCGGGCCGGCGGCTTTTTTGCCCTTTGTCACCTGGCCGATAACGATAAGGACAAAACTCCTTTGCTGAGCGAGTCGACGAAGTACGTACGCACACTTCCGTATTTGTGTGGGGCTTCCAGGAAGGGTGTCCGAGAGATCCGTGTAGATGGTCTGTAGAGAATCGATGACGAGGTATCGCAGGGGAATGATATGAAAAACCGCGAGAGCGAAGGCGTGAGGGAGTTGCTGCCGCGGGTCTTCCGGTCCGCCCATTTCTTGGGTTCGGCCGTGAAGATCGCGTTCGCGATGCACATGCGATGGTTCGCAAGTTGCAAGCGAATGCTACTCATCCTTTCGCCATTCCTAGTCATCGTCACGGTGCTGGTCCCCTTCGTGAACACCGATCCCGCGCCGCTGGTGTTCCAGTTCCCGGAGTCGGTCCACGAGCCAGTCGTGAGCGTGATCATGCCGCTCGCTCCGCCTGTCATCGTCACACTCGTGACGGTGACCGTCGAAGCGTTCGTCGTGAGGATTCCTCCGTTGCCCACATTCAGCGCGCCTCCGGTCAAGCCCAAGTTCGCGGTGGCGAACGCCGTCGTCGAGCTTCCATCCGAGACGATCAGTGTCCCGGCCCAATTCAGGGCTCTCGTCGACATCGTGAAGGTCTGAGCTGTTGCACCGGTCGAACTGAACGTGATGATGTTGAACTCGCTTCCCGGAAGGTTGGCCCCGGCGAACGTCATTGTTCCGCCGGTCGCACTGTTGAATGTGACGCTCCCGGTTCCGGCAGCCCACGATGCCGACGTCGAAGCGTTCGTCCAGGTTCCCGTGACCGTCCACGTAGATGAATTCAGGGCGAGGTATCCGTTCGCCGTGCTGATGCTCACGTTCCCGTTGATCGAGACCACGGATGCGTTCGCCGTCAGTGCTCCGAAGGTCGCCACCGTGAGCCCGCCGGTGGTGATGCCCAGGTTGGCTCCCGATGTCGTCAGGATGTTCCATCCCGTCGCTCCTCCGGTCGAGTTCCGAATCGTGAGCGTCCCGCCCATCCGGAGCGGATTCGTCGCCATCGTGTAGGTGATGCTCGTCGTCACACTCGCGTCGAGCGTGAGGTTGTTGAACTCGTTGACCGCCCCACCCAGGGCGGCGAAGGTCAGGGTGGCACTGATGGGATCCTGGATTGTAACGGCACTCGCCCCCGTCACCCAGGAGGCAGAGGTGGACAAGTTGGTCCAGGTCCCGTTCACCGTCCAAACGGATCCCCCGAGGTCAACGAATGACGTCGCGGTCAAGATCGTCACATTTCCCGTCACGGTGACGACGGAGTTTCGGGCCACGAAGCTACTCTGAATAGCGAAACTACCATTGACCGTGAGGAACCAGTTCGACGCCGTGGTGTCCAACGTTCCCGTGAAGCCGGTCATGTCGATGCTCGCGATGGTCGTCCCGGCGGCGAGCGTCGTCGTTCCGCTCGGGCTCGCGTTGAAGATTGTATTGTTGGTCGCGACGGGAGTGCAACCGCAGGCCGCCCCTCCGGAAGTGTTCGACCATCTTCCTCCGGTGTTCCAAGCGCCGCCGGCCCCAACTCGATAGCAATTCCCTCCGGCGACACTGCAGTTCGCCGCGGGAACGACGCGGACCGCGGACACCACCCAGTCCGTGTTGTTGCCATCCGTCCATGTGATGGCGGTCCCAGGGCTCGGCATGCTCGCCCCGGCGCCGCAGAGATTGAAGCCAGACCCCGTGCACTGCGTCGGTGCGATTCCGTAGAGACTCGTCGCCGCAGCCCCCGTTCCGGTGACGGCGGTCGGCGCTGTGTTCAGTCTGATGGCGAGTACCGCGAAGGCGAGTTCGCCCCCGACGGGCGAGATGTTGATCGTCGGATTCGTCGAGGTCGCACTATTCGATGTTCCCCCGGTCGTTGGAGCGGCTGTCGAGACGCCGCGCAATAGAACCGTCGCGCAGACGTGTTTGGCAGTACCGGCCGACAAGGTGGCGGTCATCGTTTGGAGGCCCGCCGGAAGCATGCCCTGATAGAACCACATCTCCGCGCGGACGAATCCGGTCCCGCTCGACGCGGCGCCCGCGATGAGGCTCAGGCTCACGGGTCCGTAAGTGACGCTGGCATAGGTTACGGGGCCTCCTGCCCCGACAGAGTCCCGGTCGCTGAGCATCACGAGTACGGCGTTGGCCCCTGCTAATGCCGTCTGAGAGGTCGTGCACGTGGCGGCCGGAGGATCCACGAGAGTAACGGTCGTCGAGTCAACGGAAATGACATCGGCTCGAGCATTCACCGTAAACAGGTCGAAGAACCATCCGATCGCGCCTCGACCCGCGGCGAGGAGGTCCGCTGCTACGTGGTGCCATTGGACAGGTGGGAACCAGTCCTGCAGCCGAGATCCGAGGCCCGAGGCACCAGCCCCATGGTCATTGTGTAGGTACACGTTGAGATTGGGAGTTTGGAACGAGAAAGAGACCAAGCGTGCGGTGGGATGGGACGAATATTCCGGCACCATGAACGTGAGGTCATAGTAGGGTTGCAGATCGTTCCCGTGGAACAGCAAACGCTGAAGCTGCGGTGTCAGCGCACCGCCGGGGATCGTGAGTCGACCATCAGGGCCGCGGAACAGAGCAAGAGGATCGGGGGAGAGCTGAGTTTCGATTGCGATCGCGGCCGTCGCCAAGAGGACGAAGCTCAGCAGGAGCGCAGTCCTCGCCTTCACGGGGGCGTCACGTCCTGTCGGGCCGACGACCTCTCACTCAGTCCGCGGAGAACGAAACGGTGGCCGTCACGGAAGTGGCGTCGGTTCGGCGTGCGAGAGGTCGCGTCCGGATCGCTTCGGACTAAGAGGGCGCGCCCGCTCATCAGGCGCGAGGTCGGCAGGTTGGCACTTGCTACGATCAAGGTCGTCACGACGAAGACGGCGTCTGCGCGGGTGTAGGTCGGATTTCGGCTGGGACCTATTTAAGCGCCGGTCAGTGGTTATCGACCCTGATTTCATGGAGAGAATCGGGGCGGTCACTCGACCGTCACACGGCCAGACAATCGGGCTTCCATCGCCTCGAGCTCGGCAGCTCTCCGGCGGAGTTTCTCCTCGCGGTCGAGGAGCTCGAGCGCCTTCTGCTGAATGATCTTCACCCTCCGCTCGATGTCCTTCTTCGCTTCGTCGGCTTGGGTGCGGGCATCCGACACAGGCGTCTTCACCTGCGCGATGATTGTCTTCTGCCTGGCGACGTCCTGCTCCTTGGTCGTGAGTTCCTCGATTCGACGTGCGAGTTCGTGCTCCCGCTCGTCGGACTTCGCCTCACGATCGCGGACGCGTTCTTCGCGATCCAAGAGTTCGATCGCGCGGCGCTGGAGGAACTTCCGTTCTCGCGCGAGTTCTCCTTTCTCGCCCTCCATCGTCTTCCGGACTTCGTCCGTCTCGCCCGGCCCATGGTGGGACGCGACGAGCCGTTCCTTCGCCATCGCGGCGAATCGCTGACTCATGTCCGCGACGCGGCTCTCAATCTCTTTCCGCATCTTTTCCTCATCGGCCAATCGTGTGGTGGCGGTTGCGCGCTCCTTCTCGAGGGCGGCGATCGCGTCCTTCGTTTCCTTCTCGAACTTCGCAATTTGCGATGTAGCTTCGTGGTATCGAGCGTCAACTTCGTTCTTCGCAGCCAAGAGCGCGTTTCGTTCCTGGTCGAATGCTTGCCGTGCATCCGACGTCGCCCTTGAGTCGGTCTTCTTGGACTCGAGGTTCCGGTTCGCTGCGAGCTGTTCTGTCATCTCAAGGGTCTTCATCGCGCGCGACACGCCGCGAGTGACGGAGTCTTGCATTCGGGCGGCGTAGTCCGCCAGGGCTGTCAAACCGGCCTTCTGCCGGTTCAGTTCTTCTTGTCGACCGAGAAGGTTCGCGGACTCGGCTTGGAGTTTGACCTCCTGCTCCGCGAGGGTTTTCTCCTTCGCCTTGAGTCGGACCTCGCGCTCCCCGGACGCCTTGTCGAGATCCGGTTTCGCTTCCGTGGGTCGAGCGGGCGCCGGGCGGCTCGCTGGGGCAAGATGCGAGTCCGCGGCGGTCAGTAGGAGGGCGGTCCAGTCGACATCTTCCGACGCGAGATGGCCGCGCGACAGGAGGACGAAGACCAACTTGCCGCTCTGGAACGCCGTGAACACGTATTCTCCGACGAACAGAGAATCCCGATCGCCGATTCCTTCCGGCGGCAACACCTTGAGGAAATCGTCGTAATCGATCGGACAATCCGCATCGAGGGTGTATTCCCCGGTCATCTCTCCATGGTCATTGAGCACGTAGATTTTCTTCAGCTGCGCCCGAACGGCCTTCCTCGAGGGCGCGGCCATCAGGACAACGCTGAGGGCCGGGCTGAGACCTCGTAGTAAGATGCCCGACACCAGGGCTTCCATCCGCCCTTGCATACGCTGCTTTCCTCGGTGCGCGAGGGCGTTCCCTCACGTGACTTGTCAGAGGATTCGAGCGGGCTGCACCGTATTTAAGGGCCGGGTTTTGGTTATCGGACGTGAGAAGGGACCGTCATGGAGACGGCGGACCGGAGGATTCTCGCCCCGTCATCGGCTCGGCCTCAATCGGATGCTCCGCCTTCGACTTCGTCTGCCGGAACGCGCGCTGCATCTGCAATGCGTAGTCGCGCAGTGCCGTGAGCCGCGTCTCTCTCGTTCGGACTTCGCCCTCTAGATCGCGAAGGGTGATCGCTGCACTCCGGAGCTCCGCCTCGAGGAGGGCGAGTCGCTGTTCCCGCCGTCTCAGCTGGGTCTCGCGAGCTTCGGCCTCGCGGTCCCGTTCGCGCAAAGCATCTTCCCGGGCCGCAATCGCCGGCGACAAGCTGGGCGGTAGATGCATCCGCATGGCCGCAAGGAGTGTGCCGATGGATCCCCGCTCCTCAATCCGCGGGACGCCATGGGTCAGCACGACGAACCACAGGTCTTCGACGCGGAACGGAGTGAAGGCGTACTCCCCCTGATAGAACGCGACGAGATGCCGCATCCCGTTCACCGGGATCGACCGGCGAAGATCGTCGTACTCGAGCGGGCAATCATCGCGAAGCGCGTACTCGCCGAGCAACCGAGCATCCTCGCCGAGGACGAGGATTCGTTCATAGTCGACTCGAGGGACCATCCGCGGAGCGTGGACCGTCGAGCGTGCCGCGACCTCCATGCCATCTCGCGAGATGGCCCCCTCCTCCTCAACAACCTCTTTCATTGTGCGCCCGCCCCCCGAACTTACGCGGATGCCGATATGATAGGAATGCGCGGTCTCTTGAGGGTTTCTGTGTCTTGGCCTTCGTTATCACATCCGACACTGAGACCGAGGTGCCGCCGTGGTCGTCCTAGACCAGAGAGCGGGCCTTCTCCAAATTGTCGACTCCGAGCGCCAGTTGCGCGTGACCCCCCACGGTGCCAAGGTGAATCGCACTCATCACGTTGACCCCGGCGTCCCCGAGTCTCTTAGCAAGAGCCGCGAGCGCTCCCGGCTTGTCGTCGAGTCGGACGACGAGGACGGTCCGGGTCGAACAAACGTACCCGTGTTTCATCAGGGCCTCCCGGGCTTGGACCGGTTGACTCACGATCAGACTGACGTACGAGCGGCCGCTGGCCGACTCCGCGGCAATCGCCTCGATATTGATTGCCGCGGCTCCCAGGATTGCGGCCAGTTTCGCCAGCTCGCCGGGACGGTCCGGGACCTCGATGTCGATCTGGATCATCGATCTCCTCTCGCGAGGGAGATGGTGTTCCCAGGCTACAAGGGTTGTGAGGCCGCGCCAATCGCCGGATGGCTTATCTCGCCGCTTCCGCTTCGACGGGTCCATGCGCTTTCAACTCGCCTACGTAGGGATCCAAGTCCGTGACCTGGCCCGTTCGCTCTCGTTCTACCAAAATCTACTCGGGATGGAGGTGGTTCGCCGGGAACGCGTTCCCGAAACGGGCGGAGAGTGGGCCGAACCTCGAAGCCCCGGTTCACGATCCAGTCTGGAGCTGAACTGGTATCCGGAGGGTTCCGAGTTCTTCCACGGCCCCTTCCGGAACGGCGACGAGTTGGATCACATCGCGTTCGAATGCGAGAACGTGGAACGAGCGTATCGAGAGCTGCTTGACCGGGGTGCGGCGGGTGGTCGGGCCCCTTTCGTCGAAGGCGGGACTCTCCTCGCTTTCATCCAGGATCCGGACGGGATTTGGATCGAGCTCACAGGTCCAAACGCGCCGCTTCAGGATCCCTGACACGGGCCTCTGGACCGGGGGGCTGTGTGAGGATGATCCGTGCATCGACCGTGTAGTATCCGCGGCCCTCTTCCAGCACGAGGACCGGGTTGAGGTCCATTTCCTGAATCGAGTCGAAGTCGGATACGAGTGCCCCGAGGCGCAGGATCGCGTCTTGAAGCGCCGCCACGTCCCGCGGCGGTTCGCCGCGGACGCCGCGAAGAATCGGATACGTCCGGATCGACTCGATCATCCGCATCGCATCGCGATTCGTCAGCGGGGGCAAGCCGAACGAGACGTCCTTCAGATATTCCACGTAGATACCGCCGAGGCCGAAGACCAAGAAGGGACCGTACACCTTGTCTCGCGCCATCCCGAGGATGACCTCCAGGCCTCCGTGTACGAACTCCTGGACGAGGAAGCCCTCGACCGTCATGGCGCGCTCTCGAAGCCGACGTTCCATCATCGAGGCCGCCTCGAGGAGCTCTTTTTCGGTTCGGAGGCCGAGATGGACCGCCTGGAGTTCGGACTTGTGGACGATCTCGGGACCGAAGGCCTTGAGGACGACTGGATAGCCGATCGCCGTGGCAGCCTGGCCGAGATCTTCGATGCGTCGCACGATCCGCGTTCTCGCCGATCGGATGCCGTAGGCTTCTAGCAGGGCGTCCGCCTCATCGCTCCGCAGCCGCCCGCGGCCCTCGCTCTGGGCGCGATCGAGGATCGTCTTCGCCCGCGTCCGATCCGCCGTCACGGTGGGGAACTCTCCCTCGTCCCGATTTCGGTATTGCGCGTAGCGGTACATCGCCGCGAGGGACCTCGCGGCGCTCTCGGGAAAGAGATACGACGGGACGCTATGGCTCACGAGCTCCACGAAGCCCGGGCTGTTCTCCGAGCGTCCGAGGAAGTTGCACAGGACCGGTTTCGAGTGGTCCTTCGCCGTCTGCCAGACCGCGCGAGCGATATCGACTTCGTCGACACGCACCGGGGGCACGTAGATCGCAATGGCGGCGTCGACCCCTTCATCCGAGAGGACGGCCTCGAGTGCCCTTCGATAGTCTTCGAGGCTGCCTTGTGGCGTCAGGTCGATCGGGTTCCGGAGGGAGGCTTCGGGGGGCGCCCAGGTCCGCATGAACGCCTGGGTCGACGGTGCCAGGTCCGCCAGTCGCATGCCATGAGCGACGAGCTCATCGACGCACATGATGGCGGGACCTCCTGCATCGGAGACGATCGCCACGCGGTTCCCCCGAGGGAGAGGCTGCAGGGAGAAGGCCATCGCGAGGTCGAACAACTCCTCGATGGAAGCCGCCCGGAGGACGCCGGTCTGCGCGAACACGGCTTCGGCGGCCAGGTCCGATCCTCCGAGGGAACCGGTGTGGGACGCGGCCGCCCGGCTCCCCGCTTCCGAGCGGCCGGACTTCACCGCGATGACGGGCTTGTCTTTCGTCGTCGCCCGCGCAATCTGGACGAAGTTCTTCGGATTGCCAAAGTTCTCGATGTAGGCCAGGATGATCTTGGTGTCCGGATCGCCGCGCCACATGTGCAGCAGGTCGTTCAGGCTCACCTGCGCCTTGTTCCCGAGCGAACAGAATTTGGCGAAGCCAACCCCCAACGTCCTCGCATGCTCGAGGATCGCGATGCCGAGCGCTCCGCTCTGGGTGACGAGGGAGATCCCGCCGCGGAGCGGGGGCGTGGGCGCGAAGGTCGCATCCATCCGGACGTCGGGATGCGTGTTGATGACCCCCATGCAGTTCGGACCGATCATCGTCAGGTCGAATTCCCGGCACACTTCGAGAAGTCGGGTTTCCCGCTCGATTCCGGCTCCTCCCACTTCCCGGAAGCCCGCCGTGATGACGACGAGTCCTCGCACGCCCTTCCGGGCGCACTCTTCGGCCGCCGCGACCGCGAGTTCGGCGGGCACCGTGATGACCGCGAGATCGATGGAGTCCGGGATGTCGCGGACGTTCGCGTAGGCCCGGAGTCCGTGGATGCTCCGCGCGTTGGGATTCACGGGATAGAGGATTCCTTGGTATTCGTTCACGATGAGATTCCGGAGGATCTCGTACCCGATCTTGCCGGGATGCCGCGACGCCCCGACGACCGCGATCGACCGAGGAGAGAAGACGGCGTCGAGACCGGCTCCGATCATCTTCGCGGCGAAGCTTCCCGGCGTTATTGAACCTTCTCGGGGAGCCTGGCGTTGCATTATCACGCTCGGTAACCGGGCCCTTCGTCTAATATATCGTGACGAGAACCGGGGATAACAGCCCACCGTTCGGCCCATTCGGAGCCACGATTCCCTTGGTGAAGCCACATTCCGGCCGGCATCGACGGACCGGCGCCTTGTTCCTCTTCTGCATGATCGTCGTCGGAGCCACGGTCTTGGGGGTCGCGACTCACGCCGCCGCGATCGGTCCGTCGTGTCCCTCCGGGAGGGCCTATCGTTCGGGTCCCATCGGCACCACGACCTGGGATACGTTCTGCATTTGGGTCATGTACGGCAACGTAACGGTGAACCCGGGCGCCACGCTGACGATCCTGCCTGGGACGTCGGTCCTGGCGGATCCGGGCGTCCATCTGTTCGTCCGCGGGACCTTGAAGGCCGATGGCAGCTCGGGAGGGCCGATTTCTTTCGGGCCTAATCGGACCCTTGCTCCGACTCCCTGGGGCGGTGTCCAGTTCAACGCGAGCGCGATGGGTTCTGTATCCTGGTCGACCTTCGACCGGGTCGATCGGGCGGTCACCGTCATCGGCCCCACACCGAATTCGCCCTGGATTCACGACAACACGGTGATCCAAGCCGGCCTCGGCTTCGCTTTCCTTTCCGGGTCGACGAGCACGCTCTCAGGCAACACGATCCGTCGGACGACGAGCTTCGGCGTGTACGTGAACGCCTCGAGCATCTTCGTGGACCGGAACACCATTAACGGGACGACCGTGGCGATTCAGCTCGAACAATCGGGGACCTCGACGGTCTCGTCGAACACGATCACGAACGTCACTTCGATGTTTGCCGCGGGAGTCTCCGTCTGGTACGGCGCGACGGCGAACATCATCAATAACACGATCCGCGACGTCCGGGCTCTCGCCGGTTCGGCCGGACCGACCTCGGGGTCGAACGGTCGCGACGGCGGCATTGCCGTCGGGATCTTCGTGAACGCCGCGCCCTCGGTTTCTGTCTCATACAACGGAATTGATACGATCACCGCCGGAAACGGCGGGAACGGTGCCGCGAACACGTCGGTCGGGCCAGGAGGTCGAGGAGGCCGGGGCGGGACCGCCGCCGGGATCGTCGTCGCGAATACTCCGGACGTCTCCCTCTTTGGCAACGACATTAAGGGCATCACAGGCGGCCGAGGCGGTGCGGGCGGCGGGGGCGCGCCCACGAACAACGGAGGCCGAGGAGGTGACGCGGGCGAGGCGGCTGGCATCGAAGTCATCGTGAGTACGACCTCGGCGGCCGTTTCGTCCAGCGGAATCTCGGGTCTGACCGGCGGCCAAGGAGGCGTTGGGGGCCCTGGCACGGTTCGAGACGGCTCCGGCGGCGGGGGCGCCGACGCCTATGGAATCATCTTCATCTCGTCCGCTCAAGTGGATGCGAGTGGGAACTTCATCCAGGTCCTTCGTGGAGGACTCGGCGGGAACACGAGCGGGAATGGACTCGGCACCGGGAATGGAGCCCGCGGTGGAGACGCGACGGGGATTTCCGTCGTTCCCATCGTCGGCTCGGCCATCATCCACTCGAACACGATCGACACCTTGACGGGAGGGAACGGAGGGACCCGTGGACCCACGGGCGGCCAGGGAGGAAACGCGACGGGAGTGATCTCGTTCGGAAACAGTGATGGTCGCTTCAACGCGACCTCGGTCACGTCCACCTGGGTCAGCACGCTGACGGGAGGACAAGGAGGGAATGGGAGAACGGCGGGGGGCAACGGCGGCAGCGCCACCGGAATCGGGGTGGTCCTTGCGACTCCGACCCTCGGATCGGACACGATCGTCACGCTCCAAGGAGGCCGCGGCGGGGATTCGGCGGGTGCGAATGGCGGACGCGGGGGCGATGCGACGGGAGTGATAGCAGCCTTGGTGGCCAGCGGACAGTCCTCCTGGGACTCCATCACCAGCGTCACGAAGGGCGCGGCGGGAAACGGTCCACCAGTCCAGGTCTCCTATGGCGTCGGATTCAACTTCTTCGGCAACATGACCTTCA
>Ga0137418_10006840_pt1 | contig 10482 bp, 11 predicted proteins | sample CZODoug3_1_2_16f_FD_122242 | JGI IMG/M metagenome (GOLD analysis project Ga0137418, IMG submission 122242) | Vadose zone soil fungal communities from Angelo Coast Range Reserve, California, USA - CZODoug3_1_2_16fungal (Hybrid Assembly) | ecosystem: Environmental > Terrestrial > Soil > Vadose... | reverse complement strand
GATGGCCTCGCTGGCGGCCTGCTCGACGGCGGCCTGGAGCGCCCGCTCGAACTCGTGCGGCGACTTCACGTCGGCGATATCGATGGCGGTCGTCACCTGCACCACGTGCGCGGCGGCCAGGCTCGCCACCACGAACATGGCGATGAGAAACGCGAACCCCGCGACGAGGGTCGGCGAGAGCCGGTGATGGTGTGTCGAGAGTCTGAGGCTGGTCATGACGCTCCTCCCGACCCTCGCGACTGCATGGACGGGGCCACTCGCGCGGCGCCGCGGAGTTGTAGGAGTTACGTGGAGGCGTCGGGCGCGGGGGCGTCGCCTACGAAGAACTTCAGCGACGCGGAGTTGAGGCAGTAGCGATGCCCCGTCGGCGGCGGCCCGTCGGGGAACACGTGCCCGAGATGGCCGTCGCAGCGCCGGCAGCGGATCTCGACGCGCTCCATGCCGTACGAGCGATCACGCAGCGACGTGAGGTGGTCGGCGTCGAACGGCTCGTAGAACGACGGCCAGCCCGTGCCCGACTCGAACTTCGTCGTCGACCGGAACAGCGGCAGCCCGCACAGGCGGCAGCCGTAGACACCCTTGTCCTTGTTGCTCAAAAGGCCGCCGCAGAACGGCGGCTCGGTGCCGTGATCGAGCAGCACCCGGCGCTCCTCGGCGGAGAGGTCGCGCGCCAGGCGCTCGCGCTCCGGCGCCGGCAGCGGTCCCAGGTCGTAACCCGACTTCGAGTGCGTGGACACTTCATTCACATTATATGATCGCCCCCCGGAGGTGGGGCTCGTATGGACTATCGCACGCTCGGACGGACGGGGCTCCGCGTCGGCGCCCTCGGCTTCGGTTGTGGCAACGTGGGCGGCCTGCTCATCCGCGGCACGCCGGCGGAGCGCGAGCGGGCCGTGGCGCGGGCGCTGGAGCTGGGCATCAACTACTTCGACACCGCGCCGATCTACGGCGACGGCCAGTCGGAGACGAACCTCGGTCAGGTGATCCGCGCGCTCAAGCCGCGGCTCTACGTCGGCACGAAGTTCCGCGTGCCCGACGTGCCGGCCGCCGAGCTGCCGGCCGCCGTCGCGCGCTCGCTGGAGGAGAGCCTCAAGCGCCTGGGCCTCCCGCGCGTCGACCTGCTGCAGTGCCACAACCTCGTCACGCGCGAGCGCAACGGCCGCAGCGTGTCGGTCAAGGACATGCGCGACGCGATCGTGCCCGCGCTGATCCGGCTCGTCGAGCAGGGCAAGATCGGCTTCTACGGCATGACCGCCCTCGGCGAGACGGCCGCGCTGCACGAGGTGCTCGACGCGGGCATGGTGCAGACGGCGCAGGTCTGCTTCAACCTCCTGAACCCGAGCGCGGCTCACGCCCTGCCGCCGCAGTTTCCCGCGCAGGACTTCGGCCGGCTTCTCGACCACGCCGCCAAGAGCCGCGTCGGAGTGATCGTGATCCGCGTGCTCGCGGCGGGCGCGCTGAGCGGGACGGAGGCGCGGCATCCGATCGCAGTGCCGAGCGTGGACCCGATCGGCTCGGCGCCGGAGTACGCCGTGGACGTACGCCGCGCGCGCATGCTGGAGGCGCTGGTGGAGGACGGCCACGCGGGAAGCCTCGTCGAGGCCTCGCTGCGCTTCGCGCTCACGAGCGGCGCGGTCTCGACCGTGCTGCTCGGCTACTCGAGCCTCGAGCACCTCGAGTACGCGGCCGCTTCGGTGGCCAAGGGGCCACTGTCCGCGGCCGCGCTCGCCCGCCTGCCCGCCCTGTGGGCGCGCTTCGCGCAGGGGTGATAAGCTCGGAGCCGATGCGCCTGACGTTCAAGAAGCTCCATCCGGTCTTCGTCGGCGAGGCGAGCCCGATCGAGCTGCGCTCCGTGCACGACCCCGAGACGCTCGCGGCGATCCGCGCCGGCATGGACGAGTACGCCATCCTCGTGTTCCACGACCAGCCGTTCACCGACGACGAGCAGCTCGCGTTCGCCCAGCGGCTCGACGGCGCCCTGCACACGAAGCTCGGCTCGGCCGCCATCCAGAAGAACCGGTTCGGTAACGAGGCGCTCGGCGACATCTCCAACCTCGGCGCCGCCGGGGAGATCCTGAAGTCCGACGACCGACGCCGCGCCTACAGCCTGGGCAACCGGCTCTGGCACACGGACGCGTCGTTCCAGGATCCGCCGGGACGCTACTCGATGCTGCACGCCAAGGTGATCCCGCCCGCCGGCGCCGACACGGAGTACGCGGACATGCGCGCGGCGTGGGACGCGCTGCCGGCGGCGACGAAGGCGCAGATCGACGGCCTGCGCGTGCACCACTCGATCGCCTATTCGCGCCAGACGCTCGGCTTCGACTTCTCGAAGGACGAGGAGGAGGCGCTCAAGGGCGCGATCCACCCGCTGGTGCGCACGATCCCGCGCTCGGGCCGCCGCGCCCTCTATGTGGCGTCGCACGCCTCGCGGATCCTCGACTGGCCCGTGCCCGAGGGCCGGCTGATGCTGCGCGATCTCATCGAGCACGCGACCCAGCGCCAGTTCGTCTACCGCCACTCCTGGCGCGTCGGTGACCTCGTCATCTGGGACAACCGCTGCACGATGCACCGCGCGACCCCGTTCGAGGACGCCAGGTATCGTCGCGAGCTGCGCCGCGTGACGACCTTGGATATGGGGGGCCCCGACATGGCCCCCCAAACCCCCCAACGTTCGGAGCGCCCCGGCAAAGCCGGGTCGCTCCTCTAACTCGCGCGTTCGGCTCAGCTCGCGTAGCGCTCTTCGACGGTGGCGGCGAAGACGGCGACGCCGATGAGGCCGATCGCGCCGGCTGTCCAGAAGGGAAGGCCGGGCGAGACCTTCCAGAGGACACCACCGATGAAGGCCGCCGGCGCGACGGTGAGGCTCCGGACGAGATAGTAGAGGCCGATGGAGCGGGCGCGGAGCGACGGCCGCACGAGATCGACGATCATCGCCTTGCGGGCCGGCTCGCCGACCTCACGCAGGCCTCCCACGACGAAGGCGACGAGCAGCGTCACGAAGTCGTGCGCGAGCACGACGGCCACCGGGAAGGCCGCGAAGGCGACGAACGTGGCGATCACGAACGGCTTGCGCCCGATGCGGTCGGCAAGTCGGGCCACGGGCAGATAGCTGACGATGGCCGTCACCGCCTGCACGCCGATGAGGATGCCGTACGCCGGCGCGCTGATCCCCACGACGTCGATGCAGTAGAGAACGAGGAACACGTCGACGAGCCCTTCGCACGTCCGGACGAAGATGTCCGAGGCGAGGAGCCAGCGCAGCGGCGCGGGCAGCGACCGCCAGACGGCCACGACGTTCATCGGGGCCTCGTCGCGAGCCACCGGGATGTCGATGCGCCGGATGGCGACGAGGGTGATCGCCGCCAGTCCGACGGTGAGCGCAAGGCCGAGGTGGACTCCTCCGATCACGCCGTACGCAGCGATGGCGAGGCCGCCGAGCGTCGGTGCGACGGCGATCGGGATCCGCCTCAGGATCGACTGGACGGTGAATCCGACCGCGCGACGCTCCCTCGGCAGCGCATCGCCGACCACGGCGAACAGCGTCGGGCTCGCCATGCTCGACCACGCCATCACGAAGACGAGGCCCGCGAAGACGACGGGCCACGTCGGCGCCCACCAGTACAGCCCGTACCCGATCAGGGCCAGCGCCACGAAGCACACGAGCGCGCGGCGACGCCCGTAGCGGTCGCCGATCCAGCCGCCCGGGTACTGATAGACGCCGTCGAGAAAATCCTGGCACGTGCCGAAGAACCCGATGGCGGTGACCGGTGCCCCGAGCGTTTCGAGATACTTCGGCAGGAAGCGCTTCCAGAGGTTCTCGCCGAGCGCGAGGAGGAAGACGGCCCCGGAGACCGCGACGATGTTGCGCTCGAGACCGAAGGCCTCCGCTCGGGGTCGCATGTCGGGCTTGACACTACCATGAAACTACTGTTTCATACACAATCGTGAGCCAGCAACAGTTACTCCTCCTGCTCATCGGGCTGCCGCCGACGCCGTCGAGCCTGCGCGTTCGGGTGTGGCGACGGCTGCGCTCGCTCGGGGCCGTCCCCCTCAAGCGGTCCGCCTACTTGTTCCCCGACACGCCGGACCGGTACGAGGACTTCCAGTGGCTCGCGCAGGAGATCCAGCGAGACGGAGGCGACGCCACGCTCGTGCGCGTCCACCAGATCGAGAACCTGAGTCCGGCCGACGTCCTGCGACTCTTCCACGAGCCGCGCGACCAGGACTACCGGCACCTCGCGGCGCGCTACCGCCGGCTGCTGCAGAGCCTCGACCGGAAGACGGCGGCGACGAGCACCCGCGTGCACGAAGAGCTCGCCCGGCTGTCGAAAGACTATCAACGGATCCGCGGCATCGATTTCTTCGACGCCCCGGGCGGAGCCGAGGTCAGGCGTCTCGAGGAGGCCATCGCCATGCGCACCCGACGTCCGGAAGCGGCCCGCCGCGAAGAGCCGCCGACGCTCGATCTGACCAGGCTTCGCGGCCGGCGCTGGGTCACCCGCCCGCGTCCCCACGTCGATCGCATCGCCTCGGCGTGGCTGATCAAGCGCTTCATCGACCCGCAGGCCGTGTTCGTGTTCGCGCCGCCCGCGGAGTTTCCGAAGGACGCCATCGCGTTCGACGCGCCCGGCGTGGAGCTGAGCCATCACGGCGAGGACTGCACGTTCGAGACGCTGATCAAGCGCGCACGGCTGCGCGACCGTCGCCTCGCTCGCCTCGCCGAGATCGTTCACGAGGCGGACCTGCGCGATGGCAAGTACCCGCACGAGGAGGCGCGCGGCATCGACGTGGCGATCCGCGCCCTCCTGGCCGCGTCGCCCGACGACCACCAGGTGCTGGCGCACGGTACGACGTTGTTCGAGGGCCTGTACGCGACCACGTCGAGGAAGTGATGGCCCGGCCGACGACGGTGGAGCTGCTCAAGTACTTCCTCTACCTCGGGAGCCTCGGCTTCGGCGGGCCGGTGGCGCTGGTTGGCTACATGCAGCGCGACCTCGTCGAGCGGCGCCAGTGGTTCACCCGAGAGGAGTACATGAAGTCGCTGGCGCTCTCGCAGCTGGCGCCGGGGCCGCTGGCGGCGCAGCTGGCGATCTGCCTGGGCTACGTGCACTCGCGGGTGGCCGGCGCCACGCTGGTGTCCCTCGCCTTCATCCTGCCGTCGTTCATCATGACGGTGGCGATCAGCTGGCTGTACGTCCGCTTCGGTGGCCTCTCGTGGATGCAGGCCGCGTTCTACGGCGTCGGCGCCACCGTGATCGGCATCATCACCATCGCCGCCTACAAGCTCGCCAAGCTGACCATGGCCAAGGACAAGCTGCAATGGCTGATCTTCGCGGTGATGGCCGTGGTCACGGCGTGGACGGAGTCCGAGATCCTCTGGCTCTTCGTGACCTGCGGCCTGGTGGCGATGGTCGCGCAGGCGCCGCCCGCCTGGCTCAAGCGCTCGGCGCCGGCGTGCTTCGTGGTGGCGGCGACGCCCGAGGTGCTCGGGCAGATCCTGTGGTTCTTCGCGAAGGCCGGCGCCTTCGTCTTCGGCAGCGGCCTCGCGATCGTGCCGTTTCTGTACGGCGGGGTCGTGCAGGAATACGGCTGGCTCAATGACAAGCAGTTCCTCGATGCGGTGGCCGTCGCCATGCTCACGCCCGGGCCGATCGTCATCACGGTGGCGTTCATCGGCTACCTGGTGGCGGCGTTCCCCGGCGCGCTGGCGGCCGCGATCGGCGTGTTCCTGCCCGTCTACTTGTTCGTGGTCATCCCCTTTCCCTGGTTCGATCGCATCAGCGCCAACCCCAAAGTGAAGGGCTTCGTGGCCGGCGTCACCGCGGCCGCGTCGGGCACGATCGCGGGCGCCTGCTTCGTCCTCGCCAGGCGCGCCATCATCGACGTGCCCACCCTCGTGATCGGCGTCACCGCCCTCGTGGTGGCGTGGCGGTTCAAGGTCCCCGAGCCCGTGCTCATCGCCGTCGGCGCCGCCGCCGGCGTCGTCATCTTCGCCCTGCGATAGGAGAGACATCATGAGGTGGATCACTCGCGAGCGTGCCCGTGTCGACCGCATCGCCTGTCCATGGCTGATCACCCGGTTCATCGACCCCAAGCCGGAGTTCCTGTTCGTGCCCGCGCGGGAGGTGCTGGCCGCGGCGGAGCGCGAGCGCGCGATCCCGTACGACGTTCCGAACGTGGAGCTGGGCCACCACGGTCCGCAGTGCTCGTTCGACGCCTTCATCGATCGCTACGAGCTGTCGGAGCCGGCGCTGGTGACGCTGGCGGCGATCGTCCGCGGCGCCGATACCGACGACCGTGGCCTCACCCCGGAGTCCGCCGGCCTCTACGCCGCCGCCACGGGCTTCCAGGCGATCAGTCGCGACGACTTCGACAACATGGTGCGCCAGTTCCCGATGTACGACGCCCTCTACGAGTTCGCTCGCGCGCAGGTGGCCACGGTGCCGCCGCAGCCGCGCGTCCTCTTCGTGTGCCTGCACGGCGCCGCCAAGAGCGTGATCGGCGCCGCGCATTTCCGCCGGCTCGCGGCCGCGCGCGGCCTCTCGATCGGCGCGGCGGCGGCCGGGACAGAGCCGGATCCGCAGCTGGCGCCGGGAGCGGTGAAAGGGCTGGCCGACGATGGGCTCACCGCGGGGGTAGCGCGTCCGCGCCCCGTCACGCTCCACGACCTCGACACCGCCACGCGCGTGGTGAGCTTCGGCTGCGACGTGGTGCCCGCGCGGGGCCAGCGCGTCGAGCAGTGGGACGTGCCGGCGGTGAGTGAGGGCTACGCGGCCGCACGAGACCGCATCGTGGCGAACGTCGAGCGTCTGGTCGGCGAGCTCGCGGGCGGGCGCTGACGTGCCGCTCCGGCATCTCGGCTTCATCGATCTGCCTCCACATGCGGGCGCCGGCGGCTTCGATCATGCCGCCGTGCACCAGGCCACCGGACGGATCTACGTCGCCCACACCGCGAACGATGCCGTCGACGTCATCGACATCGAGGCACAGAAATACGTCGGCTCCATCCCGGGCCTGACCGCTGTCGCCGGCGCGCTCGTCGCCGAGCCCGATGTCGTCTTCACCTCGAACCGCGGCGAGGATACCGTCGGCGTGTTCACGGTCGCCGGCGCGCCGCGCATCGACAGGATCAGCGTGGGCATCCACCCAAACGGTCTGGCCCACGACCCGCGGCGCGCGCGGCTCCTTGCCGCGCACGTCGGCGATCCGGGCCGCCCCGGCTCGTGCACCGTGTCGGTCATCGACATCCCAGCGCGAAAGCGGATCGCCGACGTCGCCGTGGCCGGCCGCACGCGCTGGACCGTCTACGATCCGGTGGGCGACGCGTTCCACGTCAACATCGCCGATCCGCCGCAGATCGTCGTCGTGGAGTCCGGCGATCCGGTCGGCATCCGCCGCGTGGTCACCATCCCCCACGCGGGGCCGCACGGGCTCGACCTCGACGTCGCGCGCCGCCGGCTCTTCTGCGCGTGCGACGCCGGCGTGCTGCTCGAGACGGACGCGGACAGCGGCACGCTCCTCGCGACCGAAGCGATCGCCGGCGCTCCCGACGTCGTGTTCTTCAACGCGGCGTTGCAACGGCTGTACGTCGCGATCGGCGACCCCGGCCTCATCGAGGTCTTCGACACGGCGCCGCTGCGGCGTCACGAGACCATTGTCACGGAAACCGGCGCGCACACGCTGTCGTTCGACGCCGCGCGCAACATCGTCTGCGCGTTCCTGCCGGCGAGCCATCGTGCCGCCGTCTACAGCGATCGCGCGTAACAGGAGATCCCCGCCATGCGAATCAAGAATCTCGCGCTCGCGATCCTGATCGGTGCCGTCGCCGGCACGGTCTGCTCGGCGACGGCCGTGCCTGCCGCGGAGCCCGACTGGAAAGCCGTCGAGCAGGCGCTCGGCAAGCCGGGCCAGCTCCAGGACGGTGACGTCTTTCGAGTCGGAATGCCGCGCGCCGATCTCTCGGTGACGGTCAAGGGCGTGCCCGTGAAGCCGGGATTCGCGCTCGGCTCGTACGCCGCCTTCAAGCAGATGGGCGATCAGGCGATGGTCATGGGCGATCTCGTGCTGCTCGACCAGGAGATCCCCGCCGTGATGTCGGGCCTCTTCAGCCGCGGGCTCGAGGTGACGGCGATCCACAACCATCTGAACGAGATGTCACCACACGTCATGTACATGCACTACGAAGGGCACGGCGACGCTGTCCAGCTCGCGACGGCCTTGCGCCAGGCGTTGTCGGCGAGCGCCACGCCGCTCGGGGGTCCGGCCGCGCCGCCCGCGGCACCCACGGCCGGCGCGCCCACGCTGGACACCAAGCAGATCGAGCAGGCCCTCGGGCGCCCGGGCCGTGACCTCGGCGCCGGCGTGTTCCAGGTCGCGGTGCCACGCGCGGAGGCCATCACGGAGAACGGCATGCCCCTGCTTCCCGCCATGGGCGTGGTCACCGTGCTGAATTTCCAGGCGCTGGCCGACGGCAAGGCGGCGATCACGGGCGACTTCGTGCTGCTCGACAAGGAAGTCAATCCCGTCGCGCGGACGCTGCGGCAGCACGGCGTCGACGTGACGGCGATCCACAACCACGGGCTGCTCGACGTCCCGCGCCTCTTCTATATGCACTTCTGGGCGGTCGATGCGCCGGCGAAGCTCGCGCAAGCCCTGAGGGCCGCTCTCGATCAGACGAACAGTCGACGGTGATGGCGATGATGCCGCGCCGCCGATTCTTCACAGCCGCGCTGGCGGCCGTCGCCGTCGTTGGCGCGAGCCGGCGCCGGGACGCCCTCGCCGCGCCCACGGAGATCAAGGTGCCCGACAACGTGCCGACGACCGCATTCGACTTCGAGACGACGGGGATCGAGGGCTGGAGCAGCGTCACCGGCCGCTGGGCGGTGGAGGACATGGCCGGCGCGCCGAGCGGCAGGCGGGTGCTCGTCCAGCGCGCGACGACGAACGAGTTCAACGTCATCGTGGCGCCCGGCTCCTATGCGGACGTCGACGTCTCCATGAAGTTCAAGCCGATCTCGGGCCGGGAAGACGCCTCGGGCGGCATCGTGTTTCGGTTCAACGACGGAAAGTACTACGTCGTCCGGGCCAACGCCCTCGAAGACAACTTTCGCCTCTACTCGTACGATCGCGGCCGCCGGCAACTCGCCACCGCGCGCGTGAAGGCGCCGGCCCTCGGGCAGTGGCACACCGTGCGCCTCGTCGCCGTGGGCGACCACATCCAGGCGTGGCTCGACGGCGCGCTGCACCTGGACCATCACGACTCGCGATTCACCGCGGGCCGCGTCGGGCTGTGGACGAAGGCCGATTCGATCACGGCCTTCGACGACGTGACGGTCCGCGGGAAGCCAACAGGCAGCTGAGAGAGGACGCCGACCATGCACCAGGACATCACTCCGATTGCAGTCCGGCCGTGGACGTTGAACGGCATCTCTGAGCGAATGATCGTCAGCCACTACGAGAACAATTACGGCGGCGCCGTCCGGACCCTGAACGCCCTTCGTAGCGAGCTCGCGGGGCTCGAGACGGGTATGCCGGGGTACCGGATCCGCGCCCTCAAACGCGAAGAGCTGATCGCGATGGGCTCCGTCGCGCTCCACGAGCTGTACTTCGGGAACCTCGGCGGCGAGGGCAACAAGATCCCGGACCCGGTCCGCGCGATGCTCGAGGAGCACTTCGGAAGCGTGGCGCGGTGGCGGCGGGAATTCGTCGAGACCGCGCAGTCGCTCGCCGGCGGCTCCGGCTGGGTCCTGCTCAGCTACTCGCGGCGGGACCGGCGGCTGGTGAACCAGGTCGCCTTCGATCACTCGCAGGCGGCGGTGGACGCCGCCCCCGTGCTGGCGCTCGACATGTACGAGCACGCGTACCACATGGACTTCGGCGCGAACGCCACCGCGTACATCGACGCATTCATGCGGAACGTCGACTGGACGGCTGTCACCGGGCGGATGGCCGCCGTCCGCGCCGATCGCCCGCTGCCGCAGGAAGATCCATCCGACACGAGCCTGCCCTCGCTCTCCGTCGAGGAGCTCTCGGCGCGGCTCGCGAAGGGCGAGCCGGTGCAGGTCCTGGACGCCCGCCCGCGCCATCACATCTCGCGCACCGTCGACCTCATGGCGGGCGCGACCTGGCGTGATCCCGATCGGATCGAGGAATGGATCGGCGAGCTCTCGCCCGACAAGCCGGTGGCCGTCTACTGCGCGTACGGCTTTCACGTCGGCTGCAACGTGACCAAGACGCTCAGGGAGCGCGGCTTCGACGCACGCTACATCCGCGGCGGAATCTCCGCCTGGTATGCGGTCGGCGGAGCGCGGGCGATGCGGGGGGAGTAGGTTGGAGCGAGCGGCCCGGCTTTGCCGGGCCGCTCCTCGATCAGCAGCAGCCGCCGGCCGGCGTCTTTCGCTCTACCAGCTCGAGGCGCGTGTCGTCGGGGCCCTTCATGAACGCGATGCGCGGGCCCTTGGGGTTCTGGATCGGCCCCTC
>Ga0137418_10006839_pt1 | contig 10483 bp, 7 predicted proteins | sample CZODoug3_1_2_16f_FD_122242 | JGI IMG/M metagenome (GOLD analysis project Ga0137418, IMG submission 122242) | Vadose zone soil fungal communities from Angelo Coast Range Reserve, California, USA - CZODoug3_1_2_16fungal (Hybrid Assembly) | ecosystem: Environmental > Terrestrial > Soil > Vadose... | reverse complement strand
GGGCGATGCGTGGCACCTGGGACGCGAGCCGCGGCCCGCGCCCGCGCTGGCGCGAGCGGCTGGCGACCGTGCGCGACGAAGCGGTCCGTTTTTCAGGCGGCCACCCGGAGCGGCTGTGGCGCGTCTTCGCCCTCGACCTGCTGTTTCACGCGCTCGCCGTGCTCGAGGTGTTCGTCACGCTGCAGTGGCTGCTGGGCGATCGCAGCCCGACGCTCGTGCAGGCGGTCGTCTTCGAAGCGTTGAACCGCGTGATCACCGCGGCGTTCAAGTTCGTGCCGTTCCGCGTGGGGATAGACGAGGCGTCGGCCGGCGCGCTGGCGCCGCTGCTGTCCGTGAATCCGGCCGCGGGCGTCGCGCTGGCTGTCGTGCGGAAGGTGAGGAACCTGTTTTGGGCCGCGGTCGGGCTGATGCTGGTCGCGGCGCATCCGGCCAACGACAGGCTATCGCGCGCGGCCGAGTAACGCCAGCGACGGATCCCCCCGGAACAGCCGCCGCGCATCGGACCTGAGCGCCTCGGCGCGCGCGCGCTCGCCGACGATCGTCCAGAGGCGCGCGGCCATCGAGTAGCCCTCGGGCGTCGGCGCCGCTTCGATGAGATCGCCGATCACGTGCTCCACCGCCTGGTGGCGGTTGGACGCGCGGTACAGCATCGCCAGGCTGGCATAGGTCCCGATGTTGTGTGGGTACTCGCGAAGCTCCTCCTGGAACTCGGCCTCGGCCTCGGCATACCGATCGAGCCGCGCGTACGTGTTCCCGAGATTCAGGTGCAGCTCCGCCAGCGTCGTGTTCGCCTGCTCGACGGTCGCCGCCGCCTCCTTGAACGCGGCCAGCGCGTCCTCGTATCGCCCGTCGTCGTACGCGAGGCGCCCGGCGACGAACTGCGGCAGCGGCATGTGCGGGTCGGCCTTCTGCGCGGCGGCGGCGTGGAGCTTGGCGGCAGCCGCGTCCTCGCGCGCCAGCGCGACGCGTGCGGCGATTTCGTGCGCGGCCGCTTTCATCGGCGCGCTGCCGCCGGCGTCCGCGAGCGCCACGGCCTGCTCCGCCTGCATCGCCGCGTCATCGGCCCGCCGGGCGCGCAACAGCGCCGATGCGAGCGCCACCGGGATCCCCGGATCCTCCGGCCGCACGGCTGCGGCCGCGGTGAGCACCCTGATCCCTTCATCGATGCGGCCCGTGCGCACCAGCAGCGAACCGATCTGGTACTGGATGCTCGCGAGCCCCTGGTGCTTCGCCGAGATCGCACGCAGCGCGTCGAGCGCCGCGGAATACTTCTTCTCCGCCACCAGCAACGCAGCGCGACGGTGCGCGGCGGTCAAGGCCGCCTGCGCGCCTGCTTCGATGGTCCCTCGACTCGCGTCGCCTTGATTCTCTTCGCCTGCGGCGGGCGGTGGTGCCGGGCTCAATCCCTCGAGGTACCCGAACGCCGCGAGCCGGTCCTCGTCCATCTGCGCCGGCGGCACCGGCGCGTCGATCGGGTGCCCCTGCAGCAGCTTGTCGAGCGCGGCGCCCATCTGCTGCTGACGCGCGGCGTCCGGCATCGGCGCATCGGGGACGAGCGGACGCAGCTGTTCGTCGATGCCCCGAACGTAGCGATACGACGCGTTCGAGAGCACCAACAGCGGCTGGCCGTCGAACCGGTACAGCGGCGCCAGCAGCTCCGCATAGATTGGCTGGTCGGGCACGAAGCCGCTCGTCTTGTCGAGGATGGCGCGCAGCGATCGCCCGCGCAGGCCGGACGGCATCGGCGCGCGGACGACGTCGAGCAGCGTCGGCAGCAGGTCGATGTGCTGCACCGGCAGCGGCACCCTCCGTCCCGCGCCCGCCTCGCCCGGCTGCTTGACGATGAGCGGCACGCGCAGCGAGGCGTCGTCGAGCGTTTCACCGGAACCGGGGTCGCCGTGCGCGGCGGTGAACACGATGGTGGAGTCGTTGTAGCGCCTCGTCCGCTTCAGCTCCGCGACGAGACGCCCCACGACCGCGTCGGCGGAGCGCGCATCGACCTGCAGGAAGAGGAAGTAGCGCTGGCCCGATTGCGACTTGATCCACTGGTCCGCCGCGTCGAAGGTCGCCAGGCCGTCCCGCCGCGGCAGCACGCCTTCCTCGAGCGGTTCGTCCGGAATGTCGGCGTCGTAGAACGAGAAGCCCTGCGCGAGCCCGGTGGACCGGCGGAGCAGGAACGACGACACGGCGGCACCCGTGCTGAACCCGCGATTGCGAAGGAGGGCGGCGATCGTCCGCGCCTGCTCCTTCAGCGCGAACCCGCCGTCATCCCGAACGCCGTTGTCGAACGGCAGCAGGCCCGAGACGAGCGCGGCGTGCGCGGGAAGCGTCTGCGGCGAATGCGTGTACGCGCGCTCGAAGACGATGCCGCGGCCGGCGAGCGCGTCGATGTTCGGCGTCGCGCCCGCCGCGCCGCCGTACGCCGGCAGCGTGTCGGCACGCAGGCTGTCAACGGTGATGAGAACGATCGGGCCCTGGTGCGGAGGCGATCCCCGGGCAAAGCGCCAGCCCGTGAACGCGGCGCCGGCCACCGCGAGCATGAACAGCGTGATGATGACGGTAGCCTGCCAGCGCTTGCGCGCTGCAGGCGCCAGACGAGCCACTTACTTTCTGATTTCTTGAAGGTGCGCCGCCGCTTCGGCGGCCGCCGTGGTCTTCGGGTCCGCCTTGATCACGTCCTGGAACGACTTCGCGGCCGCATCCATGTTGCCGGCGGCCATCTGCGTCACGCCCAGCTCGACGCGCGCGCGCGCGTTGGCGTCGTCCGCCTTCAGCAGGTCGGTGTACGCGCCGATCGCGCGGTTGAGCAGCGCCTGTTTCGCGGTCGCATCCCTCTCCTGCACGGCTTTCTCACGGTAGAGCGTCGCGAGCATCAGGCTCACCGTCGTGAGCCGCGTGTTCTTCGACTGGATCGACTGATAGGCCGCAATCGCGTCGTCGTAGCGCCCGGCCTTGCGGAGCGCTTCGGCGGCGACGATATCTTCGGTGATCGTCTTGACGAGCGCGCCCGGCATCGGCCCCGGGTCGCGCTGCAGCGTCAGCTGCAGCACCGGCAGGTTGCTCGAGCTGACGTCGGCGGTCCCCTGGATCGGCAGGAAGTTCGGGGCCTCGGCGACGATCCCCCACCGTCCGCTGCGCACGCCAATCATCGCGAAGCGGCCCTTGTCGTCGGTGGTGGAGGTGATGCGCGCGTTGACGGCGTCGTTGGTCGCGCGCACGGTCGCCCCCTTGATCGGCTTGCCATCCGGGTCCTTGATGGTTCCCGTGATCCTGCCGGCCGTCTGCGCCGAGGCCGCGGCCGCGAGCGCCAAGGCCAGGGTTGCGAAGGTGAGGATTCGCCTCATGGGCGGATCTTACAGCAGAAACAGACTTTAGATGCCGGCGCCTTCGCCGAGCTTGTCCCGGTACATCTCCGAGTCGGCCATCCGGATGGCGGTGCCCAGGGTCTCGGCGGTGGCTTCCACCTCGGAGACACCGACGCTGAGGCCGGTGTCGGCAGGCAAGCCCGCTGCCTCCCGTTCGAGGGCAAAGGCGGCTTTCAGCTCCCCGGCCTTGCCGGCCGCCTCGGTCGCGGTGCACGTGAGCAGCAGCAGGAACTCGTCGCCGCCCCAGCGGATCACGTAGTCGGACTGGCGCACGTGGCGGCGCAGCATGCTGCCAAGCGTCCGGAGCACGGTGTCGCCCGTGTCGTGGCCGAACCGATCGTTGAGGTACTTGAAGCGATTGATGTCGACGAAGACCACGGCGAGCGGCTTGCCGTAGCGGCGGAACCGCTGCATTTCCCGCCGGCCGATCTCGTCGAAGAAGCGCCGGTTGTAGCAGCCGGTGAGCGGATCGGTGATCGCCATCTGCTTGATCTGCTCGTTGGCGGTCGCCAGCGCGAGGTTGGTGCGCCGAATCTCGTCCGTCATGTCCTCGAAGACGAGCAGGTGCATCCCGAGCGCGATGAAGATGCTCGTGACGATGCTGAAGGCGAGCAGTGCGTTCGTGTACGACGTCGCCCAGGCGAGCCGGTAGGTCAGCAACGCGCCGGCGAAATTGAGGAGGCTCATGACGCCGAGCGCCGCGCTCATCATGAACGCGCCGATGATGGGCGTCCGCTTCGCGAGCTGCGCGTAACGGACCCCCGCCCACCCCAGGAGCACCGCGGAGGCGGCGGGCCCGGTGTAGAGCACGGCCGAGAGCGGCAGCGCGAACGGCGCCGCGAGGAACCAGACGGCCGCGGCTGCGCCCAGCTGGAGCGGCACGCTCCACCTGCGCGCGCTCTTCTTCGAGAAGTCGTCGACGCTGAGCAGCAGGAGCCCCGCGGCCCAGACCGTCAGCAGCTGCGACAGCCCGATCATCACGCTGCCGAGCCGCACGTCGGCGTAGCCGCGCGCGTTCAGCGTGTACGACGCGGCGAGCATCGACCAGCTGACGATCCAGTACACGACGAACGGGCGCCCGCGGTAGAGATACAGGATGCCGAGCGTGGAGGCCGCGACGAGTGCGCCGTAGGCGACAAAGAGGCGGGGCCGGATCTCGACAGGCTGGGGCGCGGCGATGCTTCCGAGCGCGCCTTGCAGCGCATCGGTCGCCGGCTGGGAGGCGAGCATCGCCACCGGTGGCGCGAACACGACGAGCGCAACCAGAAGCCAGAATGCACGCCGCCATGCCTGGTTCTGCATTCAGTTGTTCAGTAGACCCGGTAGAGCAGTACGTAGATAACGACGGCGGTGACTGAAACGTACAGCCAGATTGGCAGCGTCCATCGCGCGACCTTCACGTGCCGCGTATATTGCGCACGCAATCCACGGGCCGTTGTCGTCAGTGCGAGCGGCAGGATCGTCGCCGCGAGGACGACGTGTGTAATCAAGATGGAGAAATACGCGATACGTACGCTGCCCCGCCCCCGGAAATGGTCTCGATCCGGTGTGCGCGTGGTAGATAACGTACGACGTAAGGAACGCCGTCGAGGCGACCAGTGCCGCCAGCATGCACTTCTTGTGCAGCGCCTGCCGCCCGCGTCGAATAAAAACGTAACCGGCGGTCAGGAGGATGGCTGAAATGCCGTTGAGGGTGGCGTTCAGCGCTGGCAGATCGGAAATCTCGATCAACGGAAGTGTAAGAAGGTGAAAAACTGAAAACCTACATCCAGACCCGATCGGCGACGAGCGCACCCCACAGCAGCGGCAGATAGACGATCGAATAGAGGAAGAGTTGTCTCGCCGTCCTCGTCGACCGCTCTCGGGCGAAGCGCGCCGAGAGCGCGATCAGCCCGCACCCGAGCAGCGTCGCGAGGACACTGTACGGCGCGCCCGCGATGTGCAGGGCGGCGGGCAGCAGGCTCACGGGCCAGAGCGCGGCCGCGTAGAGCAGCGCCTGCCGTCCCGTGCGGCGCCCGTCGGGCTCGAGCACCGGCAGCAGCGGGATGCCCGCCAGCCGGTAGTCGTCGCGGTAGAGCCACGCGATGGCGAGGAAGTGCGGCATCTGCCACAGGAAGACGATGCCGAACAGCACGATGGCGGGTACCGAGATCGTGCCCGTGGCCGCGGCCCAGCCGATCACCGGCGGCAGCGCGCCGGGAACGGCGCCGACCAGCGTCGACAGCGACGTGCGTCGCTTGAGCGGGGTGTAGACGAACACATAGCTGACGAGCGTCGCGGCCGCGACCATGGCAGCGAGCGGCGTAACCTTCCACGTCAGCTCGATGAGCCCGATGGCGGACAGCAGCGTGCCGAACCGCATTCCGTCGGCGACGCGCAGGCGCCCGCCCGGGATTGGACGCAGGCTCGTTCTGCGCATGAGGCGATCGGTCTCGTGCTCCCACGCCTGGTTCAGCGCGGCGGCGCCGCCGGCGACGAGCGCCGTGCCGACGAGCGCGTGCAGCAGCAGCGGGAGCGGGACGCCCCCGGGCGCCGCGATGTACATCCCGCCGAGCGTCGTGATCAGGACGAGGAAGTTGAGACGAGGCTTGGTGAGCGTGACGAAGTCGGCGGTGCGCTGCGCCGGCCTGACGTACGCGTCGGCGACAACGGGCGCGACGACCACCGCGGCGCTGGTCTTCACGCGCCGAGGCCTCGGCGCTGTACGTGGGCCGGGTCCCGCTCTGCGAAGACGACGGCGGACCCGGCATTTCCGTCCCGCTGGGCGAAGGACACGGCGGACCCGGCATCAGCAAATCTGGCGCGATGCGCGCGCAAGGTCAGCACGAGCGACGTCACGAGCACCAGCGCACCGTTGACGACGTGCAGCGAGTTGACGAGGAACTGCTTCTGGCTCAGCACGGTCAGCGCGCCGAGCGTGATCTGGAGCGCGAGCAGCACCAGCAGGAGCATGGCGGGGCGACGGAGCTCGGCGCGGCGGTGGTGATAGAAGACGTGACCCGCGGTCGCCAGCGCGAGCGCGGCGACGGTGGCCGCGCCGGCGCGATGCGCGAAGTGGATGGCGATCTTCGCGTCCCACTGCGGCGGAACGAGGTGGCCGAAGGCGAGTGGAAAGTCGGGAATCGCGAGCCCCGCGCCCGTATGCCTCATCGTCGCGCCGACGACGATCTGCGTGTAAATAACCAGCGTCGTCACGATGGCGATTCGTTGCAGCCTGGGATCTCCGCCACCATCCGAGCGGCGCGGACCCTTCGGGTCCGCGTATCCCGCCGCCCATCCGCGCGACGTGACGAGCGCGATTGTGGTCGTCAGGCAGAAGACGATCTGCGCGAGGCTGGCGTGCGCAATGGAGACCGCGTCCGGCAGGTACCACAGCACCGTGATGCCGCCGAGGATCCCCTGTGCGATCACGGCCGCGAGCGCGAGGTAGCCGAGCCGGCGGACCCACGCGCGGGGTTCCGCGCGCCACAGCCAGACGGCCAGCACGACGATCAGGAAACCGACGGTGCTCGCGACCAGCCGGTGCAGGTGTTCGTAAAAGATGCCGCCGACCATCTTGTTCAGCGGGAACGTCCACATGAACCAGCCGTACGTGTTCGGCCAGTCGGGCACGGACAGGCCGGAGCCGGTGCTCGTGACGAGCCCGCCCGCGAAGATCAGGACACCGGTGGACGCCGCGACCAGCGCGGCAAACAGGGGAAGCATGCAGTTATCCGCGGACGACCAGGCGCGGCCCTACGCCTTGAACGTGAAGGCGACGTCCTTGGTTTCCTTCTCCCCGACCGTCACGGTCTGCGTCTGCGTGCCGAGCTTCTCGTGCCACGCCTCGATGGTGTAGGTGCCTGGCGGGAGCCCCTTCAGCGAGAACGTCCCGTCCGTCGAGGTGACCGCGTAGTACGGATGATCGAGGACGCCGATCCACGCGTTCATCCAGCCGTGCACGTCGCACTTGAAGGGGATCATCACTTCCTTCGTGCTGAAGGTGTGCGTCATCTTCATCCCCTGGATCGGCTGGCCCTGGTTGAATTCCTTGTTCGCCTTCGGCAGGCCGTGCACGTTGTGGAGCGTGTCGTCGCTGTTGACGATCTGGAGCGGCTGGCCCACCTGGATGCCGAGCACGTGCGGCGTGTAGTGGCAGCCCTTCTGATCCATGACGACCGGCGCGGATGGCGCCGTGAACGTGCGAGTGCCGAGACCGTCCTTCACGTAGACGAAGACGTTGCCGACCGAGCCGTCCGTGCCGACGACCTCGTTCTCGGTCCTGAGTCCCGGGTTCGCCTTCTCACAGTACGGATCGGCGCCGAGTTTGATGGGCGCGGGCGCGGGTGCCGTTCCCGCGAACGTGACTTTCCCGGTCACGGTCGAAGCGATCGCGGGGTCGACGGCTGGCGCCGCCGGCGCCGCCGCGCCGGAGCTGGCCGGCACCGAATTCTGTTGATTCTGGGTGGGGTTTCCGCCGCCACATGAAACCAGGAACGCCGCCAGGCAAGCGGCCAGAAAACGTGTCATTCGGGGGTTCTCCCGCGCCATTATGACACGCTGCCGCCCGCCTCCATGATCTTGCGGAACACGCGGTCCTGCATCCACTTGGTGTCCCACCATTCGACCGGGTTGACCGCGGTTCCGTTGACGAGCACCGTGAAATGGAGATGGTCGCCGGCGGCCAGGCCCGTCATGCCGCTGCGCCCGATGACTTGACCCTTGTCGACGTGGTCGCCGACCTTCACGCCGATCGACGAGAGGTGTCCGTACAGCGTCTGCACGCCGAGGCCGTGATCGAGGATCACGCAGTTGCCGTAGATGCCGAGATACGCCGCGTGGACGACGACGCCGCGCTGGGCGGCCTTGATCGGCACCTGCTGCGTGACGGCGAGGTCGAAGCCGAGGTGCACCTGGCGATCGATCTCCTTGCCCATGTAGGTGTAGGTGCGGAAGTCCGCGAACTTCGCCTCGACCGCCGCGTTGGTCAGCGGCTCGAACGGCTCCTTCCACATCATCTCCGGCGCCGTCTTCTTCGCGAGCTCGGCGATCGTCTGCGCGTTCATGCGGCGCAGGTCGCTGTTGATGCGGACGAAGGTCTGCGCGAGGTCCTCGGGCGCCGTCGACAGGTCCTTCAGCTCCGGCGTATTCGCGATGATCGGCGCGACGACGCGCGCCACCCAGCTGTCGATCGGGATCGTGCTCCTCGAGAACGGCTTCGAAAACGGCATGTGATCGACCACCGACACCGCGATGTTGCCGGCGGGGTCGCGCGCGTAGACGCTGATCGGCGTCTTGAGGTCCTGGTCGTACGCGAGCGCGAAGAACGCGACGTGCACGGCGGGATCGTTGATGCCGACGGCGGATCCCGGGAACCCCGGATAGGTCCGATCGCCCACGCGCACGCCCGACTCCACGTCCGCCGGCGTGGCGCGGTAGACGACGAACTCGGCGCCGCCGAGATTCACGTAATGGAAGGTCGAGACGACCGACGCCTGCGGCGGCTCGAGCCGCACCTGGACGTCGCGCGTCGTCTCCGACGCGATCTGGCGGTAGCCGCGCAGCACCGGCCTCGCCGCGTGGACGACGATGCGCGCCGGGCCGGCCTGGAGCTCCGGAATGGCACGCTTGCCGATCGGCCGCATCACGTAGAAGCGATCGGCGGCATCCTGGCGCGTCGTCGCCTGCGTCGGCTGATCGAGCGAGAAGACGGGGAACGACTTGCCGCCCTGTTCGACCGCGACGTCGAGCCGCGAGAGGCGTCCCTCCGGCGCCTGCACCAGCAGCTCGAGCTCGCTGGCTTGTCCGACGAATTTATCGGGCTGGCGGAATTGGACGGCCGGGCCCGGCTGTCGCCCCGCCCAGAGCCACGCAACACCGCCGCCGATGATGATCAGGAGGAGGAGAAAGGCGAGGAACTTCGCGAAGCCACGCACCGGATCATCATAGCGCCCGTGGTAACATTTTCAGGTTGCCGCCTCGGCCGTGCGCTGTGGCGGGACGCCGCCTCGCGCATCAGCTAGCCGGTATCGTCTAGGGGTCAGGACACGTGGTTCTCAGCCACGGGACCGGGGTTCGAATCCCCGTACCGGTACCAACTTCCCAACCCGAGATCGTTCAGTTATTTCTGAGAGTTTTCTGCGAGTGGTCGGAGCTGTCGGCGAAGCTCTGTTCGGTCGGAACTTGAAAGATTCTTGAAACTTTGTCCGTGGCATCCATTCCGGCGTCCTTGTCCGCACCCGGCATCAGCGCCACAAACTCGTCTCCGCCATACCGGAAGGCCGAGCAGTTGGGCCCGAGAGAACGTTTCATCAAATCTCCGACCTCGGCCAGCAACCGGCCAATTTCGGTGTCCAGGGCCTGGATATCAGACTGGTACACCGGAATGTTGGTCTGGTAGATGCCGGGCGCGGGATTACCGACCGAGCTCAGATCGACATGGTGGAGCTCGGGCGGGGGCACCTGGTACGGATTGTTCCCGCCGTTGGCAGCATGCGGTGCGTTGTACGCCTGATAGAGAAACCATGGCTCGTTGGGTTTGGTGGTCTCGTGATGGTGAATGTAGTCGATGGCGAAGTCCGTGAGGGCCGTCGTTGCGTACGTCGTGTTGGCGACCGCGGGTCCGTTGATGTCGTACGTCACCCAGTTGAAGTAGTCGACGAGCGCGCCGCCGAGGATTCCCCGGTAGTTCGTGATCCCCAGGTCACGCACGTGCTGGAGAATCGCGGGGACGCCCGGGTACGCGACACCCGGCCGGGGATCGATACTCCCACCGCCGACATGGTACTTGCCGAAGAAGGCTTGCTCGTAGGTGGAGCTGTCCGCCGTGAGCCGGTCGAAGAGCGTGACGGTCGAGGTCGGCAGTACGTCGCCGACCGTCGTCACACCGGTGCGAAAGCCGTACTGACCGCTCACGATGGTGCCGCGCGTCGGCGAGCACACCGGGCTCGCCCAGGCGTTGTCGAACACGAGGCCATTCTGTGCGAGCGCCTCGATGTTCGGGACCGACACCTGGCCCTGGTCACCCTTGATCTCGGGACAGAGGCTCGCGGCCTCGGCGCCGTAGTCGTCGGCGATGATCAGCAAGACGTTGGGTTTCGTCGGTGAGCTGCCGCCGTCCACGGCGCCGGGTCCGCCGT
>Ga0137418_10006836_pt1 | contig 10485 bp, 7 predicted proteins | sample CZODoug3_1_2_16f_FD_122242 | JGI IMG/M metagenome (GOLD analysis project Ga0137418, IMG submission 122242) | Vadose zone soil fungal communities from Angelo Coast Range Reserve, California, USA - CZODoug3_1_2_16fungal (Hybrid Assembly) | ecosystem: Environmental > Terrestrial > Soil > Vadose... | reverse complement strand
CGCACCATGAACCCAATGGCGAAGGTGGAAAGGTAGGCGATAAAAGCGAACGTGGGGTTGCCCGGCGGGTAGAACTTTTGAGACAGCACCACCGCCAAACTGCCAAATATATAAAAGTCGTACCACTCGATCATGGTGCCGACGGAGGCGGCAAGAATCACCTTCCAGATGCTGTAATCGGCCGTTCCACCCATCGGAATTGCGTCTGCACGAGTCGCCATGCTTCCTCCTGTTTAGCTCGACGAGGATCGGAAACCGTCTGACATCTATTCCGGAAATGTGAACGCTCTGTTAATGCGCCCCTAACCGTGCCCACTGAGTCTGATTCAACTAGGAAACCGCACGTTCATATACGTAAGAACCGTGCGTTGTCAAGAACGGCTTTGTGGCTGACGAATCCCGCCAAAAGTGGAGGGGGCCTACGGATTCGTGATAAAAGACTGCCTTGACTCTTGCGCAGGCCATTTTCCTGTTTGCCGCTGGGGTTTTGGGCGGCGCGCTCAATGCGGTCGCTGGTGGCGGCAGCTTCATCGCGTTCCCCGCGCTTTTATTCACCGGGGTTGGTCCTGTCGCCGCCAACGCCACCAACACGCTGGCGCTGTGGGTCGGGGTCACGGCGAGTGGCGGGGCGTATCGTAAGCACCTCAATATTTCCAAGCGTGTGATGATTCCGCTGATCGTCACCAGCATCGTGGGCGGCTTGCTGGGCGCATTGCTTCTCATCAAGACGCCGCCGAATACTTTTCTGCGCGTGCTCCCCTGGCTGCTGCTCGCTGCCACGTTGCTTTTCGCTTTCGGCAAGCACCTCACCGGGCGCATCTCCGCCGGAATCTCCCACGAATCGAGCAACGCCGCCGTCACTGGTGCAAGCATCTTCGAGTTTCTCGTGGCGATTTATGGCGGCTATTTCGGAGGCGGCATTGGCATCATGAACCTAGCGATGCTCGCGGCTGTTGGCATGACGGACATGCACGCCATGAACGCGCTCAAAGTCGTGTTGGGCGGCTTCATCAACGGCGTGGCTACGTTCACCTTCATTGCCACCGGAGCCATCGTCTGGAAGCAAGGCGCGGTGATGACCTTGGGCGCCATCGCCGGTGGCTACTTCGCCGCACATTATGCGCAGCGCGTGCCGCAAACGTGGATTCGCGCGTTCGTCATCATGGTCGGCTCCGCCATGACCGTTTACTTTTTTGTCCGCGCCTATCTCTAGCCGGGCGCAGAAGAGTGATATAGTGCCGCCGCCGATGTCCGCCGCGTCGATGAACGCAAAAAAAGCCAGCGAAGCGCCGCTAAATCACAATCAAATTCGCGGATTCTGGGCTGCGTGGGGCGGCTGGGCGCTCGATGGCATGGACTCCTTCATCTACGCGCTGGTGCTCGTCCCGTCATTGCGCGACTTGCTGCCGCGTTCCGGAATTCCCGCGACTAAAGGCGCTATCGGCTATTACGGAGGGCTGCTGTTCGCGCTTTTTTTAATCGGGTGGGGACTGGCGTTTCTCTGGGGACCGGTGGGAGATAAATTCGGGCGGGTGCGCACGCTGATGATCACGATCGTGTGGTATTCGGTGTTCACATTCTTGAGCGCGCTGGTCACGAACGTGGGACAGTTGGCCATCCTGCGTTTGCTGGCCGGAATCGGCATTGGCGGCGAGTGGGCCATGGGCGGCACTTTCGTCGCCGAAGAGTGGCCCGAGCAACGACGTCGCGCCGGCGCGGGCTACATGCATACTGGTTATTACGTGGGAATTTTTTTCGCGGCTATTGCCAACTACGCAATTGGCGGCCGCTTCGGCCACAACGGATGGCGCGTCATGTTCGCCGTGGGCGGATTGCCCGCGCTGTTGCTTGCGGCGGTGCGTCACGGCGTGACGGAGCCTTCGCGCTGGAAAGCGAAAGAGGGCGTCGTGCATTCGTGGGCGATTTGGCGTCCGTTTGCGGCGCTATTTTCAAGAGCGTTGCGGCGCCGCACGATCCTCAACGCTTTGTTTGTGTTCGTGTCCATTTGCGGACTGTGGGCCGGCACCGTGTATGTGCCCTCTGCGGTAACTATCCTCGCGGAAGCGGCGGGACGCGTTGGTCCTGCGGCCGCACAGCTTGCTTCCCGCGCCGCCATGCTTGTTGCCTTCGCAACCATCATCGGCTGCCTGCTGATGCCCTGGCTCGCCGAGGGGCTTGGCCGCCGCGGCGCGCTCGCCTTCTATTTCACGCTGATGCTGATCTTTATTGCGCTTACCTTTGGGATAGTTTTTTACATGGGGCCTTTGGCACTCACGCGGTTCTTTGTGTGCCTGTTCTTCCTCGGGCTTGGCGGCGCGAATTTCGCGGTGTATACATTGTGGCTCCCAGAACAATATCCGACGGAATGCCGCGCCAGCGCCTTTGCGTTTTCCACTTCGTTTGCGCGTTTCGGCGGCGCGGCAGTCACCTTTTTAGTTGGTGCGGGTGTGCAGCACTACGGCTCACTCGGGATTCCTGTCGCCATGACTTCGCTCGCTTTTGCCGTCGGCGTGCTGCTGATACCCTTTGGTGTGGAAACGCGCGGACAGGTCCTGCCCGCATAAGACGCAGTGAGCCGCAACACAGGAGGAGCATGGCCAGCGTCGAGGCCAAGGTATTTCCCATCGAAAAGTTGCGCGAGTTCAGCACGCGCGTCTTCCTGCATTTCGGCATCCCCAAGACGGAGGCGGCGCAAGCGGCCGATGTGCTGGCCTCCGCCGACTTGCGCGGCATCGATTCGCACGGCGTGGCGCGTTTGACGAGCTATTTCGAGCTGCTTAGCGAAGGGCTCATCAATCCCACGCCGAAGATCAAAATCCTGCGTTCGACGCCGAGCACTGCAACCATCGATGGCGACAACGGTCTCGGTCTGGTTGTCGGTCCGCAGGCGAATGAAATCGCCATGAACATGGCGGAAAAAGCCGGCTCCGGGTGGGTCAGCATCGGCAACAGCAATCATTTCGGTATCGCCGGCTACTATGTGCTGAAAGCGCTCGAGCGCGACATGATCGGCATGGCGATGACCAACTCGACTAAATTGGTGACGCCTCTGTGGGGGGCGGAGCGCATGCTCGGCACCAACCCCATCGCCATCGCGTTTCCCGGAAAAGAGGAGCCGCCTATCGTGGTCGACATGGCCACCTGCGCCGCCGCTTACGGCAAAATCGAGATGGCGCGCCGCCGCGGCGAATCCATACCGCAAGGCTGGGGCATCGACAATCAGGGCCGCGGCACGACCAATCCCGACGACATCGTCGCTGGTGGCGCGCTCTTGCCGCTCGGCTCCGATCGTGAGCGCGGCGGTCACAAAGGCTACGGCCTCGCCATCATGGTCGACGTTCTCTGTGGCGCGCTAAGTGGCGCCAACTGGGGCCCGTTCACGCCGCCTTTTGCGCTGCGCCAGGAAATTCCGGCGCGCAGCGTGGGGAAGGGAATCGGGCACTTCTTCGGCGCAATGCGCATTGACGGCTTCATCGAAGCCGACGAGTTCAAGCGCCAGATGGACGACTTCATCCGCGTCTTTCGCGCAACGAAACCCGCGCCCGGCACGAACGGGCCGCTCATCCCCGGCGATCCGGAACGCGATGCGGAAAAAGTGCGCAGCGAGCAGGGCGTGCCGCTGATTATGCCCGTAGTCGAAGAGCTCCGGGTCATATCAAAGAAAATCGGCGTCCCATTCTCCTGATATCTTGAGACGGGAGCGGTCGAGAAGGAATTTCATGAGCGATCTGGTGCAACTCACAAAAATGGACGGCGTCGCCGTCGTTACTATCAACAATCCGCCGGTGAACGCTCTGAGTTCCGCGGTCTCCGCGGGCATCGCTGCCGCCGTTGCGCAAATCGAGAAAGACGACGCCGCAAGAGCGGTAGTCTTCATCGGCGCCGGGCGGACCTTCATCGCGGGCGCGGACATCAAGGAATTCGGCGAACTTACGTCCGGGAAAATTATCTGCCGCGAAAGCTTGAAGCCTTTGCTGCTGCGCATTGAAGACCTCCGGACGCCGGTGGTCATGGCCATTCACGGGACGGCTTTTGGGGGTGGTCTCGAACTCGCGATGGCGGGGCATTACCGTATTGCGTTGTCCGGTGCTCAAGTTGGCCAGCCGGAAGTGAAGCTCGGGATCATCCCTGGCGCGGCGGGAACGCAGCGCTTGCCACGTCTTGCAGGAGTCGCGAAAGCGCTCGAGATGTGCGCGGAGGGCTCTCCCGTCAAAGCCGAAGACGCGCTCAAGTTCGGCATCCTCGATCGCCTAGTTGAAGGCGACTTGCTGACAGGAGCGATTGCGTTCGCCAAGGAAGTCGCCGCCAAGGCCGCGCCGAAAACCCGGGAGCGCAGCGAAAAGCTAGGCACGCCAGAGCAGAATGCTGCGATTTTTGCCGCGGCCCGCGAGACGGCTCGCAAGAAGCAGCGTGGCTTGCTCGCCCCGCTTGCCGCCATCGATGCTATCGAAGCCGGCAGCCAACTGCCATTCGATGAGGCCTGTAAGAAGGAAGAAGAGCTTTTCACAAAATGCCTGTTCTCCGATCAATCCAAGGCGCTCATTCATGCATTCTTTGGCGAACGTGAGGTCGCGAAAATTCCCGACGTACCAAAGGAGATGCCAACCCTGGGCGTCGACTCCGTGGGCATCGTTGGCGCGGGCACCATGGGCGGTGGCATCGCCATGGTTTTTGCCAACGCGGGAATTCCGGTGCTCCTCAAGGAAACCGATCAGGCCCCTCTAGATCGCGGCCTGGCCAGCATCCAGAAAAATTATGCCAACTCCGTCAAGCGCGGCCGCTTCACGCAACGGTTCGTCGATGAGCGTCTGAAGCTCATCAGGCCAACGCTGGATTACAGCGAATTCGCCGGTGTCGATATGGTTGTTGAAGCTGTCTTCGAAAGTATGGCGCTGAAGAAGGAAGTTTTCAGCCAGCTCGATCGCGTCTGCAAGCCGGGTGCGATTCTCGCCACCAACACATCCAGCCTGAGCATTGACGAAATCGCCTCAGCCACTTCGCGTCCGCAATCCGTCATCGGCACGCACTTCTTCAGCCCTGCCAACGTGATGCGCCTGCTGGAAATCGTGCGCGGCGCCGCCACCGGCAAGGAGGTCATCGCCACCTGCATGCAGCTCTCAAAAAAATTGAGCAAAGTTGGCGTGCTGGTCGGCAACTGCATGGGCTTTGTCGGTAACCGCATGTTTGGCCCCTACCGACGCGAAGCGCAATTTCTTGTCGAGGAAGGAGCCAGTGTCGAAGCGGTTGACAACGCGCTCTACGAATTCGGCATGGCCATGGGCCCGCTCGCCACCGGCGATCTTGCCGGTCTCGACGTTGGCTGGCGCATTCGTAAGGAATTTCGCCACCTGCAAAAGCCCGGCGTTCGCCAAGCGTTCATTGAGGACCGTCTCTGCGAGCTAGGCCGCTTCGGCCAAAAAACGGGGGCCGGCTGGTACAAGTATGACGAGAATCGCAGGCCTTCTCCCGACCCGCAAGTCGCCGATTTAATTCGCCAGTGGACTTCCGCAGCGGGCATCCCGCGACGCCAAATTTCCGTGGAGGAAATCGTTGAGCGCTGTATCTACACGCTGGTCAACGAAGGTGCGCGCCTGCTGGAAGAGGGCATCGCGCTCCGTGCCGTGGACATCGACATCATCTATCTCAACGGCTACGGCTTTCCTGCATATCGCGGCGGTCCCATGTGGTACGCCGACACCGTCGGCCTGAAAAAAGTCTGTGAGCGCATCCGCGAATTTCGGCAGGGCTTCGGCAATTGGTGGGAGCCCGCCCCCTTGCTGCAGCGCCTCGCCGAGCAAGGCAAGACGTTCGCCGAATTCGGTAGCCGTCAGGGTGCCTCCGCCTGAATTTCGCTAAACCGTCTTATCCTTCGAATAGCAAAGCGGTTCCAGTTTACAATCGATGCATCGCGGCTTCCGTGCTACGCACACCCGCCGCCCGTGCCAAATCAGTTGGTGCGAAAACTGAATCCATTTTTCTTGCGGAATCACCCGCATCAAGTCTTGTTCGATCTTTTTCGGATCCACATGTTTCGTCAAGTCCAATCGCCGCGACAGCCGAATCACGTGCGTATCCACCACTACGCCACTCGCAATCCCATACGCTGTCCCCAGAACCACGTTCGCTGTTTTTCGCGCCACGCCCGGGAGCGTCAGAATCTCCTCCATCGTCCGCGGCACTTGCCCGCCGAAATTCTCGAGGATTCCCTTGCTCGCTCCCATAATGGACTTCGTCTTGTTGCGGAAGAATCCCGTCGGCCGTATCTCTTGCTCCAGCTCGCTCGGGTTCGCGTGAGCAAACGCTTCCGCATTCGGATATTTCTTGTAGAGCGTTTCCGTAACCTGGTTCACGCGAACATCCGTGCACTGTGCCGAAAGAATTGTAGAGATCAGCAGTTGAAACGCATTTTCGTGCTTCAATTCGCACGTCGCCGCCGGATACGCCTCGTCCAGCTTCGCCAGAATCGCCGCCACGCGTTTCGGGTCCGTTCCGCGTCCCGCCCGAGCCAGTTTCGCGGCCTTCGCCGGCTTCTTTGCTGACGCTTGCGCTTTCTTTTTCCTCGTCTTTTTCATGATTGACCCGTCAGAGTATCGCACGAAAGAAACGCCAGCAGTTTGCGGAACGCACGCCCTCGATGGCTATACTCGTTCTTCTGTTCTGGTGAAATTTCCGCGAATCCTTTTCCAAGCGCGGGAATATAGAAAACGGGATCATAGCCAAATCCTCGATCCCCCCGCGGCGCCTCCAGGATTTCCCCGTCCACGCGCCCAGTAACGATCGCCTTCGCCCGTCCGCGCTCCGCGAGTCCAATCGCGCAAACGAAGTAGGCAGCGCGCTGGCGCCCGCTCTTGCCGCTCAACTCACGCAGCTCCGTAAGTCGTCGGCCAACGGCTTTGGCGTCTATCGCCATGTCTCGGCCCCCCTTGTAGAGAACGAAAAGTGTGGTCGTTCTATATAGTTGACACCACGGGGCAACGGGCTAGTTTTCAACAGAGAACGGATCGTCCTCCGCGTTCTATTTGATGGCTCGAAGGTTGGCAATCCGCGGAGACAAGTCAAGAAGGCCTGCGAATCAGACGTGGGAATCAGTGCTCGCGAGTTGAACCCGGTCCGCTTTGCGTAAAGCAAGTCGAGGAGACGCGTGAGAGCCATTTCAAGGAAGCGCCCAGAGCCCGTCACGAATGATCGATCATCGGATTTGCCCAAGGGCATCGCGGATCTTTGGGCTAAAGCCCTAACATTTTTGGTATCTGGACCACTAGCTGAAGCTAGTGGCAATGGTTAAAAACAGGACCACTGTTATTTCAACTCCAGGTCTGCAACAAACGGCAGGTGGTCTGAGGCAAGGGTTTTCACAGTCCGGGACCTGATTACGCCGATAACGCTGTTTTTCGGATAAAAGATGTAGTCAATGCGCTTTGTAGGTTTGTCTGCCGGAAACGTCAACACCTGTTCAGGTAAGTCGTGCAGTGCGTCTGCAAATCGCGTCCGCATCAGCTTGTAGGCTGTGCCCGTGGGTTCGTCGTTGAAATCGCCAACGATTATAAGTGGGCCAGAAGTCTGTGCCAGAGACTTCAGCAACTGCTCGGTTTCAAAGACGCGGCCATCTTCATATTGGTAATCCAGATGGGTGGTGACAAAGTTAATGAGCTGCCCGTGATTGTCCACTTCCACTCGAATGAAGCCTCGCCGCTCGGCTTCGCGCAGGTTCTGGTAACGACGATGGTCTATAGCGAGAATTGGAAGGCGCGAGAGCACTGCGACGCCGTACCAACCGCCCTGGAATCGTAGGTTGGGCGCGAACGCATAATCCATCCCGGTCAGCCGCGCCAGTTCCGCAACCTCATCAACACGTCCGGTACGTTCAACTCCGCGGTCTACTTCCTGTAGCCCGACCAGGTCCGGGCGTTCATGATTAATGACTTCTGCTATACGCGCCAGGTCGAGCTTTTTGTCCATGCCGACGCCGACGTGTATGTTGTAGGTCATAACGCGCAACATCCGTTTTTTAGCCGGAAATGCGTTGTGAGCAGAAGAAGGGAAGCGTGGAGTCGCGCAGAGCAGTGCGCCACAGAGACTTAAAAGGATGAAGAAGTGACGTAGCATTTGGTTTTCGTGTTGGTGTGGATTAGGAGATCGAAAGCAGTATGAAAGAAGATGGATTGGGATTCAAGAGTCGCTTTTACCTAACACGGAATCGAATGGATTAGCGGTTTGTGGTTGAGTGAGATTTGAATATTCCCTGCCGGGATTGGAATTCGTTAACTTGAGTTGACTCAGCAAGGTATTGCTGGGCTGTTGTGAAGCATCCTTGCCGAGATGCGGAGTTGCCGGGGGTAAGTTAAGCTGGTCGTCGACGTTTGAAAATGTTTGTTATGGAGCCACCTAATGACACATTCGTATGTTAGCAGCCTATACCATGCAGTGTTCAGCACGAAAGGACGTGCACCAATCATCGCCGCCGATCTTCAAGAACACCTCCATCCGATGATGGGCGGCATCGCCCGTGACAATAAAGTCAAAGCGCTTGCAATTGGCGGCGTGAAGGACCATGTGCACATGCTGTTGTCGCTACCTTCCACAATGGATATTGCGCGAGCTCTGCAGCTCATAAAGGGAGGCTCGTCGCATTGGGTCAGCGATGAGTATCCAATGTATAGGAATTTTGGCTGGCAGGAAGGTTATTCTGCGTTCTCAATTGGAATTTCGCAGGTGAAATCGACCATGGACTATATAAACAACCAGGAGCGTCGTCACCAGAAGGTCTCGTTTGAGGATGAGTACATATCGTTTCTGAAGAAGCACGGGATCAAATATGATCCAAGGTTTGTGGTGGAGTGAGATTTGAACAGTCCCTGCCGGGACTGGAAGTCCGTTTAGACAATACCCACCGATGAATCGGTGGGCTACTTTGAATAGTCCCTGCCGGGACTGGGAGTCTGTCTTAAACGATATCCACCGATGACTAATTGATGCACTTTTCCACGTCAGCCTAATCGAGAAGTTCGGTTAAACAGAAGATTTGGAACGTTACGTTATTTAGTCAAAGACCATAAGCCAGGGGCAATATGGAAACATGAGTTACTAGGCTTAGACAAAAAACAGCCATCAAATTACACTCAGATCTCACGTCGATTTCCTGTGTTGGATAAGCCCCTATTTCAAAAAAGGTGTGGATCATGACTATGTCTCTCAAGCGTTCGACTATATGGTTAGTTACGGCAGTCGTGGCCTCGTTGTCAGTGGTTTCGGTTGTGCCATTTACTCGGGCGAATGACCTTGCAGTTGCCACTACACAATCAGCCTCAAGCGCATTTCCGCCGCAGGTGAAATTCACCGGTGACGGAGATCATCAAAACATGATGGACCAACTCGGAATCAAAGCGCTGCGACGAGGTGCAGATCCAAACAACCAGGCAACTTTTGATGAGGCCACCGCCAATAAATATCCGCTGCCCGAACTTATGACGATGAAGAATGGGAAGAAGGTCACGACAGCCAGGCAGTGGAAAGCACGGCGAGCGGAGATCCTGGAGGACTTTGAGCGGGAAGTTTATGGACGCATCCCAAAGCAAGTTCCAAAAGTTATCTGGGACGTAACCAATACCAGCACCGAAGACATCGGCGGTATTCCATCGATCACCAGGAAGTTGGTGGGCCATGTCGATAATTCTTCTTACCCCCTGATCACGGTTGATATCGAGGCGAGTGTGACCACGCCGGCCGGGGCAACCGGCCCCGTGCCTGTGATGGTAGAGATCGGTGGATTCCGGCGTGCCGGCCCCCCGCGCACTCCGGCGTCTGGACCTGACGCTGCAGCCGGCCCGATTGCCCCGTCAACCATCGCTAACTGGCGCGAGTTGCTTATCCAAAAAGGCTGGGGCTACGCCAGCATCAATCCCACGAGCATTCAGGCGGATGGGCCGGCGCTGACCTCGGGAATCATCGGTCTGACCAACAAGGGCCAGCCGCGCAAGCCAGAAGACTGGGGTGCGTTGCGGGCATGGCAGTGGGGAGTCAGTCGCTTGATCGATTATTTTGAAACCGACAAAGCCGTCGATAGCAGGCAAGTAGGAGTAGAAGGTCTTTCTCGGTATGGCAAGGCCGCCCTGGTTACTGAAGCCTTTGAGCCTAGAATAGCAGCGGGATTTATCGGTTCGTCAGGCGAAGGCGGCGCGAAATTGCATCGCCACATCTTCGGCGAGGCGGTTGAGAATCTGACCGGCGGAGAATACTACTGGATGGCGGGAAACTTTATAAAATATGGCGCATCGGATGCGGTTTTTGGCGCTAAGTCGGCAGGCGATTTGCCCGTCGACTCGCATGAGCTGATTGCCCTTTGCGCCCCCCGGCCCTGCTTTATCAGTTATGGAGTGGTAGAGAAGGGGGATGCAAAATGGGTTGATGCGCATGGCAGCTTCATGGCGGCGGTGGCGGCGGGTCCTGCTTACAAGCTCCTTGGAAAGAGAGACCTTGGCACGCCCG
>Ga0137418_10006835_pt1 | contig 10486 bp, 11 predicted proteins | sample CZODoug3_1_2_16f_FD_122242 | JGI IMG/M metagenome (GOLD analysis project Ga0137418, IMG submission 122242) | Vadose zone soil fungal communities from Angelo Coast Range Reserve, California, USA - CZODoug3_1_2_16fungal (Hybrid Assembly) | ecosystem: Environmental > Terrestrial > Soil > Vadose... | reverse complement strand
AAAGAAATCGCAGGTGGAAGAGTATCTCGATTTCTACGACGGCGAAGGCGTTCAACACGTCGCCATTGCAACCAAGGATATCGTGAAAACGGTGACCGAAGTCCAGAAACGCGGCGTCGAGTTCTTGAATATTCCATCCACCTATTACGATGAGTTGCCCGACCGCGTCGGTCACATCGGTCCCGTCGTCGATATCCCGCGCATTGATGCGAACCAATTCATCACCGGTGACGAGCCCGGCCGCCTCCGCGGCGCTCCCGGGAATCGCCACCGCGCGCCAGCGCCCCCCTTGCACCGCGGGGGTGATCGAGCCGATCCTGGCGTCGATCGCGAGCGCTTCGCTGAAGGCCACCCGCCACCCGGCGGCCTTCAAGAAATCGTCCCAGGGAATCTCCGTCGTGCCGCTCACATATCGACGCCAGAAGTCCCGAAAGTCCGCTCCGGCTGCCGCGCGAATCGACGCGCGGACGTCCTCGGCGGTGAAGCCGCGCTCGCCCGCGAAGTGGTCGAAGAGATACCGCATCACGTCGTCGAGCGACTTCGCGTTGTCCGTCGAGTCGCGGATCGCGACGTCGAGCAGGAAGCCGAGCAGCTGCCCCTGGAGATAGTAGGAAATCGCATAGCTCTGGTTGACGGCAGGACTGTCCCACACCGTCCAGGACGCGCGCTCGGGAGACACGACGAGCCGCGCCTCGTTGCCGCGGTGGGTCGCGATCGCGTTGGACATGCGCCGCGTGAAGTCGGAGGCGCTGTTGAGCCCGCTCCGCGCCAGGATCACTTCCGTGTAGTAATCGGTGACCCCTTCGCTCAGCCACAGGTTCACCGTGCGGACCGGCCGTTCGTAATCGAAGGGTCCCAGCTCCACGGGCCTGATGCGCTTCACGTTCCACGTGTGGAAGAACTCGTGCGCGCTGACGCCCTCCGCCCCGTCGATGTGGCGCGCCAGGATGTCGGCGGTCACGCCGATCGTCGTCGAGTTCAAGTGCTCGAGCCCGCCGCCTCGCCCCGCCACGAAGATGAACGTGTAGTCCTTGTACGGCGCGCTGCCGAAGATCCCGATCGTCGTCTCGGAAACGCGACGCACCATGTCGACGAAGGTGCGCGAGGCACGCGGTCGCACGCCGCCGAGATCGACGACGGCACGGTGCGGGCGCCCGCCGGCCGTGAAACGGTAGTCGAGGAAGTGGCCCACGAGCACCGGGGAATCGATCAGCACGTCGTAGCTCGGCGCCCAGTAGGTCGTGCTGTCGGTCGTGGGGACGAGGCCCGTCGCGATGCGCCACCCCGCTGGCAGCCGAAACGTTACGTGCGCCGGTGCCAGCTTCCACCCGTCGAGATACAGGTACGTGCGCGGCCCATCGATCAGGCCCGAGGTGCCCCCGAGAAACCAGCGGTTGTTGGGACGGCTCCATTGCGTCGAACGGCGCAGCCCCGCCGAATACCGCACGACGATGCTCGTCGCGCCGGGAGCGGCCACGGTCCAGGAGATCTCGGAGTCCTGAATGACGGGCAGCGACTCGCCCGAGCCTGTCACCGCCGTCACGGTGCCGATGTTCTGGCCCGAATCCATGAGGCGATACGCACCGGGAGCCCAGTTGGGAATCACGAAGCGAGCGGGACTGGGCGGATTCGCGATCCGCATCTCCACGAAGTAAGCGCTGCGGTCGGCGGCTCGAACGGTAACGGCATAGCTGATCTGCGGATCGGTGCGGCGGGATTGCTGTATGACGGCGTCGGCATAGGTCTGGAGCGGCTGTTGCGTTGCGGCGAGAGCGAGGAGGATTCCGATCATTCTAGATAGTAACCTGCACCACTCGATCCTTCCCGGCTCGCTTCGCTTCATACATCGCCTGGTCTGCCCTGCGCAGCAGCTCGTCCGTGTTGGCCTCGGCGACGCTGCAAGACACCACGCCGATGCTGGCGGTGACCGTGGGCGTCCCCTTGAACACCGTGCGCAGGGACGCGGACAGCCGTTTGGCGGCGGCGTCCGCGAGCGCGGCGTCGGTTTCGGGCATCAGCACTGCGAACTCGTCGCCGCCGAGACGCCCCACGACGTCGGCCAGGCGGACCGACGAGCGCATGGCTTCCGCCACGAGGCGCAGCACCGCGTCCCCCGTCTGATGGCCATGCGAGTCGTTGATCACCTTGAAGTCGTCGAGGTCGAGGTACAGCAGAGCCAGGGGGCGGGGATAGCGGCGGTTGCGTTCCAGCTCCTGCGTGAGCCGGGCCGAGAACGCGCGGCTGTTGAACAGGTTCGTGAGCGGGTCGTTCGTGGCGAGGAGTGAGAGCTGCTCCTGCGTGCGGCGCAGGTGGCGAAAGGTCACCATCGCGATCCCCGCCACCGCGGCGAACGAAAGCTGATTCACCATCGAGAGCGCGACGGTCATGCCCGTCTGCTGCTCCACTTCCACGATCAGGCGCAACGCCATCGCGACGAGCGCGAAGGCGATGCCCCACAACATCCCCGCGTACCACGTGGCGACGAGCACGGGCACGAGATACAGGAGCGCCAGCCGGATTTGCGGCGGCGTCATGTCGTTCACGACGTAGATGACGACAGTCAGCGCGGCGCTGCCGCCGATGCCCAGCAGGTGTCGCGTGGTGCGGGTCATCAGTAGGGCGGCTCCGCGACGTGATACGGGTCGTCGAGCACGATCGCCCGCAGGGCGGCACCGACAGGCGCGGCCGGCATGTCCTCGGGGACGATGAGCAGGGCGTTGGCGCGCGCCATGCTCGTGAGAATGCCGGAACCCTGAGGCCCTGTCAAACGCGCCGTCAGTGCAGTTCCCGAGTCTCCGGCTTGCACAATCGCGCGCAGGTAGTGCCGCAATTTGGGACCGAGCGCGATCGCTTCTTGCAAGACGACCGGCACCGTGCGCCGGAACGGAAGCGCGTGGCCCGCCATCCGCCGGATCGCCGGGCGCACGAAGAGCTCGAAGGTCACCATCGTGCTCACCGGATTGCCGGGCAGCCCGATCCACGGCTTGCCGAAGAGCGTGCCGAAGCCCAGCGGGGAGCCGGGGCGCATCTGCACGCGCCACAGCTTCAGCTCGCCGCCCAGCTCTTGTAGCACGTCCCGCACCAGGTCGTGCTCGCCCACGCTCACGCCCGCGGTCGTGACGACGAGGTCGGCGTTATTCGCGCGCGCGCCCTCCAGGTGCTCGCGCAGGCTCTCCTTCGTGTCGCGCGCGATGCCGAGATCGACAGGCTCCGCGCCGGCCCGTCGGATCATCCCGCCCAGCGTGTACGAATTCGAGCTCGCGATCTTCCGCCCCGCCAGGATATCGGCCTTGCGATCGAGGTCGACGATCTCATCACCCGAGCCCATGAACGCGACCCGCGGCGCGCGATACACCGCCGGCAGCCCGTGGGCGAGCGACGCGAGCACGCCGAGCTGCGCGGGTCCCAACACGGTGCCCGCGGCGAGCGCCACCGCCCCTTTGCGGATATCCTCGCCGCGCCGTCGCAGGTTTTTCCCGGCGTCACGCGCGTTACGGATCGAGACGCGGGTCTGGGAGAGCGCTTCCGTGTCTTCCTGTCGAATGACGCCGTCCGATCCATCGGGGAGGGGCGCGCCGGTGAAGATGCGCGTGGCCTGTCCCGGACCGAGGGGTTTGCGGGGAAAGTGACCCGCGGGAACCGTCTCGATGACATCGAGCTCGACGGGTCCCGTGACGTCGGCGCTGCGGACGGCGTAACCGTCCATCGCCGAGTTGTCCCACGGCGGGAGATCGAGAGGGCTCGTCACCTCCTCGGCGAGGACGGCGTCGAGGGCCTCACGCAGCGGCCGTCGGATCGTCTCGAGCGGTTTGACGTGCCCCAGGATGAAGCGGGCGGCCTCGTCGGGCGTCACGGCGGCAGGATCTTGGCGCGATCCCAGGCCAGGTTCGCCGCCGTCACGAGCCAGGACGTGTCGCTGAAGCGGAAGACGGGGAAGGGCGCGCGGAGATCCGCGTCATCGGTGACCATCGCGACCCAATCGCCGGGATCATGTTTCTCCGGATCGAAGATCGGTTTGGGCCCCGCCACGCGGCGGTACACCTCGATCTTGGGGAGCGGCGCCTGCTTGAAGCCTTCGACGAGCACGATGTCGGCGCCGGTGAGATAGCGCCGGGCCAGCGCGACGGGATCCGACTCCTGCGGTGTCCGCTCGAACAGCACCCGCTGGCCGGGACCCTCCATCAGCACGCGCTCGGCCCGGCCCTCGTGCCAGTGGCGCCACGTATCCTTGCCGCGCTGATCCGTGTCGGCGACGTGCGTCCCGTGCTTGATCGTCATCACGCGGAACTTGCGACGCCCGAGCTCCGCGGCGAGCGCGACCAGAAACGTGGTCTTGCCCGCGTTCTTGAGCCCGATGATCGAGATCATCCGCGTTGCCGCCACACCGCCTCCGCCCGATCCAGATCTTCTGGAGTGTTCACATTGAAGAACAGCTCGTCCGGCTCGCCGAAACGCCGCACTTCCTGGAGGGGGAGGATACCGACCCTGACGTCCGCGTGGAAGGCGATGGCCTTCAAGTCTCCGGCGTCCAGGCGGCGCTCGATGGCGGCGCGACAGGCGGGTCCGTAGACGGCGCACAGCGGCTCGACGCCGCGGCGGTTATCGCTCTCGGGGAGAAACGCATCCCACGCCGCCGATCCGGTCGTCAGCGCGCGCAGCAACCCCTCGTTCACGAACGGCATGTCCCAGGCGACGCACAGCACGGGCCCGGGTCCGGCGGCGACGGCGGTGTAGATCCCGCCGAGACTGCCCAAGCCGGGGCGCGCGTCGGGGATGGTGGTGACGTCGGGGCGCCACGACGCGGCGCCCTCGGCGTTGGCGACGAGGAATGGTGGGGCTCCCGTGACGGCGGCGACGGCTTCCACCACCCGATCGAGGATGCGGCGGCCTCCTACGTCGACGAGGCCCTTGGGGCGTCCGCCGTAGCGGCGCGCCGCGCCGCCGGCCAGCACCGCCCCGCGCATCCTAGTAGCGCCGACCGCGCTTTCTCTCCAGCACGACGTCGAGACCGAGGGTCAGGCTGACGTGGTGGTACGACTTCGACGCGGTGGGACCGATGCCGAGCCCGTTCGCCGGGCCGAGCAGACGGTCGACCGACACGATCACGTCGCGCAGCTCGAAACGGAACGCGTACCCGGCACCGAGCGGTGAGGTAAAGCCGGCCGCCGCGCCGTACATCACGGACGTGCGGTGCGGGCTGGCGTCGGCAAGGACCTGACGCTCCTTCAGGAGCCCGTCGTTGTCGAAGAACGCACCCGCCATCTCGATCGTACTGCGCGGCTCGCTCACGATGCCGAAGTTACCGCGCAGATAGGGGCTCATCGTTCGCCTGGCCGCGGCCCGCACGGTCACGCCGCCGAAAATCGCGATCGCCCCGCCATCGGCCGGCTGCGACTCGATGTCATCGCATACCTGCTGGTTTCGATGAAGGTCCGTCGTCGCGTTGCTGTCGGGGTTGAAGAAAACTCCGATACAGCGGGTCTCGACGGGCAGTCCCAGATAGGACAGCTCGAGGTGCACGCCCACGTGCGGAGAGAAGAAATAGGTCGCCGCCGCGCCGAGCACCAGGCTGGAGGTGACGGAGCGCGACAGGTCGAGCGTGTCATACTTCGTCGTGCCCAGGACGGTGAGCGGCTGCTTCCCAACGGTCCACAGCTCGTGACCGGTGACGGTGCCGCCGAAGATCGTGAGCACCAAGTTGGACTCGGAGCCCGTTTGTGCCGCCGCGGGCACGGTCAGGACGCAAGTGAGCGCGAGCATCGCCAACGAAAAAGATCGCATCAGACCTCGAGGAGTCGGTGTTGGACGGCGAGACAGGCATCCATCACGATCGGAATGCCGGCCGCCTCGGCGCGCGCCGCCGCGGCGTCATCTACTATCCCCTGTTGCAGCCAGATCAGACGCGGACGCAGCGCGATTGCGTCGTCCACGACGGCGCCGGCGAATTCGCTGCGCCGGAAGACATCAACCACGTCGATCGTGTGATCGCGCGCCGCGTCCGCGAGCGTCGCGTAGCTCTGCTCCCCCAGCACTTTCTCGTGGCCGGGATTGATCGGCACGATGTGGTACCCCGCGCGCTTGAGATACCCCGCCACGCCGTGACTGGGACGGTCAGGTTTGGGTGAAAGCCCCACGACCGCGATCGTCCGCACCTGCTGCAGCAGCTCGCGCAATGCGTCGTTCGTCATGCGTCGGGCCGGTGGAGGTGCGGCGTTCCGCTCACCGCCCGCCCCACCAGGACCATCCCCGAGCGTTGCGCGATCGTCAGTGCCAGCGTCGACGGCACGCTCGGCGTCGCCACCCAGGCGAGTCCCGCCCGCGAGGCCTTGAACGCGAGCTCGGCGGAGATGCGCCCCGTCACGAGCAGTCCACAACCAACGATGGGTTTGCGTGCGAGGACCGCAGCCCCGATCACCTTGTCCACCGCGTTGTGCCGCCCGATGTCCTCGGCGTGAAACAGGAGCGCGGCGCCATCGGTCAGCGCCGCCGCGTGGATCCCGCCCGTCTCGTTGTAGCGCGTGCCCGCCCCGAACAGCGCCTTGAAGAGCGCCCGCAGTCCCTCGGCCGCCGGAGGTTCGCCGCGCGCCGGGGTGTGCTGCACGCTGTGGGGATCGGCGAGCATCGTCGTCACCGCCCCGCACCCCGACGCGAGCACCGACTTGCGGTTTTCGCCCTTCACCTGCGCCACACGCTCCGGCTTCACGTCGGCCCAGAAACCCAGATCGGGGGCGCAGGGACGGAGCTTGACGAGGTCGTCGAGCGACGCGATGAAGCCCTCGCCGTGCAGCCACCCGACGGCCAGCTCTTCGAGCTGATCGGGCGTGCACATCCACGTCACGACGGGCTCGCCGTTCACCTCGAGCCAGACGGGCCACTCCTCGACCGCCGCCGACTCGGCCTGCATGCGGCCGCGGCGAGAGCCTTCAGCTTTCACCGCGATACTCCGAGTAGAGATGGGGCCCCTCCTGGACGCGGATCGCGTACAGCGTCACACCCTTGGGGATTTGACCCTTGATCCGCTCCCATAGATACACCGCGAGGGCTTCGCCGGTTGTGAGCCACTTTCCGTCAGCGAAGGCGGGGAGGTCGTCGTTGAGGTTGCGGCCGTCGAGCGGCTGCACGATTTCCTTCTCGAGCAGGGCGTCGAGCGTCTTGAGACTCATCACGCCGGTCGTCGCCGGATCGAAGGAGCCCCGAACCGTGACGTGGCACGCGTAGCGATGACTGTGCGCGCGGGCGGCGGCGCCGAACTCGGGTCCCGGTGGGAACCGATGCGTCGCCGTGAATTCCACGATTCGCGTCAGGTAGGCGGTCGGCATCGTCAGAACACTCGAACGGCGCTGGCCTTGAAAGAGAATACCACGGGCGCGTCGGGCGCGAGCGCCAGCTCCCGGCACGCTTCCGCGGTCACGATCGCGATCAGCTCGACGCCGACGTCGGCGGTCACGGCGACCCCTCCGCCGCGGTGCGCGGCGACGCGGGTAACGCGGCCCTTGAGCACGTTGCGCGCCGAGGAGGAGAGCGGCTCCCGGCTCACAAAGATGTCGCCCGGCGGCACGGCCAGCACCGCCGGTCCCGCGCGATCGGTGGTCACCAGGATGTCGATCGCGCCCACGCGCGCGGACATCGTGTCCGTGCCCGCCGGCGCCAGCTCGACGCGGAACAGGTTCTCCGGCGTCACGGGCGACAGGCGCCCATCGGCGAGGGCGCGGATGTCGTCGGCCCAGCGGTAGGCGTCCTCGAGCTGGTGCGACGCGATGCAGATCGTGAGGGGCCGCGCCTTGCGCCCGGCCCGCTCGTGTGAGAGGGCGCGGTACATCGCGCCGGCAGCCGCGCGGTCGGCGGAGCTGGTGGGCTCGTCGAGGAGGAGCACGTCGGGCCGCACCGCGAGGGCGCGTGCCACGGCGACACGCTGCACCTCGCCATCGGACAGCTCGGTGCGGCGCCGTTCGAGCAGGGACAGCAGCCCCAGCTGCTCGGCCACCTCCGCCGTCCGCTTGTAGGCATCGGCGCGACCGATGCCGCGGACGCGCAGCCCGAATCCAATGTTCTCGAGCACCGTGCCGCGCAGCAGGACGGGCCGCTGCTCGACGAGCGTCACCCGGCGGCGCAGCGCGGTGGGCGCGCGGCGCGGCACGGGGGCGCCGTCCCACACCACCGAGCCTTCGGTGGGGGCTTCGAGCAGCGCCAGCAGACGGAGCAGGGTGCTCTTGCCGGCGCCGTTGTGTCCCACGACCGCGAGCATGGCGCCCGCCGGCACCGCGAACTGTTCGAGATCCAGCACGAGGCGCCCGTCATAGCGGTGGCGCACGCCGCGCAGCTCAACCACCGCCCTTACCCTGGAGCACTTGCAGCGTGACGTTGACGACGAGCGCGATCGCGATCAACACGAGGCCCAGGGCGACGGCGAGGCCGAAGTCGCCCTGCGCCGTGTACAGCGCGACGGCCGTCGTCAGGGTTCGCGTCGAGCCGCGGATGTTGCCGCCCAGCATCATGGCTGCGCCGATTTCGGCGACGACCTGGCCGAAGGCGGCCGTGATCACGGCGGCGAGCGCGAAGCGCGCCTCGCGCGCCACCGTCCAGGCGGTGAGCCAGCGTCCCGCGCCCAGCGTTTCGGCGGTGCGGCGCACGCGGGGATCGACGCCCTGGACGGCGGCGGCGGAGAGCGCGGCGGCGATCGGGAGCGCGAGCAGCACGTCGCCGACGACGATCGCCTGCCACGTGTAGAGCCACCCGAGTCCGCCCAGGGGACCGCGCCGCGACAGCAGCCCAAAGAGCAGCAGCCCCACGACCACGGTGGGAAACGCGAGCGCGGTGTTGACGGCGGTGAGCGCCGCGCGCCGTCCCCAGAAACGGCGCGTCGCGAGGAGGTACCCGAGGGGAAGCCCGACGCCGCACGCGATGACGGTGGCGACGACGGCGATTTTCAGAGTGAGCAGGGCGATGCCGAAGACTTCCGCATCACCCGAGAGGAGCAGCGCGAGCGCGCGCCGGAACCCCTCCCTTAGAAATTCCATCCGACGCCGAGGCTCACCCAGGGATGCGCCGTCCACTCATGCAGCGGATCGAGGACCGGAACGACGCGAACGCCGTCGCCCGAGAGGTCGTGGAACGAGATGGGATAGGTCAGACGCCAGAAGAGCATGCGCGTGTCGAAATGCACGGTGAGTTTGCGCGACGCGTGCCACCGCAATCCGGTGGCGGCGCTGACCGTGAACTTCGTGCCGAACGTGTAGCGGCTCCCCGTCGTGTCACCGGGCGCGCTCAAGGGAAACGCCAATCCCAGGCCTGTCCCGATGTACGGGGCGAACCCGTGCCACGTCTTGCCGCCCGTGAGACGGAGCTGCAAGGCGACTTCGGTGAGCAGGATTTCCGTGTTGAAGGGTCCGGTGCGCCGGGTTGGCGCCGAGTCGTCGACCGACGGGTCGCGGATGAAGCGATCGGCCTTCAGGTATGCGCCGCTGAACTGCACCACGGTCGCGCGCCCCAACCCCATCTCGTACCGGACGCCGATGCCGAGCCCGTTGGCCGGCCCGGCGTCAGCGCGTCCACGGTCGCCGCTCACATGGCCCGCGAAGAACACCGGGCCGGCGCCGGCCTGGATGTCCCGGAAAGGTGAGTGGGCCGGGTCGTGCCCTACCTGCGCTGAAAGATGGAACGATGGAACGATGGACAGAATCAGACCCACCGCCAAATACGTTCCCACGTTCCATCTGTCCATCGTTCCGCTCATCAGTCAGTCTCCCGTAGGTCCCGCCCGGTCATCTCCGCCGGCGGCTCGATGCCGAGCAGGTGCAAGATCGTTGGTCCGACGTCCCGAAGCGAGCCGCCCGCGCGGAGGGGACCGCGAGCGTCCTCACCCACTATGAGGAACGGCACGGGATTCGTCGTGTGCGCGGTGTGCGGGCCCCCCGTCGCGGGGTCGATCATCAGCTCGCAGTTGCCATGGTCCGCGGTGACGAGGAGGGTCGCGCCGGCCTTGTCGGCCGCCGGGAGCACCCGCGCCAGACATTCATCGACCGTCTCGACCGCCTTGACCGCCGCAGCTAGTACCCCGGAGTGGCCGACCATATCCCCGTTGGCGTAGTTGCAAAGGATGAAGTCGTGCTGCTTCCCCTCGATCGCGTTACAGAGGACGTCGGTCACACCGGCCGCGCTCATCTCGGGCGCGAGGTCGTAGGTCGCCACTTTCTGCGACGGCACGAGGAGCCGCTCTTCTCCTTTGTAGGGCGGCTCGATCCCGCCGTTGAAGAAGTAGGTGACGTGCGCGTACTTCTCGGTCTCGGCGGTGCGGAACATCGTCTTGCCGCGCTCGGCCAGGACCTCGGCCACGATGCGCGACAGCACCATCGGTCCGAACGCGACGGGGAAGGGAAACGTGGCGTCGTACTGCGTCAGGCTGACCAGCGGGACCGCCGGCCGGTCCTTCACGTCGAAGCCATCGAAGCCCGGAATCGCGAGCGCCCGCACGATCTGGCGCATGCGG
>Ga0137418_10006834_pt1 | contig 10487 bp, 9 predicted proteins | sample CZODoug3_1_2_16f_FD_122242 | JGI IMG/M metagenome (GOLD analysis project Ga0137418, IMG submission 122242) | Vadose zone soil fungal communities from Angelo Coast Range Reserve, California, USA - CZODoug3_1_2_16fungal (Hybrid Assembly) | ecosystem: Environmental > Terrestrial > Soil > Vadose... | reverse complement strand
CCACTCGCCCATTTTGCAGCCTATCTCGAAGAGATGGAGTTCCGCTTCAATCGTCGAAAGCGTTCTGATTTGTTCCTCGATGCTTTGCGTCATATGGTCACTTCTTCGGTTTTGACTTTCGAGAAGCTGACGGCATAGGGTTTTTTCCCAAATCATCGGTTTCCTTTGGCCCATAAGAACCGAACAATTCTTGCAACTCTGCAACTGTTATAGGGATTCCTTCAGGCTTGGGATTGGTACGCGTCGCGACCCAACACTTGTCTTTATTGGCGATTACCAAATCGATTTGTTCATTCACGAATGGAGAGGATTCGGCCATGAGCTTAGCTTCAAAAGCATGGAAAGTCGCTCTCTTTACATTGAGTCCAAGATTGTGATGGCGATAGCTCAACCAAAACATGGCCTGCTCTCGCCCTGAACCGATTGCAGCAAAACCCGGAAAGGTAAGATTAAGAACTTCGCCAGTGCCATCAATTAAGAAAAGGTATGGCTTTCCTTCTGTGTCGAATGAACTGACGACCATCTGACAGCCGAAATAATAATTTCGCCATTCTTCCAAAAGCGTCGGGGTTAGGTGGCTTTCATTAAAATCATCTGGGATTGAAGGCGGTATATGCGCGTACTTGGGCAGAATGTCGTACTTGAATCGTATTCTTTTGTATGTATCGCTTGCGCCATGAACCGCTTGAAAGAGTCTGCCATACCCAATCGGCCCAATCAGGTCAGTCATGAACAAATGAATGGTTTTAAATAGTTCCGCCGCTTTGTCCATTTGGTCAGCCGCCACGGTGTATAAACCCAGTTTGGGATCAATGAACAATTTGTGCAGTTGGTTCATCGAAAATTCATCGCCAAAGGAGCCTTTTGTATCTGCTAACAAAATCACATGGTCTGGAGGGTTACTCCCCTCAGCAGCGAGAACGGCAATTCCGATTGTCATCCAGGCTCTCCAAAGCCAAAGATTCGCCCTTGAAGGTCTTTTTTCAAGTGAATAATCATGATACGCAAAAAGAGGGGGGTACCCCCTCTCCAAAAATGTCGGCGCGCTGACATTTTCGATTTTTTCCCTTATTTTTTGGAGGTTTTCGAGTGCAATCATGATTTGGAAGATGATTTGACGTTGAGGTTCTTCGGGCATCTCCGGTAAAGACCACCGGAGTCCAAACCCCGGACCTCGTCGGATGCCCTCAGAATGACAGGGCGTAAGTTGCGCGGGGTGTGGAGTGATAACACGGAGAAGTTTCTCGGTTCCATCGAGTCTCTTGGGAGGAACGTTGGTTGCCACGGTCCCTCGACTATGCAGCCCGACGCGCCAGAGTGCGGCGCGAAAGAAAAAGTCGGGCCGCTTCGCTCGGGATGACAGAGAAAGGCCGCTGGGCCTCCTGCGGCGGGCTGGGTTGACGGCTAATGCTTCGCGAGCGAAGAGGGCTGGGCAAGCCCAGCCCCTACAACGAAGATGGCGGAGACAGAATTGCGGCGCGGAGGGGCGAATGTTCATTGGGCATTTTGCGGTGGGATTTGGGGCGAAGCGGTTTGCTCCGCGGGCGCCGCTTTGGGCGTTGATGGCGGCGCCGATGTGGGCGGGGTGGTTGATGGGCATCGGGAGGCTCGGAGTTAGCGGACAAGAAAACTTCAGAGTGGAAAAAAGATAACGCAGAGATCGCTGAGTTCGCAGAGGGGCGTGGAGAAGAGGGAAAGAACCCCAAGAGCACAGGCAGGAGTGCCTGTGCCACCAAAAAGGGAGACGGCGCGGTTAGCTGGCGTGGACGATGACCCAGTCGGCGATGGAGTGCCAGAGGGCGGTTTTGCTGAGGGGAAGCCGGATTTGCTGGATGAAGACCAAGGACGCTCCGGCCCAGAGGGTGGCGCGGTGAATCTTGCGGGTGGACCATAGGTCGTAGGCGACAAGGAGGAGCAGGAAAATGTCGGAGAGCAAACTGGCGACCAGGATTTTTCGCGAGCTGAAGGCGAGAGGCCAACGCGCAATGGCAGCGACCATCAGCGAAGTGGTGGCGATGTAGATATAGCGCTTGTGGGCGGGGGAGTCCTTACGGTTGCGAAAAGCGAAATAGAGGAGCGTGGCAAAGATAACCATCTCAGACATGGGGACGAGGTAGAAGGCTTTGGGATCGCGGCCGAAGGGGTCGAGCTGAGCGGAGTGGCGGACCAGGGAGTCTGTGGAGGCCATGACGCCGAGAATTACCATGAGGCAGCCGAGGAAGAAGCCGGCAAGACCGAGGCGGCGATGGATGTCTGTGCGGCCAGCGGCGACGAGGGAGGTTTGCGTTACGAGGAGCAGGATCCACGCGGTGAAGGCGGCGCCATGGATGTGAATGATCGGGCTGGGCAATGGCGCCTGGAAAACACCGGCGAGAAAATAGCTGCGCGCGAAGCCGATAAAGACCGAGACGAGCATGAGAAGGGCGACGGCAGAGAAGAAGTAATGGTCGTAGCGGCGACCCGGCGGGCCGGGGATTAGGCGGACGGGCTGCTGCGGCTGAGCAGTGATTGTGGCCAAGATGCCTCCGTAAGAACGTGGACGGGCGAGGAACCCGTCTGAGAATTGCAGGCATTGTATACGGAATTGGAGTGGAGCGCACTTGCGGATGACCGGTGACCGGAGCGGAATGGCCGGTCTAAAGACCGGCCACTGCACAAGGAAGCGGTCAGGGTTTGGCGGCGGGCTTGGCGCCGGGTTTGGTCATTAGCTTTTCGGCTTCGGCTAGGGCTTGGGCGGTGGGAATTTCTGCGCCGGATTTGTCGACGTAGTGGATGTCGATGGGCGCGTCGAGGAAGAAAATTGCGGCGCAGGGTTTTGAGCCGGTGCACTTGGCCTGGTGGATGTGTTTGGAAGGCATATAGCCGTAGTCGCCGTTGGTGAGGAGAACGGGTTTTTCGCCCTTCATGGAAACTTCAAGCAGGCCGCTGAGGGGAATGACGCTTTCGCTGGGAGTGTGCCAGTGCCAGGGGACGATGCAGCCAGGAGTGAATTTCATTTCGATGACCGAGGGACCTTTGCCGGGATCGCCTTTCAAGGCGGCGAGTGTGGCGCAATCGGGTAAATCCGGAACCGTGGCGAATTTTGCGGACATGCCTTTGCTGACGACTGCAGTGTCCGGCGTTTCTTGCGCGGACGCAGGCAGAACAGCGAGAAAAATTGTTGCGAGAAAAATTGTTTTCATCGGTGGCTCCGTTTGGTGTCGGGATACGTTAGTTGTTTTGGAGGATGAGTGTCAATGGAGAGCGCGATTTACGCGACGGAGGGAGATTTCGCGAGTGGGTGAAGCGGCTGGTACTCTGGAGTGAGGTTTTTCGTGGTGCATCCCATTCGGATGTGTTCTGGAATTGCGTGTGGACAAAGATCTGTCGCACCTACGGCGCTCTCAATTTCTCGGGCGTTGATCCCAGCGCTCACGCGCTGGGCTAATGTCTGCCGCGCCTCCGGCGCTGGGTTGGAAATAGGAAATTTCGTTTGTAGGAGATGAGGATTGATTGCCACCGATTATTAGCGCGCAGAAGTTGGGGAAGCGGTTTGGGGCTACACCCTTGTTTCGGGAGATTTCGTTTACGGTGTCGGAGGGTGACCGGATCGGGATTGTGGGGCCGAACGGGTCTGGCAAATCGACACTGCTGGCGATGCTGGATGGACGGGTGTTGCCGGATAGCGGGGACGTGGCGGTACGGAAGGGGATGCGGGTCAGCGGAGTGCAGCAGATTTCGGAGTATGCGGCGGGGGATACGGTTCGTTCGGTGATTGACGCCGCGCTGGACCAGGCAAAGGTGGCGGAGGCCGAGCGGGCAGGGCGGAAGGCGGAAATTCTGGGACGCGCGGGATTCGCGGATGTGGAGGCGCGGGCGGATTCGCTTTCGGGAGGATGGCGGAAGCGGCTGGGGATTGTGGAGGCGTTGGTGCAGTTGCCGGACGTGCTGCTGCTGGACGAGCCTACGAATCATTTGGATTTGGCGGGAATCGAGTGGCTGGAGGGCGTGCTGCAAAATGCAGCATTTGCGTGCGTGGTGGTGAGCCACGACCGGTATTTTCTGGAGAATGTGGCGACGGCGATTGTAGAGATCAATCCCGTATACGAAAACGGGACGTTTCGCGTGGAGGGGAACTACAGCACGTTTCTGGAAGGGAAGGAGGCGTACTTGCACGCGCAGAGGAACAGGCAAGAGGCGCTGGAGAATCGCGTGCACACGGAGATTGACTGGCTGCGGCGCGGGCCGAAGGCGCGGACGACGAAATCGAAGGCGCGAATTGATACGGCGCACAAGTTGATTGGGGATTTGGCGGAATTGAACGCGCGGACGCGAACGACGAGCGCGAAGATTGATTTTACAGCCAGCGACCGGAAGACGAAGCAGTTAGTGACGCTGGACGCGGTGACGCACGGGCTGGGCGGGCGGACGTTGTTTCGCGACATTCATTTTGTGATTACGTCGGGGATGCGCGTTGGTTTGGTGGGGCCGAACGGGAGCGGGAAGACGACGCTGCTGCGGTTGTTGAATGGCGAGAACAAGCCGGAGCAGGGGAGCATCAAGACGGCGGAGAATCTGAAGATTGTGTATTTCGACCAGAACCGGGAGTTGGATCCGGATGTGACGCTGCGGCGGGCGCTGGCTCCGGACAGCGACGCGGTGATTTATCAGGGGCAGGTGATTCATGTGGCGTCGTGGGCGGCGCGGTTTTTGTTTTCGGGGGAGGCGCTGAATCAGAAAGTGGGACGGCTTTCGGGAGGCGAGCGGGCGCGGGTGTTAATCGCGCAATTGATGCTGCAGCCGGCGGACGTGCTGCTGCTGGACGAGCCGACGAACGATTTGGATATTCCTACGCTGGAGATTTTGGAGGAGAGTTTGCTGGAGTATCGCGGGGCGCTGGTGCTGGTGACGCATGACAGGTACATGCTGGATCGTGTGTCCACGGTGGTGCTGGGGTTGGATGGATTGGGCGGGGCGGAGCGGTTTGCGGATTATGCGCAGTGGGAAATTTGGCAGCGCGGGCAATTGGCGGCTGCGAAAAGCGGGGAGAGGGCGGGAGAAAAGAGCAAGGCGGCGGGTGCCGGCGCAGGTTCAAAGAAAAAGCTGAGTTACAAGGAAACGCGGGAACTGGAAACGATGGAGGAGCGGATTGCCGAGGCGGAGAAGGAGTTGCAGGGCAAGCACGAGTTGCTGCTCGATCCGCAGGTGATGAGCGATGCCGTGAGGTTACGCGAGTTGTCGCTGGAGCTGGAAGCGGCGCAAGAGGCGATTGATACGATGTATGCGCGGTGGGGTGAATTGGAGAAGAAGCAGCGGGGATGAAGAGAAGAAAAAACCGCACCCTGAAAATCGCAGGGTGCGGCACCCGGGAGAAGGACGCGCAGTTCTATTTCTGGGCCGCGGCAGACTCTTCGGTTTCTAGTTCAGATTTTTGCCAACTGGCGTTGGGGTTGTATTCCTTGATTGCCTTGGCGATGGTTTCGGTATTTTTGCCAAGATCCTTCTGGTAGACGACGGCGTCCTGGTCAACGATGAAAGTCATGACGCCCGAGGAACGATATTCGGCAGGATAGGCCACGATGGCGAAACCCTCGGTCATTTTCCCGTTCGCGATGTAGTCCTTCGCGCCACCGGGTGCATTTTTCCCCTGGCGGGTTATGACGTGGAAGTAGTAACCGCGGTAAGGAGTGGGAGGGCCGTTTTCACCTTTGACATAACCCTCTGCAACGGCCGCTGCCACAAGCGGCCCGATAGGGCTCTGAGGTTGGCCTTCGGAGGCCTTCCAATAGAGGCCGTTGTCCTTCCCCGGATCACTGAAGATTTGCTCGGCGTACATGCCGTTGTGTGTGGAGCGATATTCCTTTTCCGCGGCCGCGAGCTCCTGGCAAACGTGGATGGCCGACATTTCATTGCGGCCGACTCGCCGGGCCAGAATTTCTTTCTTGCCAGCATCGGTGTTGAAATACCAGGAATTGCCGCTTTTCACGAGCGGTATGGGCGTGGGCCAATTCATCGCACCGATGTAGAGGCAGATTGTTCCATCGGGTTCTTTTACCAGACGGTGCATTTCCTGATATTTCTGGGCGAAATTGGCGTGGCTTTGGGCGTCTTCGGTAGCGTCACCCGAGTAGACGATTTGCTTTCCGTCCGGACCGAAAATATCGAGGAGGGCCTTTTCGTCGTTGCTGTGGACAGCCGCGAATAGAGCGGCGCTGGCTTCCTCTGGCGAAGAGAAGGTTTTCTGTCCCTTCTGCTGAGCCAGGGAGCGCGCGGGGAAAGATGCGGCGAAGAGGAACGCGACCGCCGCTAGTAAAGAAAGTCCCGACCAATTAGACTTTTTGAGTTTCAATTTCGCTCGCCGCATATTGCTTTTCTCCATTTGCAAGTTTCAGGAAGCACGGGGCCCCAAACGAAACTTCGATCAACAATCATTAGTGATGGCCGCCGCCGTGAGATCCACCGCCACCGCCATGAAATCCACCACCGCCACCGCCGTGGAATCCGCCGCCACCGAGGCTCGAATTTCCGCGGGCTGAAAAGCCTCTCGTTTGTCCGCCATGGTCGTAGCCGCTGAAGGCGCCGGAGTGGACACCGCTCTGGCCGTGGGGTTGCGCGTATCCTCTGGCAGCCTGGCGGTCACCGTTGAATGGCCTGCCGCCGGAACCGCGCCCGTCGAAGCCGCGGCCATGATCGCCGCCGCCGCGGTAAAAGGTGTTGCGGTTATAGAAGGTCCGGCTGTGAGAAAAATAACGTTCGTGGTTATAGACTGCGTAGTGGTGGTGCCAGTCGAATCCCCCCCAATGATGCCAGCCCCAACCATAACCGCCGAAGAAGCCGACGCCGAAACCAACACCGAAAGAGAGATAGGGGCCGCCGTACCAGATGCCAGGGTATGGATACCATCCTGGCCAGGCAACGATAGGACCGCCATAGACTACCCAGGGATCGTAGGCGGGAACGTAAACCACCTCGGGATCAGCGGGCTGAATAATGACTGTGGAGCCTTGGGTGGTTACGGTTTGCTGCGGCGTGGTTTTCAGGTTGCCGGATTCTTCCGCTTTCTGGCGCATCACCTGCACGGCATCCATGACGTCCTGCTCCTGGTTGTAGTAAGCGTCGCCGAGGGATGAAGCCCATGAGAGGTTCTTGTCCATATTTCCGAGGACGGATGGAAACGCGGTAAGCGCCTTAACGCTCGGGTCCCAGGGTTGCTGGTCCACCGCCTTGCCCAAGTCTTCGCCCTTCAAGTCTGAATGCGCTTGGACCCATCTGTCGGCTTCGACGACTTGTTCGGGAAAGGTGGAAGCCGCCAGGATTTGTGCCACGAGGGAATCCGGATAGAGCGCAATCGGAGCGACCAATTGTTGCAACTGCTCGGGAGTCTGTTGCGCGTATGGCGCGCCTTGCTTGGTTTGCGCCGGAGCTTGCGCGTCTTGGTCTTGGTAGGCCAGCAGGTTCTGAGGCCAGGCCGCAAACAACAGCGCGAGAGACAGCAGGGAGGCGAGAAACTGCCTGCTGGATTGAGGTCTCGAATACCGCGGGGCCCCTTCGATGATGTTCATGATTTGAGCCTCCTTCAGAGGTTCGTCTTTTCAGGCGTCTCTACAAAGTAGATGAGCAGGGGAGGATGCTGGTTGCAAAATTTACGATTTCATTAACCGATTATCGAAATCCGCCCCTAGTGCAGAGACAACGAACAGAGATTGTTTTTAATAATGAAATTCACAGACGGAAGAAGCAGCTACAAAGTAAATAAACACGGCACCGAAGAAAAAGTTGCGAATCGAAAACGCCGGAAACTTGATCACCCTTACGTTCTTCCGGCGACCTCATCCGATGCTGTAGCCTTACATCAATAAGACGTTCCGCGATCCAGTGAAGGGTACGCAGGGGAATTGTGGGCGAAAAAGAGCGAAGAGTTCCCTGCTGTTTTCCACGTGGTTGAGTATTTATTTGTAAAACTGCAACGAACTGGGATGCCGATCGGAAACGGACCGGAGCCGCGTTGCGCCTTTAGTTGTCGTTACCCGCCAGCGGTGCCATAATTTCACTCTTACAGTGCGGAGACGCCGGGGATTCCAGCTGATTCAGGCGGCGAGACTCGAAGCACTGTTCTAGGGGGTTTTTTATGGCGATGCGCGATAGCTGGGTGGAGAAGCGGGAAGCGACGCAGGCGAACGCGAATGGCAGCCGGAACATGTCGCAGATGCATCTGGCGCGGCTGGGCGTGATTACGGAGGAGATGGAGTACGTCGCCAAGCGCGAGAAACTGGACCCTGAAGTGGTGCGCAGCGAAGTGGCGCGGGGGCGCGCAATTATTCCCGCCAACATACATCACCGCAATCTGGAGCCGATGGGGATCGGGATTGCGTTCAACTGCAAGATCAATGCGAACATCGGGAATTCCGCAACAACTTCGGAGATTCAGGAAGAGTTGAAGAAGCTGCACCACGCGGTGCACTACGGCGCGGACACGGTGATGGACCTTTCGACCGGCGGGAACATTCCGGAGATCCGGCAGGCGATTATCAACTCTTCGCCAGTGCCGATTGGAACAGTGCCGGTGTATGAGGCGATTTCGCGGGTGCGGCGGCCGGAAGATATCACCATTGACTTGATGCTGGAAGTGATCGAGGAGCAGGCGGAGCAGGGCGTGGATTACATGACGATTCACGCGGGCGTGCTGCGGGAACATGTGCCGCTGGTGCGGAAGCGGATTACAGGGATTGTGAGCCGCGGCGGTTCGCTGATGGCGCACTGGATGGAGCATCACAAGAAGCAAAATTTTCTGTACGAGAATATTGAAAAGATCTGCAAGATTTTCAAAAAGCATGACGTGAGCTTTTCGTTTGGCGATGGCTTGCGGCCGGGGTGCATCGCGGACGCCAGCGACGAAGCGCAGTTTGCGGAGTTGAAGGTGCTGGGGGAGTTGACGAAGAAGGCCTGGGAACACGACGTGCAGGTGATGATCGAAGGGCCGGGGCACATTCCGCTGGACAAGATCAAGGAGCAGGTGGACAAGGAGATGGAATGGTGCCATGAGGCGCCGTTCTATACGCTGGGGCCGCTGGTGACCGACATTGCGCCGGGATACGACCACATTACGAGCGCGATTGGGGCGGCGATGATCGGGTGGCATGGCGCGTCGATGCTGTGCTACGTGACGCCGAAGGAGCATCTGGGGCTCCCGAATCCGGAGGACGTGAAGCAGGGCGTGATTGCGTACAAGATTGCGGCGCATGCGGCGGACGTGGCTCGGCACCGTCCTGGCGCGCGGGACAGAGACGACGCATTAAGTTATGCGCGATTTTTGTTTGACTGGAACAAACAGTTTGAGTTGTCGCTGGATCCGGCGACGGCGAAGGCGATGCACGACGAGAATTTGCCGGATGATTTTTATAAAGAGGCGAAGTTCTGTTCGATGTGCGGGCCGAAGTTCTGCTCGATGAATATTACGCAGTTGGCGGAAGCGGAGAGCGGGAAAGACCAGGCGGAGCGGAAGCAGAAGTTCGCGGAGTTGCTGGTGAAGGTGCAGGGGGCCGGGGCGTAAGCAGAGTTCGCCTGTTTTCTTAATTCTTCTATGTAGCGCCGGTTTTTATGCCAGCGTGTCCGCGGCCTTAGTGCGATCTAGAGAAGATTCGAGAATACGGATAATCCTCTGGTCTTTTGACGAGTCCGCCGCGAACCGGATTTAGCAAGATGTATTCGGCGGTTTTGGATAAGTCCTCGGCAGTCCGCAGAATGTGATCAAAGAAAGAAATTTGCCAGAGAGTTTTTCCGGTTGTGGCGCGGAAATGAAATGTGGTTTTGTGTTTGAACGTTTTGACAAAGGACAATAGGTCCGAAGATGGGGAATAGCCCTGAAGCAGCAAGTGCAGGTGATCGGGCATCAGGCAGTAGGCGCGAAGGGTGAAGGATTGTTGCGCGGTAATTTGTTGGAGAGATTCCAGGACCCAGAGTGCGATGCGGCGAGAGCGGAAATAGGGGGCGCGATCGCGGGCGCAGAGAGTGAGAAAGTAGGCGCGGCGGCCGAGGTAATGTTGTTTCGGGAGACGGATGGGTTTGTGGAATGGGCGGGCAGGGTCGAGCGCGGTAGGCATGGTGGATTACCAGTAGGGGAGTATACGGTATGGTTATCGAGAAGAGAAGAGGCCCGGCAGGAGCCGGGCCGCGCTGGCATAAAAGCCAGCGCTACAATGGTTGGAGCGTTTGGGTGAACGATTGGCGATTTGAGCCGGCGCATTCACGTCAGAAGGAAGGGAAATGGTGAAGCGGTAAGGTAAGCGTTATGTTCGATTCGTTAGCGGGCATTGGCTTTTTGGCTGAACCGCTTCAGGCAATTCCTCGATTCCTCCGTTCATCTGATAAGTTGGTTTGAAGAACGCTACAACAGGGAAACTCAATCGAGCGCCGCGCCCGATCGTCTGCGGCAAACTGCATGAATGCGCCGGGTACCATTTACGATGTGCTCGTGGTCGATGACTCGCCTGTCTATCGGAAGCTGGTCG
>Ga0137418_10006833_pt1 | contig 10488 bp, 6 predicted proteins | sample CZODoug3_1_2_16f_FD_122242 | JGI IMG/M metagenome (GOLD analysis project Ga0137418, IMG submission 122242) | Vadose zone soil fungal communities from Angelo Coast Range Reserve, California, USA - CZODoug3_1_2_16fungal (Hybrid Assembly) | ecosystem: Environmental > Terrestrial > Soil > Vadose... | reverse complement strand
GCTGTTTCCACCAAGTGGGCCATTCGCACGGGTTCGGGCATGTACGGGTTCGGGAGCAGAAGTTGAGCGTTCATCACGACGGAGAACAGCAGTCCGATCGCGAGAGCCGTTTCCGGCCACTGCCCTTTCATCATTCGAATTACAGGCAGTGCCAACGCTACCCAACACATCGCACGCAGGATTTGAAACGGAATGAGCCAGGGCGTGTCTCGCAGCACGGTTCCCATCTGCGCGACAAAACTGCCGGGGTCAATTCCGCCGTAGTACTCGCGCACTGCCGGATTTCGCCAGGCGATGAAGTAACCAAAAGTGAAATACAAAATCACGTAGGCCAGGGCGATGACGACGAGTTTCCACGCCCATTCGCTCCCGGGCATGACCAAACGGGAATTGCGCTCGGTGTCGACCGTCTCGGCCTTTCTCTTTCCCAAAATGAGAACAGCCAGCACGGAAAACGGGGCCGCAATCAGGGCACCCATCAGAAACAGGCGCGGCAACATGCCAGGAGGGAGCCGCGTGAGAAACACTGCTGACTCGATTTGCGGCATGAACGTCGTCACCCCGTAGAAAACGAAAAAGACTGCCGCGGCGAGTCGCCAACCAGTCCAACGTGAACGAAGGATGAGATAGGTCATAACTGCCGTTTCCAGAAAGCACACCATCAGTAGCGGCAGGGCTCCCGCTCCAGGCTGCCCGGTCGTTTGAGAATTGCCTGCTAGCCCAACGACACCGGCGGCCACACCGAAGCAGATGAACAGAATGATCGTGAGGGCTATGACTCTGAGAGCGACGAAAGCGGCGGGCTTCATCGCGGCGACGATGCGTGGCCCTTCACGACGCGCGTGTCATAGTCGCGCAGGTAGCGCTGGTGCTCGGGATCGGTCGGGTATGCTTCGGCGGACCTATACGGGTATGCCCGCACCCCATGGAATGGAAGCGGTCCTACCGTAGTGCCGAACGCCGTGTTCAAATCCGAGTCCTTGATCCAGCCGTCGGTGTAGAGCAGGAAGTCGCGCTTCCAACCCGCCGGCAACGACGTCGCCGAGCTTGCGTCGAACTGAATGGTCGCCTCGTCCCCCGGTCCCATGATTACGTACATGTCATCAGGATTCCGGAGCAACGGCAGCACGTCGCCGAAGCGCGTGAAGGCGCCCTCGATTGGCCGCCACGGTGACTCCTTCGCCACATCGTCGTACGCGAACCAGTACGGTCCGTAGCGGCCACCCTTTCGATACATGTGGGAGAAGCCGCGGAAATGCAGATCGGCCGACATGGGCGCGAGTGTTGTCGTCTTCACCCCGCCGTTGGCGAGATCGCGAGCGACGAATGCCTGGTCCCAGTAGATCTGCATGTTGGTGCGAATTCGCACGTGATGATCCGCAGTCGGAAACTTCCTGGCCAGATCAACCACCATCGTCTTGTTCTTTCCCGAGGGGAAGCCGATGTTCGCGATCGCGGTTTGCCATCTGCCGTTCTTGTCACGCACCTCGAGGGATGGCGATGATACCTTGATCACGGATTGCTGCCCGAGCGCGACGTTGATGCTGGCGTCGGTGGGATAGATCCAGCCGCGCAGAAAAAGGAAAGTGCCGGGGCGGCCCGCGGTATCACCCAAATCCATAATCAGATCGTGCGATTCCACGACGCCCTGATATTTCGTCGGCGTAAAGTTCGAGACGTATACGTCGTCGCTCTCGCGCAACGCCGGCAGGACGTCGTTGCCCCGTTCATCTGTTGCGCTGATTGGCACCTGTCGTTGCGCCACCTGGAAAAGGCGGAGCTTTACCGGCCCCGGAGGCACGAAGCGCTCGTCCACGAACACGTCCACCGAATCGGGATGGTCGACGGCGAGCAGCTTGACCTCGTCGGCGTACGCAGTTTCCCACAATTCTTCGGTGAGCTGCAGGACGTAACGCCCGTCACGCGGCGCTAGCGCGTCGCCCGGAATCCGGAGGTACTCCTGTGACGCGCCGGCAGGAGCGAATGCGCTCGTGGTGGTTCCACCCATGAGACCGAGCGGCATTCCCAACGCGCTACGCCACATCGCGTCGGTAACGAATCGGAAGCGCTTCCCGTCCCACGTGTACGCGAGGGCGCACGACCCTTTGAGCATTTCACGCTCGACGACATCCTGATCGCCGCCCGGGAAGTAAATGGTTTGTGGCACGCCATTCGGCCACTCCACGCGGAGCACGTCGGCCTTGAGGTGCGAGCCCAAACCAAAGTGCGTCACGCGACTGGTGGCGACGCGCGTCTGGTAAATCTCACCGGCCCGAAGCTCCAGCCTCGCGCCGATCCCGAACGCGTTATTCTTGCCGCTCCCGTTGCGCAGGCCCTTGAGCTCCACGTTGACTGCGAGGTTGCTGTTCCCGAAATCGTTGCGCAGCAGTCGCGGCGCGCCGGTGGCATCCATCAGGAAAAGATCTTCGTCGCCATCACCGTCGACGTCCGAGACGGCGATCGCGGACGCTCCGGCCGCCCTCACTGGAGCCGGAATCAACGTCGACCGATCGAGAAACTTGCCCGTGCCATCGTTCCGAAACAGGAATACAGCGTTGGAAGCTTTCTCGCGCACCGATTTTCCACCCGCGGGGGAACGCTTGTCACCGATGGGTGTGCCCGTCACTACGAGATCGAGCCAGCCGTCATTGTCGTAGTCCACGAACGTCGCTGCCATTCCCACCGTAGAGCGAAGCGACTGCAGCGCGGCACTCGAGCGGCGGTCGCGAGTAAATGTGCCGTCTCCTTTATTCAACCAGAGGGTCGGCTCCCCGCCATTCGTGCTCGCGACAAAGAGATCGAGAAATCCATCGTTGTTATAGTCCCCCACTGCCGCGGCCCCCGATCCGCCGGTCGTTCCCAATCCGCCGGCCGCGGTCACGTCGCTGAATCCTTGCGCGCCGCCATTGTGAAGGAGGACGTCGCTGCCATGCTCGTTGGTAACGAAGACGTCCAGGCGTCCATCACCATCGAAATCGCCGACGACGGCGTCGTGCGAGTCGCCGGCACCGGCGAGACCAAAGCCAGCTGTTGCCTCGGTGAACGTCCCGTCGAGATTGTTGCGATACACAGTACGCTGACCGTTTCCAGCCAGGAGGAGATCAAGGTCTCCGTCGTGATCCAGATCCGCGAAGAGTGCCTTGCGCGCTCCCTTGACGTCGCCAACTCCGGCCTTCGCCGTCACGTCCACGAAGGTGCCGTCGCCACGATTGCGGAACAGGTGACCACGCCCCTCACCACCGATGACGAAGAGGTCCAGCCAGCCATCGTTGTCGTAGTCCGCGAAGGTTGCAAACACGGCACCCTGCGGAAGAGAGATGCCCGAGCGTTCGCCAGCATCCCGGACGAAGCCGGACTGAACACGATAAAGATGTGCGACCGATCTCCGCAGTTCGGGCGACCACGTTGAGACAAACAGATCATCTGTGCCGTCGCCGTCGACATCGCCTACCGCAAGAGCGGTCGGCTCGTCCTGCCGTGGCGATGCGGTGACGGGCCCGCTGCGGGCAGCCGCACTGGCGAGGCCCTCGTCGTCGGTCACATCTGTAAATTTTGCAAGATCGACCGTTGCTCGCTCTCGTACTCCCCGCAACGAGATGAAAGACTTTGGCGCAAAGGTGAGGACAGAACGCCCGGGAATGGGACCTTCCGTCCATTTGACCTCGTCCAGCGACGCCTGGTACGGCGCCGTAACCTCCATGAGTCCGAAGAGGTGGTCGAGCGTCGCGCGCGACTGCGCAAGTTTCCCCGCGCGCAGGAGCTGGATCGAGCTGTCGAGGTAGATCCTCGCTTCCTTTGGAGGCTCGGGTGGTATCCGCCTCACTTCCTCGAGCTGCCGAATGACGCTGTCAGCTTCGCCACGACGCGCTAGCGCAGCCATGAGCTCCAGGCGCACCGCGAGATTCGCTGGTGCGACCGCGAGCACGTCCCTCAGCCGGTCTTCGTACCTGCGAACCGAAGCGCTGTCGTGTTGCTGCGCTTCGACCTCCGCGAGTGCGTACAATACGTGAGCATTGCCGGTGGTATCGCGGCGGAGCTGCTCGAGCATTGCGCGCGCCTCTGCAGGACGCCCGGTCAGCGAGTGGAGTCGCGCGAGCGCGAGACCCACTTCTGTACTCGCCGGGTCCAGTTCTCGCGCCTTGCGTAGCTGCTTCTCTGCTTCGGGGTAGCGGCCCGCCTGGAGATAAGTGAGTCCAAGGTCGGCGTAGCCGAGGGGATCGTCGGGGGCAAGCTTGGTGAGCTTCGTGAACGCAGATTCAGCCTCCGGCAATTGGTTTCGCTGGAGATAGCTAAGTCCGAGCACGCGAGTGGTGTAGAGCTCCTCCACAGACGCCGGCTTGTTTCGACAAGTCGTGGCTGCAGCAATCAGCGCGGCACTCGGGAGGACGATCCAAGCCCGCCGGACCAACAGATTCATTCGCACCTCATCAAGCGGCCCCTGTGCTACAAGAAGAACAAAAAAGAACCCAACTGCGAGAAGAACAAGGTGAGAGGTGAAAGGTGATAGGTGCCGGGGACCAGGTTTCACCCCTGTCGCCTCGAACCTACAAACCTTTAACCTCTCACCTTGTTCAGCTCGCTGTTAAGAAAACCCTATCGCCCGACAGACGCCAGATACGACTGGGTCGCGAGTAGAAGCGTGTTACCTCCAACCTCGCACCTAGTACCTCGCACCCCCCACCTAACTCTTCTCGCAGTTTAAAGAACTCGTCTTGATGTGTCAGCCAACTATAACAGTCAGAGCTGAGGGGTTGTATTAGCCCGTGGCAGCGTAAAAGAGAACGTGCTCCCGCGACCCGGAACACTGTCGCACCAGATTTTTCCCCCGTGCGCTTCGACGACTCCTTTTGCGATCGCGAGACCGAGTCCCACTCCGCGGTGATCGTCGGTGCGCGCCTGCCAGAAGTCATCGAATAGATGGTCGATGTCAGCGGGTGCGATTCCGGGCCCCGTGTCAGTGACGTGAATCGCAACGTGATTCCCGTTCGCAACCGCGCGCATCGTCACGTTTCCACGCTCCGGCGTGAACTTGATGGCGTTGCCCACGATGTTCCCCACGATCTGCGAGACGCGGAATGGGTCCGCGCGTACGGCGACCCCGTCGTCTGGAGGGACGGCATCGAAATAGACGTTGCGCCTCTCCGCCATCGGGCGGAACGTCTCCTCGGCTTGCTGGAAGATCGTGACGACCTCTACCTCTTCGAGGTCGAGCTTGAACTTGCCAGCGTGAATGCGCACCGTGTCGAGGAGGTCGCCGATCAACCGGTTCATCTGTCTGCCCGCCCGAAGTGCGACGTCCAGCAACTCCCTTCGGCCCGGCCGGTCGAGATTCTCCTCGAGCAACAGGTCCGTGCTGGTGATGATGAGGTTGAGCGGATTGCGGAGATCGTGCGCCACGAGGCCGAGCACCTCCTCCCGCGCTTGAGCAAGGAGCTCCGCGTCGTGCCGCATTTGGCGCTCAGCGTCGTAGCTGCGCCCCACTTCGTCGTTGCGGCGCTTGAGCTCGGACGCGCGTGACTCGGCCAGCTTGAGCGCGCGCTGCAGCGCTTCCATGGTCGTCGTCACTGTCGCCGCGACGATGATAAACGCGATGATCTCGAGGGCCTCGACCCGATCGATCAGGAGAGAGCCACCGGGCGCGAGGAAGTTCAGATCGATCAGCAGCAATGACAGGACTGTTGCCAATGATGCAGGGCCGGGCCCGCCGTACCAGGCTGAAATCGCCACTGCTGGCACGAAGAAAAGAAAGCTCGGCGTGGGTCCGTCGCGACGCAGAATCAGAGTAGCGACTAGCGCGATCGCGGTGACTAGAAGGGCCAATGCGTATCGCGCGAGTGATGACCCAGGATTTTCTGGCCGCTGATGAGATCCCAACAAACACCCGTCCCGGCAGTTACGGCTCGGACGCCGCCCTCACTAAGCGGTCCGGCTCCAGTCTGAATACGCTGGAGCCGAAGGTTCCGTTGACGGAGCGGCTACGACGGGCTCCCAGATCGATCAGGGACGCGCAATGCAGGACTCCACTATCAATCTCTTCGCTGACCGCTTGTCGTTGATGGTGTCGTAGAAGTCGTTGAAGTAGCTGAGGGTTTCCTTAACCGTCCCGCGATCCATCAGGTTGCCGACAGAGTCACTGTACAGCGCGTAGATCTGGGGCTTCTTCTCGTTGAAAAGCGCGAACACCTTGGCGTAGGCCGCGGCATCGGTGCAGTAACCCCGGAACAGGCGCTGTCGGACGTTCTTAATAGCCAGCCTTTCATCGACAGTGGCGTAACGAGCATTCACCGCGCCGGCGAAATCGAAGTCGTATGCAATGGGCATTGCTACGCCTTCATTGTTGAAGAACAGCTCGACATTGTGAAGTGCTGCTTCGGAGAAATCCGTGTTTCCGATGAAATATTGGAAAACCCCGAATAGCGCGTCCTGAAAACTTTCGAGGTCTCCAGGCAAAGCCCCTTTCTGTTCCATCACCTTTCCGCCCAGTCGGTCGGCGAGGGCCTTTGGTTCCTCCATGATAAAGGCGTATCGCCGAGCGCGCACTTTTCCGCCGGCACTGTCCGCATAAACGAACTTCAGTAATCGCGCTCTGTGACTCACGGGAGTGAGCAGCTGGTAGACGCGGTACAGCTGATACTCCTGAAGGATGTATTGCTCGTACGAGTCCGTGTCATGGCAGTAGCTGACCAGCTTGGGCTTGTCGAGCTTTTGGAAGATCGTCCCCTTCGATGTCCCGCCGCTGAAGTTGAGACGGAGCGGAGGGAATTCGCACATCTTGAGTCGCCAGATGCCGCGCGTGCGCGCCTTCATCGGAACGGTGATGAGACTTCCCTCGGCGCCCATGTATGAAAGGGTGGCCTCACGCCACGGCGGATTATCGCCTTTGTCACCGCGAATCTTTCCGATGTTGGTGGTGAGAGTTACCTCGATCGGCTCCTGCGATTCAAAGAATGCAGCTGCTCCCCGGTGCTTCGAAGAGTCGTGAGCGGTCGCGACGCCATTGAGGAGCGCGGCGGCGGCTACCTTCGTGGTGTCCTGAGCGCCCGCGACACCAGCAAGGAGCGCGGCGGCCACGAATGCTGCAACGTGCGTGAGACGCGGTGAGGATGAGAAGCGGTAAATCGTTGCAATACGGTTCGCTGCACGGGGTGCGCGAGGAGTCTCAGCCGGCATGGGCCTATCTCCGAAAAGGGCCGCTCGAATATTGGTCTGGCCGGCGTTTTACGCCATAGTTTCCGAGTTCAGCTAACCGGCGGCAGCGGCTGGGGCCACCCCATGCAGATCGCGGCCAATCGCGAGAGCAGGACACCATTCATCTCGCCCGAGTTGGATCCGATGCCCCAGGTGTTCGACAGCACAACGATGACCAGATCTTCGTCGGGATAAACAAACAATCCTGCTTGAAGGCCCGCGTTCGAGCCACCGATGTTCAACAATCTGTGCGGCGCAGTAGAGTCGCTGACAAAGAAACCAAAGCTCATCGTAGCCTGGACTGCTCCAACCCTCGGCCGCCGGTTGAGGAGATCGAGCGATTCCTTTGAAAGCAGTCCCGGTCGTTCGATCGCTCTACCGAATTGGGCCAGGTCAGCGGCCGTCGAGTACATGTTTCCGCCGGCGATGTTGTGGCTGTAATCCCACTCAGGCACGCGGTAAACCGCGTTCGAATCGACGGCGAACGTCCATGGATCAAAGTAGGAATACCGCCGGGCCCGATGCGGCAGCACACGCCGTACGTCATCGAAGCCCGTGTTCTTGAGTCCCAGGCGCGCGATGATTTCGCGATTCACGTAGTCCTGGTATTTCACGCCGGATGCCGACTGAATCGCGGCGCCGATAAGATTGTATCCGTAACTCGAGTAGCTCACCTTCGTGCCGGGCGGGGCGACCAGCGTGTCATCCTTGACCAACGCGAGCACGTCGTTCACGTCGTCGAAATGCCGGGAATACAGCGAGGCGTTCCTCTCCTGCCCCCAGTGGCGTATGCCCGCCAGGTGAGCCGCTAGCAACCTTGTCGTGATCACACCGCCAGGCTTTACGGGAAATGCCGGAACGTAGCGTTGAATCGGCGCGTCTAGATCAATGCGCCCGGCTTCGTGGAGCTTGAGAAGTGAGAGCCCCGTGAACGCCTTCGTGATGCTGGCAACGCCGAATCGAGTTTCGTTGGTTACCGGAACCCGATGCTCGAGATCCGCGTACCCCAGGTTCTCGGCAAGTACCGTATCGCCGCCGAGCATTACGAGGGCGCTCAATCCGATATTGCGCTGTCTTCGCTGGATGTCGGCAAGCGCATCCCGGAGCAGAGCACGGCGATCGCGGCATGCTGCCAATTGTGGAGAGCGCTGCGCAGCCACCGGCGGCGCAGCGCTCATATACAGCATCAGAAGACAGAAGAGCGTTCGGCGCATGGAATCCTGGTCAGCGAACGAAGATCGGATTCGCGTACTGCTGCAACAGCGTTGCCGCGTTTTGTCCAGGCGAGAAACTGGCATCCCCCACGACCACGAACAATCCCCCGCGCCGTGCAAAGCGTTCGCGGGCGAGAACGCCCCTTACCAGTGGGACGAGAAGAAATGCGTCTCCGCCACTGATTGAGCGGAGGTCGACCACCAGGCGCGTCGCCCCCGCCGAATCCGCGCTCGCGAACATCCGCTGCATGAAGGCACCGATCGATTCGGTTCCTTCAGATCGAACACGCGTGAACCGGACGCGAACCGTATGGTCGGAGGCGGTGATCGAAAACGAGTAGTTCTTTCCCTGTCCGACCTGCGGGAAGGCCTGCGCCTGCGAATCTGGCGTGACTGGAATCTCTCCTGAGCACGCCAGCATCACTCCGAGCGTGGCCAGCATCCACGTCCGACCGACTCGGTTCGCGCGCCGCTCTCGAGCCTTGCGTTCGGGATTCGACATACGCGATCTCACGGGAATGGACGCGGGCGTGGCCAGGGCCACGGCCACGGGTCGAATGACCGCGCGCCCGCAATTCCGCGTACTGCCGCCTCGCGGATCTGCGGATCGCTCGAGCTGAGAAGCTGAGCGAGCGTCTCCTGCGAGCTCTCGCCGGACTTCATCAGCGCGCGAATGAGTCCGCGGCGAACGTGATCGTTCTGCTCGACCTTGAGGGCGTCACGAATGGCGGGAAGTGCGCCGGCATCTTCGATCTGGCCAAGTGCCCACGCCGCTTTGAGACGCGTGTCCGCGCTTTCGTCGCGCAGCAGTCGGAGCAATCCAGCCGGCGCCTTAGTGCCGTTCTCATCCATCTGGCCAATCGCCCAGGCCGCAGTGCCCCGCACGTTGGGACTCCGGTCACCCGTAGCCGTTCCCAAGATGTCGATCGCAGAATGGTCGCCCATGTTTCCGAGCGCCCAGACCGCGGTTTCGCGCACGCGATCGTCGGCGTCAGCACGAATCGCCGCCGCAAGTCCGGCGACGCTGCGTCGATCCTCGATGTTCCCGAGAGCCCACGCAGCCATCTCACGCACGCGCGCATCCGCATCCCTCGCCACAGTTTCACTCAGCGCATCGATGCCCTCGCGGGCCTCGAGCTTGCCGAGCGCCCATGCCGCTACCCTGCGCACCTGCGGCGAATTGTCCTGGCGCACGACACGAATGAGGGCGGCGACGCTGCTCGTTGAGTCCATCCGGCCGACTGCTCCGACCGCCGCAAGGCGCACCTTCTCCGCGTCATCTCTGAAAAGACCCAGGAGTGGACTCAAGGCACGGCCGTTTTCGATCCGCCCCAAAGCCCACGCCGAGTTGGCACGCACATCTACGGACGGATCACGCAGCGCGCGCATAAGTGGATCGACGCCGTTTTGCGCCTCCACCAATCCGAGCCCGAGCGCGGCCACTGACCGCAGCGCAGGATCGCTCGAGGCGAGGCGCGTCACCAGCTCGCCGCCGACGATCGCCGCCTTCTGGGTTCCAATGAGGCGAACCGACAGCTCGCGCACGCACGCATCGTCGGAGGAAAGCCCGGTCATAAGACGCTGTACGTCAGCGGCGGGCATTGCGTCGGATTCGAAATCATCATTGCCCGAGGCCGATGCCGCTGGGGCGAGCGGCGTCGACGGCGCGTCGTTCCAGCCGCCCCATCCCCATCCTTGCACCGCCTTCGCCGCGAGCGAGCAGATCATCGGTGGTGCGCCTTTCGCGGCAGTCAATAGGGCCGCTACGTCGACTGGCGCGCCGCGATGGCGGCCCTGATCCAATCCACTGATGCTGATGGTCGAACCCGCTGTGTGCGCTACCGCCGGCACTCCTCTCAGCGAAGAGAACGCAAAGCTTGCGACCACCAATCCAATTACTCGCTGCATGATTACTCCGTTCATTGTGCCCGCCTTGGTTGCGCGGTAGGTTGAAAAATCAGCATTAACATTCAAAAGAGAGGGCGCCATTCCCAGGCGCCCTCTCCGAATCTAGTTCGGGAAAGGACGCGGCTCGGGCCATGGTCGAGGCCATGGACCGGTGGAGTTTCCTCCCGCCAGCGCGCGG
>Ga0137418_10006832_pt1 | contig 10488 bp, 6 predicted proteins | sample CZODoug3_1_2_16f_FD_122242 | JGI IMG/M metagenome (GOLD analysis project Ga0137418, IMG submission 122242) | Vadose zone soil fungal communities from Angelo Coast Range Reserve, California, USA - CZODoug3_1_2_16fungal (Hybrid Assembly) | ecosystem: Environmental > Terrestrial > Soil > Vadose... | reverse complement strand
GAAATGCGTTCGGCCACCGCGGCGGCGGCGTCGTTGTCGAGGTCGGTGACCAGCACGGCCGCGCCCGCACCGGCCAGCGCCACTGCGACGGCGGATCCGATTCCGCCCGCGGCGCCGGTCACCAATGCCGAGCGGCCGGACAGGTCGAAGTAGTTGGTCATCTAGTAGCTCCTCGGCAGTCCGAGCACGTGTTCGCCGAGGAAGTTCAGGATCATCTCCTGACTGACTGGCGCAATCTTCATCAAGCGCGACTCGCGGAAATAACGCGAGACGTTGTACTCCTCGGCATAGCCCATCCCGCCATGCAGTTGCAGGGCGCGGTCGGCGGCACCGAAACCCGCATCGGCGCAGAGGTATTTGGCGGTGTTGGCCTCTCGGCCGCAGGGTTTGCCGTTGTCGTAGAGCCAGCTTGCCTTGCGCAGCACCAGTTCCGCCGCGTCGAGGTGGGCCAGGGAGTCAGCGAGCGGGAACTGGAGGCCCTGGTTCATGCCGATCGGCCGGTTGAAGACCACGCGCTCGTTCCCATATTTGACGGCCTTCTCGAGCGCGACCCGCCCGATGCCCAGCGCCTCGGCGGCGATCAGCATCCGTTCCGGGTTCAGCCCGTCGAGGATGTATTTGAATCCCTTGCCTTCATCGCCGACACGATCCTCGACCGGCACGATGAGGTCGTCGATGAACACCTCGTTGGAGCTCACCGCGTTTCGGCCCATCTTGTTGATCGGCCGGATGTCGACGTGGTCACTGTCGAGGTCGGTCAGGAACAGCGTCATGCCGTCGGTCTTCTTGGTGACCTCGTCGTACGGCGTGGTCCGGGTGAGCAATAGGATCTTCTCCGACTCCAGCGCCTTGGAGATCCAGACCTTGCGGCCGTTGATGCGGTAGTGGTCGCCCTCGCGCTTGGCGAACGTGGTGATGCGTGAGGTGTCAAGGCCGGCACCGGGTTCGGTGACGCCGAAGCACACGTGCAGATCACCGTTGACGATGCGGGGCAGGGTGCGCGCCTTGAGCTCATCCGAGCCGTGCTTGACCACGGGCTGCATGCCGAAGATGGACAGGTGAATGGCGCTTGCCGCGTTCATCGCGCCGCCCGAGCGGGCGACCTCTTCCAGCAGCAGGGTGGCTTCGGTGATGCCGAGGCCATGCCCGCCGTACTCCTCCGGGATGGTCATGCCGAGCCAGCCGCCCTTGGCAATGGCGTCGTAGAACTCCTGGGGAAACTCGTGCGCCTGGTCCTTGGTCATCCAGTAGTGGTCGTCGAACTTGCCCGCCAGCTCGGCGACGGACTTGCGGATCAGCTCCTGATCGTCGGTCAGCTCGAAACTCATCCCGCCGGCCACGATGACTCTCCTCTGGTCAATCCCGCACAAACCAGTACGCCGATGCGTGAACGGTTCCATCCGCACCGGCGCACTTGACTTAAGAACCTACGACTCAGTCCTTATTGCCGGTCAACTCTTTGGCACTCGCGGCGAAGTCGGCGAAGGTGGCGCCCCCGTGCTCGTGCTTGCTGAGGGCTTGGGTGGAGACGTCGTGGCCTTCTGCGGCTTTGCGTAGGGCGCCGACGGTGGCCTGTTCGCGGGTGATGTGGGTGAACGGGTCGAAGTGATACCAGCGCATGGCGTTCTCGAAGGTCATCTTGTTGACCTCGTCATCAGGCACGTCGTTGTTGTCGAGCACCTCGTGGAGCTGTTCGGGGGCCCCTGGCCACATCGAATCGGAATGCGGGTAGTCGGCCTCCCAGCAGATGTTGTCGATACCGATCTCGTTGCGCAACGCCACCCCGACGTGATCGGAGATGAAGCAGGTCAAAAAGTGCTCCCGGAACACCTGCGACGGCTTCTTGCCCTTGAAGTCCTGCCCTGTCCAGGTGGAATGCATCTCATAGGTGCGATCGGCGCGCTCCAGGAAATACGGAATCCACCCCGTCCCGCCCTCACTCAACGCGACCTTGAGGTCGGGGTAGCGCTTGATCGGCTTGGACCACAACAAGTCGGCGGCGGCCTGCACGATGTTCATCGGCTGCAGCGTGATCATCACATCCATCGGGGCGTCCGCGGCGGTGATCGCCAACCGCCCCGAGGAGCCGATATGCACGTTGAGCACCGTGTCGGTATCCACCAGCGCCTCCCACAACGGCGTCCAGTACTCGTCATGAAAGCTCGGATAACCCATCGCGGCCGGGTTCTCGGTGAACGTCAACGAGTGCACCCCCCGCGCGGCGTTGCGCCGCACCTCCTTGGCACAGGCCTCGGCGTCCCAGATCACCGGCAGCGTCATCGGGATGAACCGGGCCGGATAGGCCCCGCACCACTCCTCGACATGCCAGTCGTTGTAGGCCTGCACCAGCGCCAGGCTGAACTCGGGATCCTCGGTGGCGAACAACCGGCCCGCGAACCCCGGAAACGACGGAAAACACATCGACCCCAAAATCCCGCCGGCGTTCATGTCCTTGATGCGCTCATCAACCCGCCAACACCCCGGCCGGATCTCATCAAGACCCTGCGGCTCCAGCCCGTACTCCTCCTTGGGCCGGCCCGCCACCGCGTTCAGCGCGACATTCGGGATCACCACATCCCGAAACTGCCAGGTATCAGACCCATCCGGGTTGTGCACCAACCGCGGCGCCTCATCCAAATACTTCGCCGGCAGATGATTCTTGAACATGTCGGGCGGCTCAACGATGTGATCATCAACGCTGATCAGGATCATGTCTTCTTTGTTCACGAGGACCGTCCTTCCGGGTTGCCTTACGGTATGGCCAACAGTTTAGCGTTCCGAGCGGTGGGTTGGCATATACGGTGTTTCTAGCGACAACTTACGGCGATGTGGGGTGAACATGGCACGAATCGCGCCTTCAACGGCTTTCGCCTCGGTGTCGGCGGACGATCTCGGTCAAGGCGACCGAATCAATCTCGGGGTAGGAGCGATACTCGGGCATCGTCCGGATGTCGCAGGTGCACTCGGTGCCCTGAAGGCCGCGCTGCAGGCCAGCGGGACACTGCCGCCGAGGTTGGTGGAGCTGGTGCGGCTTCGGATCGCGTTCCACAACCAGTGTCGAAGCTGTATGTCGGTGCGCTACCAGAGCGCCATCGATGACGGCCTCACCGAGGATGCCGTGTGCTGTCTCGAGCAGCCCTCCGACGCAGATGACCTTTCGCCGGCGGAGCGCAGCGCTGTGCGGTTCGCCGATCTCTTCGCCACCGACCACCTGTCCATCGACGATTCGGTCTATGACGGCATGCGGCGCTACTTCACCGAAGACGAACTGGTTGAACTCGGCGTGCACTGCGCCTATGCGGTCGGTATGGGCCGGCTGACGGCGACGTGGGATGTGACCGACGACCTGCCCGACGCGTTCAGATCGCCGTCGAATTCGCCGCTGGCGCCGTGGATTTCCGACGGCGTTGTCGCATCGGGCTAGTCGTCAGGCGGATCTCCTAGCAGCAACGCGGATTTGGATTGGCGTCGCTGGCGTCGTGCCGCATCCGCCAGTACTCGCGTTCGGACAGGATGGGCTCGCCGGGGTGAGTGCGCCCGCGGTGCTCGGCATAGCGGCGGTAGTGGTTGTCACCCATCAATGTTGCCGAGTACCAACTCAATTTGCTGAAGTACCAACCGATTTGGTTTGCGATTTCGGCAGCGCGTCCCATTGCTTTTGCACCTCCCGTTCCACCTGAGTCGGTATCAGTCCGGACGGAGCAAAGATCCGCGACGGCACCGGCTCGTCCTCGGTCAGTGGTCGGCCCGTGCCGAGAACCGCGCGCAGCGCCACAATGAGGCCGGTGACGAACACGATGATCACTAGGGCCGCGAACACGATTGAAAGCGTGCCCTGGATGAACGTGTTGCGGATAACGGCATCGATCTGGTCGGGTGTCTTGGCCGAGCCGAACGCGGTCTTGCCTGCTTCCTTTGCGGCGACGAACTGGGAGTGTTGCTTCCAATAGCCGAGCTTGGGGTCTGCCGAGAAGATCTTTTGCCACGACGCGGTCAGCGTGACCGTGAGATCCCAGAACAGGGGAATAGCCGGTATCCACGCCCATTTGACGAGGCCCCTCTTGATCACCACGACAGTCACGACCGTCAGTGCGATGGCAGCCAGCAGCTGGTTGGCGATACCGAACAACGGAAACAGCGTGTTGATGCCGCCGAGCGGGTCGGTGACCCCCATCAGCAGGATGCTGCCCCATGCGGCGACGACGATGACACTGCAGGTCCACGCGCCGACCCGCCAACTCGGGTTGCGCAGCTTCTTGAGCGGTCCACCGAGATTGCCCAGGCCGTCGGAGAGCATGAACCGCGCGACGCGCGTGCCCGCATCGACTGTGGTGAGGATGAACAGCGCCTCGAACATGATCGCGAAGTGATACCAGAACGCCTTGAGTGCATGGCCGCCGAATACCTGGTGCAGTACCTCCGACATGCCGAATGCCAGTGTGGGCGCGCCGCCGGTGCGTGACACGATCGATTTCTCGCCAACGCTTGCCGCTGCCTCCGTGATCTGCGCTCCGGTGATCGGAGTGCCCGACAGGCCAATGCCGTTGACATAGTCGGCCGCCGTCTGCGAGGTGGTACCGGTCTGGGCGGCGGGCGCATTCATCGCGAAGTACAGGTGCTGGTTGAGAATTGCCGCGGTGATCAGCGCCATGATCGCGACGAACGACTCGGTGAGCATGCCGCCGTAGCCGATCAGCCGCATCTGGCTTTCCTTTTCCAGAAGCTTCGGTGTGGTGCCCGACGAGATGAGCGCATGAAATCCCGACAGCGCCCCGCATGCGATCGTGATGAACAGGAACGGGAACAGTGCGCCGGCGAACACCGGGCCGGTTCCGGTCTTGGCGAATTGCGAGATCGCGGGTGCCTCCATGATCGGGCGGGCCAACAGGATGCCGATCGCCAGCAGTGCGATGGTGCCGACCTTCATGAACGTCGACAGGTAATCGCGCGGGGCCAGCAGGAGCCACACCGGCAGCACCGAGGCGCAAAACCCGTAGATGATGATGCACCACGACAGGGTCACCTTTGACAGCGTGAACCAGTCAGTGCCCCAGGAGGTTTCGGCGACCCAGCCGCCTGCGATCACCGCGAGCAAGAGCAGGACGACACCGATCAATGACACCTCGGAGATGCGGCCGGGGCGGAAGAACCTCAGGTACAGGCCCATAAAGATGGCGATGGGAATGGTCATCGCGATCGAGAAGACACCCCACGGACTCTCGGCGAGAGCGTTGACGACCACAAGCGCCAGGACCGCGAGCAGGATCACCATGATGACCAGCACGCCGACGATGGCGGCGGCACCGCCGACGGCGCCGAGCTCGTCGCGGGCCATCTGACCCAGCGAGCGGCCGCGCCGTCGCACCGAGATCGACAGCACCAGGTAGTCCTGCACGCAGCCGGCGAACACCGCGCCGATGATGATCCAGATGGTGCCTGGCAGATAGCCCATCTGCATGGCGAGCACCGGGCCGACCAACGGACCCGCACCCGCGATGGCGGCGAAGTGATGGCCATACAGCACCCGCCGATCGGTCGGCATGTAGTCCGTGCCGTTCTCGAAAAGCTCAGCGGGCGTTGCGTCGTCGTCGCGCGGACGCACGATCTTCATCTCGATCAACCGCGCATAGAATCGGAAGCCGATCACGTACGTACAGATCGCCGCGATGACGAACCACACCGCGTTGACGGTCTCCCCGCGGAAGAACGCGATGACCGCCCATGCGATCGCACCGAGGAGCGCAATGATCCCGAAGATGATCTTGTGTCTCGTCGTGATGGGCGATCGGTCGATGATCGCTACCGGCGGAAGCTCCCTGTCGGTGCGGATATAGGTGATGTCGCCGTCCTGCTCTTCGATGCGATCCGATGGTGCGGCGGTGGGTGTAGCCACGGTCTCTCCCTCGTCGGCTCGACTGTGTCAGATGCCTTGGCTGATCCTTCCACCACGCAAAACGGTGTTGGGGAGAATCTGGGCTTTCGCTGGTTAAGCCCTGTGTTCGTAAAGCGCGCGCACGGTGTCGATGGTGTCGGCGTCGGCCGGGCCCTTGTCGTTGCGGTATCGCAGGACCCGTGCGAACCGAAGTGCCATGCCGCCCGGGTAGCGCGACGAGCCCTGCACACCGTCAAACGCGATTTCGACCACCTGCTCCGGCCGTAGGTTGACGATTCTGCGGTGGGTGGGACTGATGTCTGATGTCGCCGCCTGCGCGGCTCCTTTGGCGAGCTCCATGAACCGCGTGGTCTGCCACTCCAGCATCGCGTCCGTCATCCCTTTGAAAGTCTTGCCGAGCATGACGAATCCGCCCGTCGCGGGGTCGCGTGCGCCGAGGTGGATGTTGGACAACTTGCCGGTGCGCCGTCCCGAGCCCCACTCGACGCCGAGCACCACCAAGTCGAGGGTGTGCACCGGCTTGACCTTCAGCCAGCCTGCGCCGCGACGGCCCGCCTCGTATGGCGCGGTCAGCGACTTCGCCATCACCCCTTCGTGACCGGCGTCGAGCGTGGCATCGAGAAACCGCTGTGCGGCGCCGGTGTCGTCGGTGATGAGGCGATCGACGCGATGGGCTTTCGGGACGATGGCATCCAGGGCGGCGACGCGCTCGCTGGTTGGCTGGTGCTTTTGAGCCGCTCCGTTTGCCAGGAGTAGGGCGATTGCTGCCAGTGCGAAGGCAAGCAGAACGGACAGGACCATGGTCGCAGCCGGCCACCCGGGGCGTCCCGGTCCGGGTTTTACGTCGGCCTTGGTATCCAGGTCACTCGATGGGGAAAGTAGCGGTTTGGCCAGCGGAGCGACTCGGTCGTGAAAAGAAACGACGTAGGTGCCCTTGGGCATTTCGACGACTAGGGTATCCGCTGCTCCCTCGGTGCTGTAGTATTCCGCGAGTTTGAGGCGTAGTCTTCCGGCTTGAACCCGAATCGTCGAGTCGTGCTGCGGATCAAAGTCCCTTGGGCGCCCAAAGACCTCCGTAGCAATCTGGTATTCCTTGGGTGAAGCTCCAGGATGTTCCAGGGAATGATTAGCCAAATAACGGAGCAGCTTGCAGAGAGACTCCGACCCGTGGAGGGAGTGACTGGCAAGAAGTTTCTCGATTTGTCCGAGGTGCAGCGCCTTCTCAGTCACGGGGACCACCGAGCGGGCATTGTAACACCAAAGTAACGCCGGCGCATCTCTTTGTGAAGACACACCTTATTTCGCGTAACCGTATCAAACCCCTGGACACTTACCCTGTTACTCAAAAAACTGATAGAAGGCATCACAAATACAGGCCGACTCCAGTTTGGGTGCCCGCACTCGTCTATGGTCTTTTCAGAGGGATGATGAGGCGGGGGTAGCCGGTGCTCGACGTATCGAGGTTGTAGGTCGAGGAGTTTGGGGGCTGTTCACTGCGGTTGGTTCGGCAGATTGCCGGATTTCCATTTTCATAGTTGAGGAATATGTGTGTGCCAAGAATTTCGCTGGCGCGACGACATACTAATCTGCCGGAGTCAGGTGAATCGACGAATCCAGTGATTCAGCAGCCTGTGGGGCAAGTGATTGCAATCGAATTTGATGGAAGTCTGAAGGGGCAAAGAGTCCTGAGGAGGGGTGCAATGAAAAGGCAATCCATACTGGGGTGCATTTTAGTTCTTTGTCTGGCGCTTGGTTTCGGCACGAGCACGTCTCTGGGCCAAGCTGTGTATGGCAGCATCATTGGCACGGTCACAGATCCGCAAGGCAACGCGGTCGCTGGAGCCAAAGTTACCGTGACTTCGGTGACGAAGAACACCAGTGAAGAGACCACCACGAATGACAGCGGAAATTTTTCGGTAATCCACCTGATCCCGGACACCTACAGAGTGAAAGTTGAGGGCTCTGGATTTAAGGCTTACGATGTAGCAAGCGTCCTTGTGCAGGTGGATACGACGGTGCGCGTTGATGCGCAGTTGCAGGTTGGCGCGGTCACGCAAACGGTCGAAGTCACCGGCGAAGTTCCGCAGCTCAAGACCGACCGCGCCGATGTTTCGCTCGATTTTAGCTCGGATTACGTTGAGAAACTTCCTCTTGTAAACCGCAACTTTCAGTCGCTCTTGCTCTCGGCTCCCGGGACGCAGCAAATAGGCTGGAGCCACGCCGCCACGGAGAACCCGCAAGGGTCGCAGCAGACCTTCGTCCAGGGCCAGCACTTTAGCGGAACAGGCTATGAACTGGATGGAACCGACAATCAAGATCCGATCCTGGGAATCATCATCATCAACCCCAACTTGGACTCCGTCGAAGAAGCGAAGATTACGCTGATGAATTATGACGCTGAATTCGGAAAGGCCATTGCAGGACTGATGGTGGCGTCAACCAAGTCCGGCACCAATGACATCCATGGCAGCGCTTTCTGGTTTCGCAATTCTGATGCCACACAGGCGCGTGACCCGTTCGGCCCAACGAAGCTTCCATCGTCGAAGTGGAATCAGTTTGGTGGTTCGGTCGGCGGGGCGATTATCAAGAATAAACTATTCTACTTTGGCGATTACCAGGGGACTCGTCAGGCCAACGGGTTCAGCCAAAAAATAACGATTCCAACGGCTAAAGTTCTATCCACCTGCACTGCCGCGACTGCCGGAGCTATGTGTGATTTGAGCGAATACCTTGGAGCGGTTTCTGGTGGCAACGGCCAAGTTTATGATCCTACCACAGGAGATCCAAATACCGGCGCCGGGCGGACAGCGTTTAGCGGGAATTTGATTCCCGTGAGCAAGTTGTCCCAGGTAGCTAAAACCCTATTGAAGCGTTTCCCGCAACCGCTGCCCGGCACTGGCGTAACCAATAACTTCATCGTATCGGGTTCCGGGCCATTCCATGCCAACACTTTCGACGGCCGTGGTGACTACCAAGCGCCCGGAAATCTTCATATTTTCGGCCGTTACACGAGAGCCTTTTACAGCATCACGGGGCAACCTGGGTTAGGCATTGGCCTAGGTGGTCTGGGCGGCGGAATCGGCGGGCTGAGCGGCAGCTCCAACATTCATAATCACAGCTTGGCGGCTGGGTTTGACAAGGCGATCAGCAGCACGCTGCTCACGGACTTCCGGTTCGGCTGGTTCCAATACAACCCGCATTCGATCAAGCCGGACGCAAACGTCGCGGCGGCGGACGCCTTGGGCTTGAAGGGGCTAAACGACCCTGCAGACCCGAACACCGGAGGCCTCCCGACATTCAGGTTTGACAGAGACGACAACAAGAATACCGGATTGACCGATTTCGGCGACGGCCTGGACCCCTCCCGGTGCAATTGCCCTCTGATCGAAAAGGAACACCAATACCAGTTCGTGAATAACTGGACCAAAATCAAGGGCAACCACAGCATGAAGGTAGGCGTGGACCTGCGGTTTGCCTATAATCTGCGCATCCCGAGCGACAACAACCGCACTGGCCAATTGTCCTTCAATCATCTGGAGACATCGTCAGGTGGATCGACTGGGCAGATTGGCGGGTTGGATCTGGCCTCATTCTTACTGGGCGACGTTTCCTTCTTTGATCGCTTCGTGGGTGCGAGCACGAATGCCTCGGAGAGCCAGAAACGCTTTTTCCTTTACGCTCAGGACGGCTACCGCATGACCAACAAGTTGACGCTCACCTATGGACTGCGCTGGGAGGACTATACTCCAGAATCCGTGAACGCCAAGGGCAACGGTGGCTTCGCTAACTTAAAGCAAGGCGTTGTCCGCGTGGCCGGTTTCGGTCCATACGGCCTCGATGGGGGCATCAAGAGCAGCCTTGGCGGGTTCGCACCGCGTATCGGCATCGCGTATCAGATGCGGCCGAAGACAGTCGTGCGCCTCGGCTACGGGCGCAGTTACGACATTGGCGTATTTGGGTCGAACTTTGGTCACGCCGTAACCCAAAACTTGCCAGTGCTCGTCCACCAGACGCTCAATGCCAACGACATCAATCCGCTGAACGTCAACGGCAACGTGCCTGTGTATCAGATGGACTCTGCAACGGGACCGACGAAGGCCTCCTTTCCGGTTGCTGGTGCCGACGGCACGATACCGCTACGGGGACCTCTTAACAACGTGGACCCGAGAATTCGTCCGACGAAACAACGGGTGGCCTCGGTAGACATGTGGAATGCCACAGTTCAACACCAGCTGACCTCCACAATGACCCTAGAAGTGTCCTATCTCGGAAATAAGGGGTCGCACGGATTCGCCGGTAACGGGCCGACCTACAACGTCAATCAAAAAAGCATGGTCGGTTACGGCACCATCGCTCCCGACCAACGTCGTCCGTTCTTCAACAAATTCAGCTATCCGGGATTCATCGATCCAGCCACGGGCACAACGCTGATGTGCTGCTCGGCGGACCTTGGCAACTACTTTGGCATAGATGCAAGCAGCAATTACAACGCGTTGCAGATCAAAGCCGAAAAGCGAATCTCCCAGGGACTTCAATTCGTCTCGCATTACACCTTCTCCCGAGCGAGATTCTATGACGGCAACTATTTCGGCGTC
>Ga0137418_10006830_pt1 | contig 10489 bp, 8 predicted proteins | sample CZODoug3_1_2_16f_FD_122242 | JGI IMG/M metagenome (GOLD analysis project Ga0137418, IMG submission 122242) | Vadose zone soil fungal communities from Angelo Coast Range Reserve, California, USA - CZODoug3_1_2_16fungal (Hybrid Assembly) | ecosystem: Environmental > Terrestrial > Soil > Vadose... | reverse complement strand
GGGGAAGAGGCCACGTTGGTGGCGTCGCTACTGGGAACCGGGTTAGCGGGGCTGCTATACGCGCCACTTGAATGTGGGTCCCTCGAATTTTATGCCCAAACAATAGCCGCCGTTCGGCTGCGGAACACAATAGACGACTCGCGCGTGCTTTGGGTACCGGCCAATCAAGGGGGTGAGCAGCGGCACATCGCCCGGCTGCCAGTACCGGCTGGACACTACTCGAGCGCCGTGGGGGCTGACGTCTTCCGTGATGGTCCGTTCGCGAGCTCGCGGCTTTTCCAAGCTGGCGAGGTAGACTTGGACGGGGAGAGGGTCGCGCTTCTCAATTCTCGCGTCGAAAGTCTTCAGATGAAGAACCTTCAGGTGCGCACCGCAATAAACAGCTTGCTGGCTTAAATTTCCGACTGGGTCGATTCTTTTCGGCAACGCCATGGCCCGCCTCCAGTAGAGGTGCTAAAAGCAGTCCTTAGGGTTAGAGAGGGTTAGAGCCAAGAAGTCGAGCTTTCCCCCATGGGAATTCTCAACACCTTCGCTCCGCCGTGCTTCATTCGCGCATTCGCGAGAACGAACGCAAAAGGATAGCATTGACCGTACCTGTTGACAATCGGTGAAACTCTATATAGCACCCGAAGCGAGGAGTGATTGGTGATGATGCGGTTTTTGGCATGGCTGAGCGCGGTCTTCTGGATTGGGCTTGGCATCGTCTTCCTGCTGCGCATGCCGCAGATGGCGGAGGGCTTAGCGTTTACGAGCCCTGACGGACTCACAGGACTTCGGGCCATCGTTTCGGGGCTTCATATCGCTATCGGGACGGTTATTTTGGTCTTCTGTTTGAACAGGCTTTACCTGCTGGGAGTATTCGTGTCGGCGTGTGCTGCGAGCGGGCTTGCGATTGTCAGATTGTTTGGAATGGTCACGGATCACGCGTTTACTGCTTCGCAGATTCGCGACCTGGTCCCGGAGGTGCTTGGATTGTTCATCGCAATCGCGATAGTGCCCCGCCTTAGGAGCGAGTTGGGTGTCTTGGCCCGGGCTTTGGCGGAGCATGCGAGGAATCAGAATCGGAGCGATAGCGCCGCCGGACAGAGATGAATACAAATTCCACGATATGACAAAACAAGTGGAAGCTTGTTGCAGCTCGCCAGCAGCGATGTGCTACTGGTTCACGGTCTCGCTGATAGCGTGGGGCGCGCTGAGCCTCATAGGAATCTATTGGCGTCCTCTCCATGCGTCGTCAGCGGCTGGTTGCCTTCTCGCTATGGCCATCGGCTGCCTCGCGAACTGGCTTAGGAATCGCTCTTTTCATTGCGCAATCACTGGCCCACTATTTCTGATCGCTGGCGTCGTGTTCCTGATCTCAAGCGTGCGCATGATCCACGTCAACCCGCTTTGGGTCTGGCCATTCGTGCTCACGGGAGTCGTCATCGCGTTTCTGCTCGAGTGGCGGTATGCGAAGCGTTGCGCGTCCTAGCACACGGCCAATGCAGAGACGGTTGCACCCTGACCATCGAGGTTGCGGCGACTTAGGCAACGTGGTCTTCTCATCGCGAATTGGCGGAAAGTGAAAGGACGAATTCGGCGGGCGACGCGGCGGTGCTGTGCTCTTTCCGGCAGGAAATTCGGCCGAAGGTTCGGCGGTCGCGCCCTGCGTAATAGTCACCGGTCAGAGTATCGTCATCGGACATTCGCAACATGGCGGTGCCGTAGTGCATGTGCATGGTGCGCATGGCGTTGGCGAGCGGCTGATTCTGGTACTGGTAGGTCAAGGTGAGGCCGTCGGGGTCGTCCACTTGAATCACGGCGGCGCAACTGCGCGACATGGAGGTTTCGGTGGTAAGGAACACGGCGATTTGCGTCCAGCTCTGGAAAATATTGATCATCAGATCGTGGCGCTTCACATGGCCGTCAAAAGAGGAGATGAGGTAGCCGCGCCAGCGTCCGGTTAGGTTTGGGACGCGGACCAAGCCCAATTTGCGAACCAAGCGGTTGCGCCAGAGGTTCCTGTCAAACAGAGCGTAGAACGCACCGTAAAAACCCAGGGTGGAGGGAGCATCCAGCCACCACGGTAGGGAGAGGTGCATGACCGCAAGGATCTTGGAGGAGAGCCAGGCCAACGTAATGGCTACAGAGGCGAGCAAGAGAGGAACGATTCTCCTTTCACCCGAGTCCGTGCTGTAGCCGTGCATACTTCACCTGCTCGACTCATCCGAGCCGAACAGGCCCTTGGGGCCTGCTGGGTCGCGCCTTGTCCCCACTTGCCGCTGGGAACTGCCAGGTGGTAGCGCCTTTGTAGATAATTAGAGTGCTAACTCTCGTAGAAAGGTTGGATGGCGGATTGTGCCGGCGCCGCGCAGTTGGCGACGGTTTCCGTGGAGTGAGGAAACCCGGGGTTTTTAACACAGAGCAGACGGAGAACGGCCACGGAGGACACGGAGAAATTCCTTGAAGGAATCAGCGGTGTTTCCTGGTTTCGTTCTGGGCGACCCGCGCTTTCACCAGTTTTTTCACCAGGGCGGCGGGCAGCGGCTTGTCCAGCGGGAAGCGGATGGTCCCTTTGGACGCGAGGAAGGGCTTGAGCTCGTTCTTGAACGTGTCGATCACGGACAGACTCATAGGGAACAAGCTGCAATGGTTCTTAAACGCGGCGAAGGCCAGCAGCGAGCCTTTGTACTTGAAGGTTGGCATGCAATAGGTGATGGCCTCGGTGGCTTCCGGTGGCACCGCGGAGCGAATCACCGCGCGAATCCTATTTAAAGTAGTGCGTGCGGGCTCCGGGACGCCTGCGAGGTACTCGTCCACGTTCTTCGCAGCGGCGCTGCTTTTTGTGGATGAAGCGCGCTCGGCGGATTTTGTTTTTTTCATGTAGGTTTCCCCCCAAACGATTTGTGCGTTCAAGACTGCGATGCATTCTGCATCAGGCGGAGCTTGCCGCCCAACCAGGCGCAGGGCAGAGCGGTGACGGCGAGCGCGAGGGAATACCAGTGGGGCCCGAGCGGAGGCTCGTGGTTCCACGTCGCTACAGCACCGACGATGCTTACGGCAAAGCCGATGCCGCCGCCCACTAGGGCGTGCAGCATGGGTCGATCGGGGGCGAGCCGCGCAATGATGTAGCTGCCGACGATACCGTAGAGGATGCGATAGGCGGTGGCAAGCAGGAAGAGCTGATCGCTCATCGGCGGCTGCTGCCCCAAGGGCGCGAAGATGCCGGCGGCGCGCAGCGCGCTATCGGTGCCGAGGGAGAGAACCACGCCGGCGGCGATGCCGGCTAGTACAGCGCCGATGCTTTGACCCGTGCGCCGCGGAGGATGCGTTTCGCTCATGTGATGGTGTGAGCCCCGAGTTAAGAATAATTCTACGCGTGGTCGTTATGCTTACGGCGTGAAAGCGGCGGCCCTTTCCGATAGGAATCGGAATCTGCGATCGAAGGTCAGGGTGAACCAGACCGCCGCACTCCCCAAAAATACCATCCCGATGGCGAAGCGTCTATGCGGCTTCGGGGATTTCGTCGGGCTCGGCGGCTTGGTGCTCGAAGAAGCTGAGGGCGGCGTCGCCTTGGCGGAGTAGGCGTGTTTGCAGGAGGCGGCCGAAGCGCTGGGGCAGATTGAACGTGCGGCGATGCTCGACGATTATGAGGCTGCCTTGGCTGAGAAATGGGGCGGAGCCGAGGAAGCCGAGGACGCGGTCGTACTGAACCTTTTCGGCGTAGGGGGGATCGACAAAGACAAAATCGAATGGCGGGTCCGTGGGCTTGTGGCGGGCGGCGAGTTTCTCGAGGGCGCGGAGGGCATCGAGGGCGAGAACTTGGGCTCCGCTGGTGATTGCTAGCGATTCGAGATTGCGGCGGATCAAGACGGCGGCGGGGACGTGGTTTTCGATGAAGACGACTGCGATGGCGCCGCGACTTAGGGCTTCGATACCGACGGCGCCGGTGCCGGCGAAGATGTCGAGGAAGCGCGAGCCACTGACGCGTGGGCCGAGGACGTTGAAGAGGGCTTCGCGGAGGCGGTCGCTGGTGGGACGGAGGGCGGTGCCCTTGAGACTTTTCAGGATGCGGCTGCGGTATTTGCCAGCGATGATGCGCATTGCTTGAGGAATCGTACGGTGGAACGGGATGGGGAACAACAGGAAGAAAAAACTTAACACAGAGGGCACGGAGTTAGGAGCACAGAGGGCACGAAGAGGAAGCGTGGACCCGCTGCTATGGTCTCGTGGCTCACGCCGTGAAAGCGGTAGCGAGCTACCGCACTCCAAAAATTAGCCGACTTTGGCTAGGTGGTAGCGGCGCTGCCATTCGGGGGGGAGGGCGCGGAGGATGCGGTCCAGCGCGGGCTTTTGCGATGGGGAGTCGGCGATGGCGAAGGCTTCGCGGCGGGCTTGCTCTAGGAGTTCGCGGTCGCGGATCGGATTGGCGATGTTAAAGCCGAGAGCGCCGGATTGGCGGGTGCCGAAGAATTCGCCGGGGCCGCGGAGTTGGAGATCGGTTTCGGCGATTTCGAAGCCGTTGGAGGTGCGCACCATGGTTTCAAGGCGAGCGCGGGCTTCGTCGGTCATGCGCACGGGGCCGACGAGAACGCAGTGGGATTTTTGGGCGCCGCGACCGATGCGTCCGCGAAGTTGGTGGAGCTGGGAGAGGCCGAAGCGCTCGGCGTGTTCGATGACCATGACGGTGGCGTTGGGGACATCGACGCCGACTTCGACGACGGTGGTGGCGACGAGGATTTGCACTTCGTTCTTGCGAAATTGCTGCATGACGTCGTCTTTTTCGTCGCTGGAGAGGCGGCCGTGTAAAAGGCCGAGACGCAGCTTGGGGAAAACTTCTCGCGATAGGCGGTCGTATTCCTCGATGGCGGCTTTCAACTCAAGTTTGGATTCTTCGATTACGGGATAGACGATGTAGGCCTGGTGGCCGGCTTCGACTTCGCGGCGGATGCTGCCCCAGACGCCGGGAAGGTGCGGCTCGGAGGTCAGGTGCGTTTCGATGGGCGTGCGGCCGGGGGGCAGCTCGTCGAGGATGGAGACGTCGAGATCGCCGTAGAGTGTGAGAGAAAGCGTGCGCGGGATGGGCGTGGCGGTGAGGACGAGAACGTGAGGCGCGTGGCCGTGGGCGGCGGCTTTGTCCATCAGACGCTTGCGCTGGAGGACGCCGAAGCGATGCTGTTCGTCGATCGCGACGAAACCGAGGCGCGCGAACTCGACGTTATCCTCGATGAGGGCGTGCGTGCCGATGACGAGTTGCGCTTCGCCGGTACGGATGCGCTCAAGGGCGGCGTATTTTTCGGCGGACTTCAAGCCACTGATTAGGAGCTCGACGCGATAGCCGCCACGTTCGAGAATGCGGCGCGCGGAAAGAAAATGCTGCACGGCGAGAATTTCGGTGGGGGCCATGAGCGCGGCTTGGCAGCCATTTTCGATGGCGACGACGGCAGCTTGCAGGGCCACGATGGTTTTGCCGCTGCCGACGTCGCCTTGCAGCAAGCGATTCATGGGGGCAGGCTTTTCCAGGTCGGCGGCGATTTCGGCGAGGACGCGCTTCTGGGCGGCGGTGGGCTTGAACGGGAGAATGCGCTTGAGGGCTTCGCGGATGTTTTCTTCGCGGAGGCGGAAGGCGATGGCGTTTTCCTCGCGTGTGGCGCGGCGGTCGAGCGCGAGGCTGAGCTGGTAGAGGAAAAACTCTTCAAAGATGAGGCGTTGCTGGGCGGGGGAGCGGAATTCGTTGAGGGCGTCGACGGACTCTTCGGCCGCGGGAAAATGCGTTTGCGCTAATGCCTGAAGGCGCGAAGGATAGCCGAGACGAGCGCGGAGGTCTTCGGGCAAGACGTCGGGCATGCGCGGGTCGAGAGTTTGCAGCGCGGTATAGATGGTACGGCGGATGGAGCGCGAGCCGAAGGTGCCGATGGCTTCGTAAATGGGAACGATGCGGCCGACTTCGGTAGAGTCGATTTCTTCTTGCGCGGCAGATTTGTCAGCTTCGTGGGCCGCTAGGGAATGATCGACGCTGCTGAGGAGCTCGATTTGCGGATTGACCATTTCGATGCGCGCGGGGCGCATTTTGTCGACCTCGGCTTTGCCGTGGAGGACGAGGAGCTGGCCTTGCTTGAGGCGGCCTTCGAGATAGCCGCCGTGAAAAAATTTGCAGGGAAGCTGGCCGGTGGGATCCTGCACGAGGAGATGGTAAATGGCGTCGCGTCCACGCATGGTGCGAACGGCTTGGCCGCTCATGACGCGTGCGCGAATGGTGTAGACGCCGTCGGGCTTGATGTCGCGGATGTTGGAGAAGTGGATGCGATCTTCGTAGCGGAAGGGGAGATAGTGAAGGAGATCGTCGACCGTATAGATGCCGCGTTTGGCGAGGAGTTCGGCGCGGTGGGGGCCGACGCCTTTGATCATGCGGACTTCGGTGGTCAGGGATAGGGGCATCGATAGTCTTTTATACCATTGGGGGCGCAGGCTCTCTAACCGGGAGCTGGCAGTGTGAGAGTGAGAGGGGCAAGGGTTACTTGCTTGTGTGGCACGCGTATTTATAGAGTGGGGCGGTATTGTTTGCGGAGGCTACTGTGCCCAGCGATCGGCTGAGCGGGTCGGAGAAGCGGGCGCTGCTGCTGTGGGTTGCGCTCGGAATCATCGGAACGATTTTCGCTTACAAGTATTTCTTTCGGGCGTTTCCGGAAGCTTCCGTGGATTTCCGCGTCACGCGTGGGGAGGCGCAGCAGCGGGCAGAAAGCTTTGTGGCGGGGTTGGGCGAAAACGTGAGCGGCTACCGGTCGGCGATTGTGTTCGGCGTGGACGACGATGCGAAGACGTACCTGGAGCGCGAACTGGGGTTGCAGCAAGCGAACCAGATGATGTCGTCGCAACTGCACATCTGGTATTGGAACGTGCGGTTTTTCCGTCCGCAGCGAGAAGAGGAATTTTCCGTGCGGGTAAGCCCAGCGGGAAATGTTGTCGGGTACACGCACAAGATAGAAGAGGCACGCGCGGGGGCCGCGCCGGATCGGGCGGCGGCGCAGGCTAGCGCGCAAAACTTTCTGGTTTCGAAACTTGCGCTCGACCCAAGCCAATGGGACTTCCTGCCGGAAGAAGCGAATTCGACGAAGAGGCCGAACCGCACGGATTGGGATTTCACTTGGGAGAAGCACGGATTTCGCGCGAAGGACGCGCCTTACAGGCTGACCGTTTCGCTGCAGGGGGAGCACATCGGGGGAGCGCAGGAATATTTGCGAGTGCCGGAAGCGTGGGAACGGAGTTACGCGCGGCTGCGCTCGGGCAACGACACGCTGGCGCTGGTGTTCACGGTTCCTTACATTTTGTTGCTGGGATTTGCGGTGTGGCTGGCGTTCAAGCTGACGAATGCGGGGCAGTCCTCGTGGCGGGGAGCGATTGTGCTGGGATTTCTTGTGGCGGGGTTGCTCTTTTTGCAGAACCTGAATGACTGGCCGCTATGGAGCGCGAGCTACAACACCAATGCTTCATACAGTGGCTTCCTCCTGGCGAAGATCGGAATGGCACTGGTGCTTGCGCTCTTGACGGCGATTACGGTGACGCTGGTGTTGCCGGCGGCGGAACCGCTGTATCGGGCTTCGCAGCCGCAGCGATTGCAGCTGTCGAAAGCGCTTACGCTGCGGGGGTTGCGGTCGAAGGAATTTTTTTCGGCGGCGGTGGTGGGGTTATCGCTGGCGGCAGCACACATTGGTTACGTGGTCGGATTTTACGTGGTGGCGGCCCAATATTTTGGAGCGTGGGCGCCGCAGGAAATTAATTACGAAGAGTCGGTGAACACGCTGATTCCGTGGATTTCGGGAGCGGCGATCGGATTGCTGGCTTCGACAAACGAAGAGTTTACGTTCCGGCTGTTTGCCATTCCTTTTTTTACGCGGCTGACAGGTTCGCGATGGATTGCAGTGATTGTGCCGGCGTTCATGTGGAGCTTTCTGCACAGCAATTATCCGCAGGAGCCGCCGTACATTCGTGGAATCGAAATCGGGTTGATAGGAATCGTCGCCGGGGTGGTGATGCTACGGTGGGGAATTCTGGCGACGCTGATTTGGCACTATACGGTGGATGCTTCGCTGGTGGGTTTGCTGCTGGTGCGCTCGAACAATTTGTATTTCAAGGTTTCGGGAATTGTGGTGGCGCTGGCGGCAGCGGCGCCGCTGCTGTTTGCGGCGATTTCGTATTTATCGCGGGGGAGATTTGAGGCTGATGAGGATTTGTTGAACCAGGCGGCGCCGACTCCGGAGATAAGCCTGGCTGCGGGGCCGGAACAAGTTTCTGCGGCGGTTTCGGCGCGGCGGTATGACGCGCTGTCTTCGAGGACGCTGGCGCTCTTGACGGTGTGCCTGGTGGCGGGTGGGGCGGTGGCCTGGAAGCTCAAGCCTGAATCGATCGGCGACTACTTGAAACTTTCGATGAATGCGCGGTCTGCGCGGACGCGTGCGGATGCGATTCTCCGGGAGCACGGGCTGGAGCCGAACAGTTACAAACATGCGACGGTGCTGGTAAACGTCACCGATCCGACGACAAACGAGTTTTTGCGAGAACGAGTGGGCGTTGCGCGGCTGAATGAAATTCTTGCCGCGCAGGTGCCGGGGGCGCTGTGGCGGGTGCGGTATTTTCGAGATTCGCAGCCGGAGGAGTATGCGGTGGTGCTGAGGCCGGACGGATCGCTGCATGCGATTCGGCACACGCTGGCGGACGAGGCGCCGGGAGCTTCGCTGAGCAAAGAGGAAGGGGTTACGCGCGCGGAGAAATTTTTGCGCGCGGAGAAGAAGATTGATTTGAACCAGTGGTCGCTGGTGGAGTCGAATTCAGACAAGCGGCCACACCGGACTGATCACACTTTGACGTGGCAGCAGATCGTCCCACTCGAGGGCCTTGCTCCCGGTCAACCGGATGTTCTCTCAAACCACGCCTACGCGCGTATTGAGTTGGTTGTGCTCGGCGACGAGGTCGCGAACTATCGGACGTACATAAAAATCCCGGATGAATGGCGGCGCAAGCAGGAAGAGGTAACGCTGACAAAGATCGTGTTTGGGTATGCGCTACCGATCCTGATTGTCGCTGGATTTGCGATTACGGCGCTGATTGTCTTCCTAAAGAATTTGCGTTCGGAGGCGGCACGCGCGATTCCCTGGAAGCGGGTGGCGAGGTGGGCGCTGTGGGGACTTGCCAGCGCCGCGCTGACGTTGGCCTTCGGGGACTTCGTGGCCAATGCTTTGACTAACTACAGGACGGCGATTCCATTCAAGACGATGATGGGGGTCACGGCGATCAGCGCGCTGCTGGGCCTGCTGTTCTCATTCGGACTTCTGGCGCTGTTGTTGGGCGTGGCGTGGTATTACGCCACGCGAGCATTCGGCATAGAGCGGATACCGGAATGGACAGGCATGCCGAAGGCGTATTACCGGGATGCGCTGTTTATCGGACTGGGTGGAACGGCGGCTTGGGTGGGACTGGATGCAATTTCGAAGTGGATCTACCAGCATTTGCCTGGAGCGCAGGAAGGGGCTGCGGCGAGTTTCGGCGCGAACCTGGATTCGATCTTTCCGGTGGCGGCGATTCTCGGTTCGGGGGTGCGCGGCGGACTGACGTACACGGCGCTGGTGGCGATCACGGCGGCGTTTATTGCGAGCGTGATTCGGGCGAGGTGGCAGCGCGCCTCCATTTTCGTGCTTGCGGTGTTGGCGCTGGGCGGAATGGGAGCCAACTGGCACGACCCGATGGATGTGGCGAAGAAGATGATCATCGGGGCGGTGTGGATCGCGGTGATAGACCTGGCCGTGCAGTATGTTATTCGGTTTAACGTGCTGGGATATTTTCTGATTTTGGCGGGGATTGCACTGTTGAGCGGCGCTGGGGAGATGCTGCGGCATCCAGATTATTTTTATCGGGCGAACGGATACGGCGTTTTGGCGGGTTTGGTGATTTTGTATGCGTGGCCGCTGGTTGCTTGGCAGCGGGGCGGAGCAGAAAAGGCGTGACACAGAAATCACAGAGTTCGGACACGGAGGTCACGGAGACATTTTGATGGGGCTGGCGCGGTAGACCTGGCTGACGGAGTCTGGATGCTTACGCTGAGAAAGCGGGAGCAAGACTCCCGCACTCCAAAGACTCGGTAGCGGCAACCGCCTGGCGCTAAATTTGGAAACAATTGGAGGGAGTTATACGTTAGGAAAGGAGAGGTGGCTGCTCACCCATTGGGTGAAGGTCCGTCCAAAATGGGTGGTTCGCTGTGGCTCAGGTCCCATTCCACGTGCTATAAACCTGCGCTAAGGTGTTAAGGTCAAGGCCGTAACACCGGGAATTGCGAATAGAAAGCGAATATGCCGCTTCCTCGATTGGCTTTGGCTGGCGTTACCGGCCGGGCTACAGATACGGACGCCATGGCCACGGTGGCTTCATTGCCCCAGCTCGATGAGCGCTGCATAGTCGCGGAAGCGCAGACCGGAAACCGCGCTGCGTTCGAGGAACTGGTGCGCCGGTATGACCGCGA
>Ga0137418_10006829_pt1 | contig 10490 bp, 6 predicted proteins | sample CZODoug3_1_2_16f_FD_122242 | JGI IMG/M metagenome (GOLD analysis project Ga0137418, IMG submission 122242) | Vadose zone soil fungal communities from Angelo Coast Range Reserve, California, USA - CZODoug3_1_2_16fungal (Hybrid Assembly) | ecosystem: Environmental > Terrestrial > Soil > Vadose... | reverse complement strand
GTTCGATGAGCGAGATGTGGAAACGAAGCCATGGTGGAACCATTGAGGCACCGCCAGACGAAAGGGGCGGCAACAGATATGTTCTACCTAACGCCACCGCGTCACATCTCGACTCTACCAAAAAGCGAAATACTCGGAAAGAGCAGATAATTTCCGCTTCGCCCCCATGAACAGACATCGTCAAGCACGAACGCCATGTCGGAAAAGTGCCAAGCAGTTTACCACCAACAGTCCGTACAGCCTGCTACGCGCCATCCGTCCACGTGGGCGCAGCAGGCACCTCGCCGTCTTGGCACAACCCGTACAAGGACTGATGCTGACGGAAGCCGCGCAATTCGAAATGGCCGATTTCAAAGACCGGTGCCGCAACTTCGGCGGCAAAAGCACCAGTCATGAGCAGTGGCCGGCCAACATCCTTGCAGAGGAGTTCCAGCCGGCTGAGGATGTTGATGTCGCGCCCGACGGCGGTGAAGTCGAGGCGATTGCCAGAGCCAATATTGCCGTATGCGGCATCACCATAGTGCAGAGCAATATCGATGGAAATATGCTGCTGGACCTCGGGCGGTGAAGCCTGGAGCGCAGCCAGCGTTGTCTGCGCTGCAGCCAGGGCCGACTCACAGGCCGGCGCCGGATCATCGCCGGTGACTGGAAAGATCGCAATGACCGCATCACCGATATACTTCAGGATGTCACCTTCGCTGCCAATGACGCCAGGGACGACCAGATCGAAGAAGGCATTTAGGAGTTCAATGATTCTTTGCTCCGGAAGCTCATCTGTCAGTCGGCTGAAACCACGCAAGTCGGCGAGCAGCATTGCCGCCTTGATGTGGTGGACGTTTCCGCGCTGGACGGCGCCCGCCATAATCCGCGCGCACGGATCTCGACCTACATAGGTGGCAAGAAGTTCACCATAGATCCGCCGGCCCGCCGTCACTTCGAGAACTGGGGCAAAGGTCGGCACTAGATAGCGAAAGAGTTCAACGTCCGCTTCCCTAAACCCGCTGGGAGCGTCGCTTCCCCACGATATCGCGTTAACGATCCGATTCGAAAAGATAAGAGGCGCCATCACGTAATGGGTAATGCCTTGCGCCCGCAGCGTTGTGAGGATCGGGAAGCGCCGATCGGTGGCTTCGCTAAGGACAGTATCAAGCCACTGTCCGGTTTCGATAACGTACTGAAGGGGGCTATTCTGGTAATCCGACGTAGACTCGATACCGTGTCGCGACGTTCGGAACTCGGTACTCTGTCCACGGCGCCAGATACGCGATATTCCCCGGAATTCTGGATGCAGCGTACGGACATGCACTGTGGCGCGGGCTATCGGCGCCCCGAGCACGGTGAGCTTCTCGCAGAGCATCTCAAGAAGCCCACCGGTATCGGGCGCAAAACGTCCCTCCTCGCTTAGCCAGCGCAGAAGCTCGGCCTTGCGATCAGCAAGTGAGATATCGAGAGCCTTGGTCACATTTCACCCGAAGTTTCCCAGGGCACATCCGCAACGATAAGTTCCTGTAGCGCGCTCGCAGCTCGGCTGGAAATTTCGTGCTGGCAGTGTCATGCCGGGCCGTCGCTTCATCGAGCCACCTTTCAGCCCGAGGAGAGCAATTTAGCACGGCCTGATGGCAGAGTGGCGGCCTCGTAGGTCACAGCAAATGGGGTGCTCGACTTCCGACTTGGGTCAAACTGAGAAGAACTCAGTCCGAGCATATGTTTTCCGCTTTGCCCCGAACTCGGACATTGCGCGACGCAGTCGGCATGTCTCAAACGTGCCAACAGCTGACGTTGGCTTGGGTTTTGGCAAGGCGTTCTAAAGCTGCGTCGGAGCTTTCGGTCAATCCAGTTTGCTGTTGGCGAGGTAGTTCACAGTCACCATCGCCAGAGCGCGCACACCGGTGACCAGCGCCTTCTCGTCGACATAAAAATTGGGGCTGTGGTTTGGCGGCGCGGTGGCCGGATCCTGATCGCGCGGCACGACGCCGACATAAAAGAACAAGCCAGGCACCTCATTGAGGAAGAAGGAGAAGTCCTCTGCCCCCCCGGTCGGCGGGACGACCCCTGCGTCATTGTCAGCCGCACGCATCAGCACCGGCGCCATTCGCGCGGTCATCTTGTCATGATTCACCAACGAATCGTAAAGTTCGATGATCTCGACTTCGGCCTTGGCGTTCGCACTCGCCGCGATGTTTTCTGCGACCTGACGAATGTCGCGATGCACGCCGGACCGCACCTGCGCGTCGTAGGTGCGGATCGTTCCCGTCATCTCGACCGTTTCGGGCACGATGTTGAAGCGTGAGCCGCCATTGATCGTGGTGATGCTGACAACCGTCGGCGATTTCATCAGATCGGTGCGCCGACTCACGATTGTCTGGACGCCGAGAACCACCTGCGCGGCGGTGGTGACCGGATCGACCGCACGCCAGGGATATCCCGCGTGTCCTTGCCGTCCGGTGACCTTTATCCGCAATTCGTCGGCACTTGCCATCATCGGACCCGAGCGATAGCCGATCCGGCCGCTGGCAATTCCCGAGACGACATGCAGGCCGAATACGGCGTCGGGCTTCGGGTCCTGGAGGGCGCCCTCCTTAATCATCTGTTTTGCGCCCCAACTCTTGCCGGTGAATGCGGCGTAGAGGCTCGGACCTTCTTCGGCCGGCTGGAATATGAATTTCACCGTTCCGGGTAGTTTGTCTTTCATGTCGGTCAGCACCTCAGCGGTGGCCATCAAGATAGCCGTATGCGCATCGTGCCCGCATGCGTGCATGAGGTCGAATTCGCGTCCGAGATATTTACCCTTGGCCTTTGAAGCGAATGAAAGCCCTTCCGGCTCCTTGACCGGCAGCGCATCCATGTCTGCGCGTAACGCCACGACGGGCCCGGGTTTGCCCCCCTTGAGCACCGCAACAACGCCGGTGCGGGCCACGGCGGTTCTCACCTCGAGGCCGAGTTTCTTTAGATGTTCCGCCACAAGGGCTGCCGTACGGTTTTCCTGTTCGCCAAGCTCCGGATTTTCGTGAATATCGCGGCGCCACGCGATCAGTTTGCTCTCGATCTGAGCGGCTCGCTGCCGGATCTCCTGCTCAAGATCCGGAACCCCCGACTGCGCGTTCAGCGTCGCTGAACACAACGGCGTTGCAAGAAGCGCAAGCGCCAAGACGAAACCGGTTCGGCGTGACATGTGGGGCTCCCTGGCGTGCAGCAATATCCAAAAAGCGGCCGCAGCCTACCACGCGCCTGATGGCGCGTCACGACTGGAATGGGCCATAGCGCACGCAAAGGCCGACATGCCGCGCGCCCCGCGTCCTTTTCCGGCCAGGCTAGTCGATCTTCCTCGTTTCTCCAGGAGCGTCATCGGGCTGCCGTCGCGGATCGGATAGGCGAGCTTTGCCGCGCGCGAGATCAATTCCTGCCGCGTCCAACCGAACTGCAGCGCACCCTTGGAGGTCGGGCAGACCAGGATGTCGAGGAGCTTTGGGTCGACAGTGCCTTCGAGGCGTTCGGGCGGCGAATCCGTGCGTTTCTTTCGTGACGCGGCACCAAATTTCGTTTGCGCACTGATGTCCGGTTCGGGTCAAACTGAGAAGAACTCAGCACGAGCACATGTTTTCCGCTTTGCCCTCGAACTCGGACATTGCTCGACGCAGTCGGCATGTCTCAAAGCCATTAGCGGAGATTGCCGTCATCTTTCGACCAATCTGGTAGTCCGCGAACGACCTTCCGACTGTACGATCGCCCCCGTATTGGGTAGCTTTAGCGCTATTATTTCGAGTTATTTCAGCTTTCCTGGCGGGAGCGCATATAGATGGCGAAGCGCGAACAAGCGGTGCGCAGGCGTCCGGCGGCGGGAAAGCCCGCCACCAGGCCTGCCCACCCCTCATCGTATGTCCAGCTAAAGAAAGAAAATGAAGATCTGACGCGCGAGCTAACTGAAGCGCTGGATCGACAGACCGCGACCACCGATGTGCTCAAGGTCATTAGCCGCTCGACCTTCGATTTGCAGACGGTCCTCGAGATGCTGACAGCTTCGGCGGCCCGGCTTTGTGACGCTGAAATGGCCAGTATTGCCCGACAGGATGCACAGGGCTTTGTCCATTCAACCAATTACAATTTTCCGGCTGATTGGGTGGAATTTAGTCAGGCGTTCCGAACAAATCCCGGGCGCGGCAGCGTTTCTGGGCGAGCGCTGTTGGACGGTAAGGCGGTGCAGATAACCGATGTCCTAGCCGATCCTGAATACACCTACCACGAACAACAGATGAAAGCCGGTTACCGAACGTTTCTCGCCGTCCCTCTTCTGCGTGACGGCCAACCCATCGTGCTACTTAATTTAGCCCGCAAGACCGTGAGGCCGTTCACGGACAAGCAGATTGATCTCGTATCGACTTTCGCCGATCAAGCCGTCATCGCCATCGAGAATGTGCGGCTGTTCGATGAGCTGCGGGCGCGGACTGAAGACCTTAGCGAATCGCTGAGGCAGCAGACTGCGATCACGGAGATTCTGGAGGTAATCAATAGCTCGCCCGGCAATCTCGTACCGGTATTCGATGCGATGCTCGAAAAGGCCACACATCTTTGCGAAGCTGCTTATGGAATGCTCTACCGCTACGATGGCGAGTTCTTTCATGCCATTGCGCTCCGAGCGGTCCCCAAGGCGTACGCAGACTTCTTGCGTGGGCCTATACGACCGAGCCCAGAAAATGCTTTGGGACGCCTGCTGAATGGGGAGCCGCTTATTCATATGCCCGACATTCGGATGGACGCGGCCTTCGGTTCGGGTGACCCGCTCCGCATCGCAACGGTTGAGTTAGGTCGCGCACGCACTTACCTTGCGGTTCCCTTGCGCAAGGATGGCGTTTTGATCGGGGCCATCGGCGCTTATCGCCAGGAGGTTCGGCCGTTCTCTGAAAGGCAAGTCGCCTTACTGCAGAACTTTGCAGCCCAGGCAGTGATTGCAAGCGAAAATGTTCGCTTGTTCGAAGAGATTCAAGCGCGCACGGAGGATTTAAGCGAATCGCTGCAGCGACAAACGGCAACCGCAGATGTGCTTAAGGTCATCAGCCGCTCGACCTTCGATTTGCAGACTGTTTTGGACACGCTGCTTGAGTCTGCGGCGCGCCTCTGCGACGCTGACTTGGCGAATATCTGGCGACCCACCGGAACGGCCTTCCATCTTGCTGCTAGTTTTGGAATCGCGGGCAAACACCACGAGTGGATGGAGAACAAAAAGTTTCTGGAGGGCATTGGTCTTGGGCCGAGTCGAGGATCAATTGTGGGACGAACCTTGCTGGAAGGAAAAACGGTCCAAATCGATGACATTCAGGCCGATCCAGACTACGCTTTGAATGAGCTTTTGAAAATTGGCGACTACCGAACAATGCTCGGAGTTCCGCTTTTGCGCGAAGGGGCACCGATCGGCGTCTTTGTTCTGACGCGTTGCAAGGTGCAACCTTTCTCCAACAAGCAGGTCGAGCTGGTTACGACATTCGCTGACCAAGCGGTGATAGCAATCGAGAACGTGCGTTTGTTTGAAGAGGTTCAGGCCCGCACGAGCGAACTCAGTCAATCGGTCGACGAGCTGCGGGCGCTTGGCGAGGTCAGCCAGGCGGTAAATTCGACCGTCGACCTCATGGTGGTCCTGAACACCATCGTCGCCAAGGCGACGCAGCTCTCCGGCACCGAGGCAGGCGCAATCTATGTGTTCGACCAGGCTGTCCAAGAATTTCACCTACGCGCAACTTACGGAATGGACGATGCGATCATCAGCGAGATCAAGGATCGTCACATCCACATCGGCGAGACGGTGGTCGGCGAAGCGGTAGAGCAACGCATTCCGATCCAGATTCCGGACATTCACGATGATCCTAATTCACCCGTCCTGGACATCATTGTCCGCGCCGGTTTCCGCGCCTTGCTGATCGTACCGCTGCTAGGTGGCGACCGCACCGTCGGCGCACTCGTCGTTCGGCGAAAGAAGCCTGGCGAGTTCCCCAAACACACCGTTGATCTGCTTCAGACGTTCGCGGCACAGTCAGTGCTCGCGATTCAGAACGCGCGCCTGTTTGAAAGCGTGGAAGCGCGGACGCACGAATTGGCAGTGTCGTTGGAAGAATTGAGCACTGCACAGGATCGCCTTGTTCAGACGCAGAAGCTCGCCTCGCTCGGGCAGCTCACCGCCGGCATAGCGCACGAGATAAAGAACCCGCTCAATTTTATCAATAATTTCTCAGCCCTATCAGCGGAATTGGTCGATGAACTGGGTGATGTTCTTAAGGCCGCGGCGCTCAACAAACAGATGCGAGAGGAGACGAACGAGCTGACCCACATGCTGAAAGGCAATCTAGAGAAGGTGGTCCAGCATGGTAAACGCGCAGACTCGATCGTCAAAAACATGTTGCTGCATTCGCGGGAAGGTTCAGGCGAGCGCAGGCCCATCGATGTCAACTCATTGGTCGAGGAGAGCCTCAATCTCGCCTATCACGGCGCGCGGGCCGAAAAGCAGGGATTCAAAATCAGGCTAGAACAAGATTTCGATCCGGCCGCCGGCAAGGTCGATCTATGCCCGCAGGAAATCACCCGCGTGCTCCTCAACCTGATTTCAAACGGATTTTATGCGTCGATGAAGCGCAAGGCGGAGGTCAGAGACGGCTACGAGCCAGCCCTCGTTGCAGCGACCAGGAGCCTCGGTGATCGTGTCGAGATCAGGATTCGCGACAATGGCGGCGGCATCGCTGCAGAAGTGAAGGACAAGATGTTCAATCCGTTCTTCACGACGAAGCCACCCGGCGAGGGGACCGGCCTTGGCCTCTCGATTAGCTACGACATCATCGTCAAGCAGCATGCCGGATCAATTGAGGTCGATACCCAACCAGGCGAATTCACCGAATTCAGGGTCATCCTACCGCGTGCGGCAACCGCAAGCAAAGCAGGAGGAAACAGGTGAGCCTCCTCGTTCTCGTTGTCGATGACGAATCTGATGTCGAGATGCTGTTTCGCCAGCAGTTCAGGCGCGACCTTCGCGCCGGCCGCTTCACGATGGATTTCGCGCAGTCGGCGGACAGAGCCCTTCAACGCATTAGCGACGCCGAGGGTGCATCATTGATCCTGATCTTGTCCGACATCAACATGCCCGGAATGAGCGGCCTTGAACTTTTACCGAAGGCGAAAGCGCTACGGCCGGACGTTCCCGTCATTATGATCACCGCCTATGGCGATGATCAGACCAAACGAAAAGCTCTGGAGGGCGGCGCCGAGACGCTGCTCACTAAGCCCATCGATTTTGTGGTGCTTCGCAACGAAATCGACAGCCGTGTCGCAATCGCCGGACAGTAGAGTCCAGCGAATTTTCTAGATGTCCGAGTTGGGTCATGAGCGGAAGTTCCACTCTTACTTGTCGCCTCGTGGGGCATGCCGGTTGGGATGTCATTCGGGCAGCCCGGCTTTCCGCAATCCCTCCTCGTATCTCGTCAGGTCTTCAGCACGTCGGTAAGGGCCAAGCACGTGTTTGAGATTCGAAACACGCAGCGCGGAATTTAGCCGCTGCAGCCGGACCACCGTCTCATGTGCTTCCCCGGTCCGTCCGGCCATTGCATTGCTTGCGGCGCTGATACGCACTCCAGCTTGAAAGTCCGGATCGTTCTGCAATGCGATTGCAGCCCACGATGCCGCTTCGTCATAGCGGTCCAGGAAAAAATGTGCATGCGCGATCCCGCTTTGAATGTCTACCAGCCACCGACCAAGGGGACTTAGGCGCATGGCACGTGCAAAATGCTCGATTGCCAGTTTCGGATCTCCAAGCCAGATTCTCATCCAGCCACTGCAACGCCACGCCTCGGCCAAATTGGAATTGAGCATAAGCGCGCGATCGACCAGGCTTGTGCCAACGCCGAGGTCACGAACAACAAGCGCCAACGCCCATCCGCTACCGCAGAGCACCCATGCGTCATCTTTGTCGAGTTCAAGCGCCCGCTGAGCTAACCTCGACGCTTCAGCAAGCTCGTCCGCTGTGCCTGAAGACCAGCTGTTGGTTTTGGCATGGGCATAGCAGTGACTAGCATGACTGTAGGCCACCGCAAACTCCGGATCGAGTTCGATCGCGCTGTTGAACAGGCGCAGCGCTTCGGCCGTGGCAAGCCGATTGCCGTACTGATAAAACTTAGCCAGCCCCCGTAAGTAGATGGCATAGGCATCGAGGCTCTCCGTCGTCTTGTACTTGGCACGTTCTATTTCGGCTGTTTCAACCGCCGGGGCGATCGCCCCAACCACCCTCTCGGTCACTTGATCCTGCAGATCGAAGATATCGCCGAGGCCGCCGTCAAAACGGTCGGCCCAAAGATGTGCACCAGTGGCGGCATCGATGAGCTGTCCCGTGATACGGACTCGGTTTGCCGACCTGCGAACGCTCCCTTCCAGCACGTACCGCACCCCCAGCTCACGTCCCACCTGCTTCACTTCGACCGCGCGCCCCTTGTAAGTGAAACTCGAATTGCGGGCGATGACGAATAGTGCCTTGAAACGGGACAGTGCAGTGATGATTTCTTCCACCATGCCGTCGGCGAAGAACTCCTGCTCCGGGTCGCCGCTCATATTCTGAAACGGCAGTACGGCTATGGAAGGCTTGTCTGGGAGTGAAAGGGCCGCCCCCAACTTACTGATCGGCGCGCTATGCGCTCCCGTGCATACCGCGTACGCACGGACCGGCTTGGAGATGTTCTTGAGCCGCTGCTCACCGCGATCCTCGAAGCCAACGTCCAACTTGCCTTCGACTTCGCTGTACACTTTCTCGGAAATCAGGATACCGCCCGGATCGGTGATCCCCTCCAGCCGGACAGCAATGGTGATCCCGTCGCCGTAGAGATCACCATCCTGCCCAACGATAACGTCACCAAGGTTGAGCCCGACGCGTAACCTTAGGGGACTACCTCCCGAGGCGAGATGATCCTGTATTTCAACCGCGCATCTCATGGCGGCTAAAGGACTCGCGAACTCGGCGAGCGCGCCGTCACCCGTAGTCTTGATAAGTCGCCCTTCGTGGCGGGAGAGGCTAGGCGCAATTACTTCTCTCTTGAGCCGCTCGAACTCGGCGTAGGTGGCTTCCTCGGCGCGTTGCAATAACGCAGAGTAGCCGACCACGTCAGCGGCCAAGATCGCCGCCAATCGCCTTTGTTCCGTGCTGTCTTCGAGACGAACGACCGATTCAATGAACGAGTAGCCTCTTCCTTTAACGCTTGCTATATATCGGTTGCCGAATTGGCCATCCTCGAGCGCTTTGCGGATGGCGGCCACGTGAACCCGGAGGCTGCCCTCCTCCACGGTGACGTCCGACCAGACATGATCGATGAGCTCCTTCTTTCCGATGAGCTTGCCTGGACGTTCGGCGAGATAGGACAAAATATCGAACGCCCGACTGCCAAGGGAAAGCGTGACACCGTCACGCCGCAGCACCCTCTTGCTACTCAAAAGCTCAAACGGGCCAAATCTCAGCGTTCTATGAACACCACTGCTAGACATAGTCTGCTTATGCTCCATTTCGCCACGATGGCTTCACTTGATCGTCGGACTCGGTAGTGGCTCGGCTTGTACCGTCGCAGTCCTGCGGACCGGCACGCGGTGGGCGAGGCGCACGGAGGTGAAGATCGGATTGACGGAGGCAGTTCCTTGCTGGTCGGGATGGGCGTTGCGGATTGTGATGCCCCGCAACCGAACATTCCAAGACACTGCTCAGCCCCGTAAAGATTGCGTACATGCGCGCGGGAAGATTGCGCGCGGCGACATAGGACGAGCCAATGAACGCGCCTAGGCCGATGCTTCCGCTCACTCGCGCTCACACAAGTGATTCTAGAACCTTCGGACCTCAATTCTTCGAGCTAGCGCCGCCGTGTCCGGTCGGCTTGCTCAATCGCCCCATAGATATACTGCAACCGAATTTGCCGCACGAGGTCCAAATCGGCCAACGGCGCGTCCGAAACGGTCAACGCGTCGGAAGAGATCACTCGCCGCACTCGGCCTGCCGCTCACACGCATTGCACGCTAACCGCTGCACTGCCCATGACCGACGTGGCCATTGAAGGTACGGCGGCTGACCGCCGGTTCCGCGACAGAAACACTTTCGGGAAAGATTCCGCTTAGGTGCGACCCCGATGCAGCGATGTTCCGCGAGCGGACTTCTGCAATGGGTCAAAAGCGCCGTTCTGGCAGTCGATCGGCCACTTCCGTTCTCGATCCATTAACAGACATGCTTAGGGTCTGTCGGCATGTCTCAAACGTGCCAAAGCACGAAATCGCTGCGCGATAGCCCGCTGCGCGGGTAGCCCAACCGCGAGTGCGGTAACCGGAGGCAAGATCGTCAAAACACAAAATCGCTGCGCGCTAGTTCGTCCGTTGAGGCGGTGCGGCTTGTCTGCGAACATGGTGGTCACGGACAGAACGGTCCGCAATCCCGCGCCCAAGATGCGGAAGGCTGCATCTGCATCGTCAAGAATTTGAATGACGGACACCGT
>Ga0137418_10006828_pt1 | contig 10490 bp, 6 predicted proteins | sample CZODoug3_1_2_16f_FD_122242 | JGI IMG/M metagenome (GOLD analysis project Ga0137418, IMG submission 122242) | Vadose zone soil fungal communities from Angelo Coast Range Reserve, California, USA - CZODoug3_1_2_16fungal (Hybrid Assembly) | ecosystem: Environmental > Terrestrial > Soil > Vadose... | reverse complement strand
ACTTCATTTTGCGGACAACACGTACAACTTCGGTGTTTTTGTATCGGTTTGGCAAACTGCTATTTTGCTGAGCGTGGGGCTAAGCGAAAATAGGAAAAGCTAAACTATCCAGTAAGGGATAAGAACAGAAAAACTATTCAGCGGGGTCGCGAGAACCGTGTGCTTCTTCAGGTGCAGGATTTGCCTGCGCGTCGCAGACCTGAAAGAGGCGGGGCTGCGTTTTAAAAATGAAATGGAGGTAGGCCCTGGCGGCAAACAGATTCAGATTGAAGATCCCGACGGCAATCCGATTGAACTGTTCGAGCCTGCTCGCAATACAATCAGGAGGCACAGGGCCGCTAGGATGCCGAAGCGATGGGTTGCGGAGTTGCGAGAAGCGTTCGCAGTGGCTGTTGCGTTGATTAGTGTTCCTTTGTTCACGCATGTCCTCCTACGCCCGATCCGTCCTGGCTGCCGGCCGTCGATTCATTCGCCAGCGCACACGCCGTAGAGCAGGATGTTACCTATGGACACTGCAAAGGAGAAGTGGTAGTTTCCTTTGGACTGTGCAAAGGACGGACGCGATGACTGACGCAAAGAAGTCGGAAGTACTGCAAGGGACGCTCGACTTGATGATTTTGAAGACGTTGCACGCGTTGGGGCCGCAACACGGGTTCGGGATTGCTCGGCGGATCGAGCAGGTTAGCCGAGATGTGCTGCAGTTGAACGAGGGTACGGTGTACACGTCGCTAATTGCGACTGCTGCAGCAGGGGTGGATCGCCGCGGAGTGGGGGACCTCCGACAACAACCGCAAAGCCAAGTTCTACTCGATCACGGCGCGGGGCCAGAAGCAGCTTGCGGTGGAGACCGAGAACTGGGAACGAATTTCGGGCGTGGTGGGGCGTGTGCTGCGATTGGAAGGTGAGAGATAGCCATGGCTAACGGGCGGATTTCCCCCCTACGTGCGTTTGCGGCGAGAGTACGTGGATTTCTCGGACATCGAAAACAGGACAGCGACTTCGACCAAGAGGTGCAGACACATTTGCAATTGCTGACGGATCGGTTTGTGGCGCAAGGAATGTCGCGGGAGGACGCTGCTGCTGCGGCGCGACGTCAGTTCGGAAACACTACGATGTTGCAGGAGGACCGGAGGGAAATGCGAACGCTGGTATCGGTAGAGGACTTCGGACGCGACCTACGCTACGCGCTGCGCAGCCTCGGACGAAGTCGTGCATTCACGGCGGTCGCGATCGCGACGCTGGGGTTAGGGATTGGCGCCTCGACCGCGATTTTCAGTGTGATCGACAACGTAGTGCTTGAGCCGTTTCCTTATAAAGACGCAGGACGTATGGTGTTCTTGCGGATTCACGATACCGCGAGGCCCCAGGAGGGTGGGCGTCAGGGATACACATCGAATGAATTTCTGGAAATTGCCGGGCAGAACCACGTGTTTGACAGCGTGATTGGGGCTTCCGATGATCTCGTGCTGTACAAACACGGAGAAGGCGTCGAGTTGCTTAGCGGAGCGCACGTCACGCCGGGCACGTTTGAATTTTTTGGTATGCCGGCACTCTACGGCCGCGTGTTGCAACCGGCAGATTACCAGCCCGGGGCGTCACCGGTATTCGTGATGCGGCATAAGACGTGGATGGAGGGTTTCAACGGTGATCCGGGAGTGTTGAAAAAGACGTTTGTGCTGAATGGAACAGCGCGAACGTTAGTCGGAATCATGCCACCGCGCTTTGGCTGGTTTGGCGCAGACGTCTTGATTCCGGACACGCCGATTCCGGGAGCGTCCATCGGGCTTGCGGGATTGCCGACGCGCTGGTTCCTCCTGGGGCGACTCAAGCCGGGGGTCTCAAGGGCGCAAGCCGCGGCCGATGCCACCGTCATCGCCACCCATCTGGCGAAAATCAATCCCCAGGATTATCCCGCACACTTCCAGGTATTAGGGAAGAAGTTGGGCGACACGGTTGTGGGGCGAATCGAGGCCACGTTGTACACGGTTCTAGCGGCGGTCGGATTGTTGCTGCTGATCGGCTGCGGGAACGTTGCGAACCTTTTGTTGGCGCGATCGACGTCGCGAGAGAAGGAATTCGCGTTGCGCGCGGCGCTGGGAGCCGGGCGCGCGAGACTCGTTCGATTGCTATTGGTTGAGAGCTTGGTGTTGGCTTTCAGTGGGGCTGCGCTGGGCGTACTGATTGCGTGGGGTGGATTGAAGTTGATCCTGGCAGCACTGCCGCAGAATGTGATCCCCGCGGAGTCGGTGATCGAACTGAACGCGCCGGTGATGGCTTTCACGTTCGTCGTGTCCATATTGACTGCGTTGATTTTCGGACTGGCGCCGGCGCTGCAGGCGACACGGCGCGATCTGAACGATCCGCTGCGCGACAGCGGCAAGGGAGTGATCGGTGGCTTTCGCAGCGGGCGGATGCGCGATACGGTCGTGGTGATGGAAGTAGCGGTGTCACTGACGCTGCTGATCGGCGCGGGGCTGTTGATACGAAGCTTTGTGGCGCTGCGCGAAGTGAATTTGGGGCTGCAGGCGGACCACGTCTTTCAAGCGCAGTTGCCGTTGCCCGAGGATCGCTATAAAACGGGGGCGCAAGTCAGCGGATTTTTCCAGCCGCTGCTGGCGCGCGTGAAAGGGCTTCCAGGCGTGGTAGATGCAACGGCATCGAGCGCACTGCCACCCTACGGCGGCATAGACAGCAAGGTAGAGATCTCCGGCAAGTCGCACCAGGACGAATGGCATGCGCTGCTGCAGAACATCAGCGAGGGATACTTCCGGGTGCTGCGCATCCCTTTCAAAGCTGGACGGGCGTTCAGCGAAACGGAAATCAATAACGCAAGGAAAGTGGCGGTGGTAAACGAGACTTTTGCTTCCACATATCTTCGCGGTGAAAATCCAATTGGGCGCAGTGTCAAGCTGGGGCTGCTGGAGACCCTTGCGGACTCCGTACACGAACCGTGGTTTGAAATTGTAGGCGTCGTGGCCGACGTGACGAACAATGGCTTGCAGGCTCCGATTGAACCGGAAGTGTGGGTGCCGTACACGGTCACAGGTTTGGGAGCGCAGGTTCTGATGGTGCGCTCGCAGCAAACCCCCATGGCGCTGATGAATGACGTGCGGCAAGCGGTGTGGGCGACCGACGCTGGTGTCGGGCTGGCGCTTCCGAGCGCGTTGGAGGATCGCGTCAGCCAGACGTTGTACGCGGGCCCGCGTTTTGCCTTCCTTGTGATGACGATTTTCGGATGCATCGGTCTGATTCTGGTCACTATTGGGGTTTATAGCGTTCTGGCGTACGCGACGGCGCGGAAAACGCATGAGATCGGGATCCGGATGGCACTGGGTGCGGAACGTGCGGAGGTGGTTCGGTTGGTGATCAGGGTGGGCTTGCGCCTGGTGACGGCGGGCGTTGCTATCGGACTGATTTTGAGCCTGATGTTGGGGCGAGCAATCGCATCCCAGTTGTTGCCTGGTGTGAAACCCTACGATCCCGCGACCTTGGCGGGCACGACCTTGTTGTTGCTGGGAACCGGTGCATTGGCGTGCTGGATTCCGGCGAGAAGAGCCGCGCGCGTCGACCCGATGGTGGCCCTCCGTTATGAATAGTCAGGGATAGCGGACGTCCGCTGAATCTTCAGGTTGGAGGTCAAGACAATATGTCTCGAATTATGCGGCTAGCCGGCAAGGCTTCGGAGCTTCTGGCGATCGCACTGACGTGGGCGAGCTTCGGTCAGACCGCGTCGAATGCTCAAACGTTTGCGCTGAGCGACACGAAGGATCTGGTGCCGCTTAACGTAAAGGCCGACGCGATCGAATACAAGGGGCGCAAAGCTGTGCGCCTCACAAAGGACACGGAAAAGGACGGCTTCGCGCTATTGCGGGGCACGGACTTTCAGGATGGCGCAATCGAAGTCGACATTGCTTTGAAGATCACCGCGCCTCCGGGGGTGAGAATGCCGGGCTTTGTCGGCATCGCCTTCCGGGCACGGCCGGACGCCTCGCGCTACGAACTGTTTTACCTGCGTCCGGGAAACTCACACGCAGAGGACCAAGCGATGCGGAACCATTCGGTGCAGTACACCTCCGAGCCGGACTTCGGCTGGTACAAACTGCGCCGGGAGTGGCCTTGGGTCTACGAAGCCTATGCGGACTTGCAACCAGAGACCTGGACGAAAGTCAGGATCGAGGTAAAAGGCCGCTCGGCCAAACTCTATCTGAACGGATCCGAAAATCCGAGCCTCGTGGTCGACGGCTTAAAGGGCCAAGATTTGCGAGGGGGCATCGCGCTGTGGGGTTACCAGGGCGAGGAGACGTATTTCTCAAATGTCCGCATCACTAAATCGAGCCCCTTGCCGGGGAAGAACGGCTCGGACGCCAGTGGCAAGTGGGAGGTGAAGGCTTCGAGCGACGCCGGGATGTTTGGCGGCACCCTGCGGCTCGGACGCGATGGCGGTAAAGTGACGGGAACGTGGTCCGGGGACCTCGGTAATGCTCGGCCCGTTACCGGAGCGTGGCGCGATGGCTACGTCGAGTTGAGCTTTAGCGCGCAATGGCCAATCGACGATAAAGGTGTGGTGACCGCCGCCGTCGCGACGCTTGCCGGTTGGATCGACGGCGATTCCGGTGGCGGTCGCATGAAGGTGGAAGGCAAAGCCGACGGGCGATGGACGGCAACGCGGAAACCGTAGCGAATTCGAAGCAATAGACCATAACACGATCGGATTGGGGGATCCGCATGACGAGAATCTGCTTTCGAGCAATCGAGAACTCAGGGTGGCTTCCAAGGCAAATTGTCCCAACGAAATACTACAACAGCGTGGCCGACTTTAGCGGGGAGCTGTGGTGACCACAATCAGAGCGAAATAGGCTAGAGCCAGCCCGCCTCCTGTCACGAACTGACCCCATTGCTTCTTGCCAGGTTGCCGCTGAAGGAACGCAACCAGGCAAGCGACTATGAGTAGAAAGTGGGCCACGCCGCCGAGTAGCACCATCATGGTATCAAGGCGGCGCAGGTGCCCCACGTGCAGAAGAGACCAAAACTCTCCGGCTCCAGCCTGGATGAGATGTGTCACGAACAAATTGAGGCTGTTCCACACCGCAGCGATGCTGACTCCAGCACCGAATCCCCACCCCTCATTCCGGCGAGTGAGCACGATGACAGCAACATAGATCAATGCTTGGAAGAAGTGCAGAAGGCGAAGCGGCGGAACGACCACGGCGGATACGGTCAGGGCTAAAATGAAGAGTCCAGCTCCCACAGGAATCCACACGCGTACCCAGCAGGATCCACTCACCATATTTTGTTTCATACCGCTCTTACGGAGAAATCAGTCAAAATGTTCCAAGATCGAAGAGAGTTGCGCCCAAGTCATTCGTGGGAAACGTCTCAGCGGGCATTGTCTTGCCTGAGAGCTTTGCCGAGGCAAGGTCAGTGACGAGGCTGGGCGACTTTCCCTTGATCGTGCTGACAGCCAGTCACTCGATTTTGGAAATCTAGAACTAAATCGGGAGGCTGCGGCGTATCAACAAGTGTGGATTCACGAAATACAACCGAAGCTCGTCGGGCTTTCTACACACGGACGCCAGATCGCTGTCGCGAATGCCAACCACTGCTTGATACCACAAGAAGTCATCATCAGCGCCATCCGCAAGGTCGTAACAGAGACTCCCGGCTAGGCGGGAGTCATTAGCTAGGCAAGCTGGAGCTTGCCCAACAACCTCTCGTTGCGCGCTGGCCACTCCCTCCGCTGCGGCCTAAACGCGCCGCCTACGGCGGCGCAGGCCTCCACTTCAGGAGTGGCCAGTGAAGCGAAAGCGTGTTCTAATCAGCGGACCGTCAGCGGGCGGACCCTGGCAGACGCTATTCCACTTAACATATAAAAAGACATTTTTTGAATCTCCTTTTCTTGCCCCATTTTCCTGGGGCACTTAGAAGCGAGGGCTGCTGCTTCCAAGCGAGTGGCTGCTTTATGGGAGGGAACCCAATGTTCTTAGGGAGGAAACGGGAAAGCAGAAGACGCGAAGCGCGCGCTGAGCAGCGCGTTGTCCAGGAGGGTTCAAGTCCCTCTGGCGCCCAAATGAGGGGTGCCATATCCAAAAGCGGGGGTAATTCCTCGCTGGCCGAAGAAGGTAGAAGGTATGCAGACGTCTAAGCGGGCACGAAAGCGAAAGCTGGATACAGCCAAGGCGGAGCTAGAGCCACTCCTTGCAGCACTTCGGAGGGCAGGGTGTCCGCCGTGAGGCGGAATCCGAAGGGCCTGCGGAGAAGTACCGGGCCGTAATCGATGGGGACAATCCCCGAGATGAACCGGTCGGCCAAAGGTGGGGCAAGGTCGAGTCTGCGCTTCGATGACGAAGGCGTTCTCATTCACCCACCGCACCAAGGTGATTGCGGGCGGCACGGTACGGAAGGACAGCGCGTGACCTCAGGAGAACTGACAGAGTCTCCGGGTGGCACCGGAGTAAGCAGACCTATAAGCGAAAGCGAAGTGGCGAGTGATGCTCTGTCAGTAGTCGGACGGCTGAACAGTACCTGAAGCGCGACGAAAGTCGCGTGACCGAGCGATCGGCGACCAGAGTGAGTCGGGGAAGGCAGCCGGCGAAGATGGTCAGGAAGAGAAAGGACGCCAGATGAGTAAGGATGAGGGAGGTCGGAACAGTTCCTTAAGTGAAAAACCCGTACGCTCTCGTCCGAGGAGACTGGTGGACTGGATCAACCTGACGGGGGCCAAGAAGGTCCATTCATTAATCGACAAGGTGTACAAGCGGAAGAATCTGGAGATAGCCTGGGAGAAAGTGAAGGAGAACCGGGGCAGTGGAGGTGTAGACGGGCAGAGTCTGACAGCTTTCGAAGCCCAGCTGGGTCTGCAGTTGGCTCGGTTGGGGAAGGAGCTGAAGGAAGATACCTATCGACCTCAGCCGGTTTTACAACACCCTATCCCGAAGAGGGACAAACCTGGTGAGTATCGCATGCTTGGCGTGCCGACGATCTATGATCGCGTATGTCAGCAAGCGTTGCTCAATCGGTTAGAGCCTATCTTCGAGCCGATATTCGATGATGCCAGCTTCGGATATCGGCGAGGGCGATCGACGAAGGACGCACTACGCAAGATCTGGAAGGAGATACAGGGCGGGTCGGAGTGGATCGTGGATGGAGATCTCCGAGATTTTTTCGGGTCCGTCGATCACGAAAAGCTTCTCACGCTCGTCGCCCAGCGCGTAGCGGACGGCCGAGTGCTTCGCCTCATCGAGGCCATGCTCAAGGCAGGAAGCTATGGGAAAGGGCGGCTCTTTCCGACCGAGCGCGGTACTCCGCAAGGAGGGGTGGTTTCGCCTATGCTCAGCAACATACTCCTGACGCCGTTTGATCGGGAGATGCGGCTGAGAGGATATCAGCTAACGCGGTATGCCGATGATTGGGTGATCACCTGTAAGTCGGCAGCAGAAGCGCGTTCTGCGGTAGATGCGGCGTGCCGAATCCTGAAACAGCTAGGCGTGGAGTTACATCCGCAGAAGACGCGGATTGTTCACGTCCGGCACGGCTTCGAGTTCCTTGGCTACCTCATCAAGCGCGGGAAGAGACCGTTGCGTCTTCCTGAGAGCAAGATACGTAGTCAGGTGCGACAGGGAATGCTGTATGCATATCCCAAGGAGAAGTCGATTCATCGTTTCATGGACGAGGTACGGCAGCGAACCAAACGAACTACACCTCTGCAAACCCAGGAGCTGATTGCGGCGCTTAACCCACTATTGCGGGGTTGGGGCGAGTATTACAAACGCGCCCACGTTCGCAGGCTCTTCCATCGCCTCGACGCCTGGATCCGGAGACGGATCTGGTCGCATCGCTATAAGCATTGGCGCAACGCAGGCTGGCTACAGCTGCCACGGCCCAAGCTTTATGGCGAATATGAGCTTGTTCGCTTGCTCGATTTAATTCCTTCTCTGTCCTCTCGGCGACGCTGAATCTTCGCGAAAGCTGCATGCAGCAAACCTGCACGTGCAGTTTGAGCGGCGGACGGAGGCCAGCGTGCAAGCGCGCCTCCTCCGACCCGACTGCCGGACGCAGGAATTAGCCCGAAGCAGTGCCCAGGAAAGTGAGCGGCGGAAAAAGGCTGGCTTGCTGGACTCAGGAAGAATCGCGCGAGGGTTCGGAGCGTGGGAGCCAAGTCAAAGCAGAGCAAGGGCGGAAGTCGCATGCTCTTTGAAGGGCCGCTCGGAGCGAACCTTGGGGCCAAATGAATGCACGATATCGTTGCGAGTGGTCAGCGATTTTCCGATCACAGGTATTGAGAGCCGACTACAGGCCGAGTGGCCGAGCGTTTAGTTTTCGAGTAGCCCACGGCGTTTCCCGCTGTTAGTCGCGAACCAACAGTGCGATAAACGAGAGTTCAAGCCGAACCCGATGCCTGACTGTATTCGCTTCGGAAAATGCGTGCCGTATCGCGTGCCATTGTAATAATCGTAGCCAGGCGAACGTCTTACATCCAGGGAATGAACTTGAGTGACAAGAGGACTTGGGGAGGTCCATCGGATGATCCTGCCTGAGACCGTACTTCAAGACCTGCGTTACGGAGTCCGCATGCTCTTCCGCAATGCAGGCTTCACCGCCGTGTCCGTTCTAGCGCTCGCGCTTGGTATCGGGGTCAATACGGGCACGTTCACCGCGTACAAAGCACTGGTGGGGCGGTCTCTCGATGCGCGCGATCCCGGCAGGATGGTCAACCTCACGCTGGTCCTCCAGTCGGGCGCCAGTTCTTTCTTGTTCAGCTATCCAGACTATGAAGCGTATCGAGATCACGTCCGCACCTGCAGTAGCCTCATCGCGTGGTCCAACGATCAACTCACGCTCTCGGACGCTGGCGGGATCGTCAGCGAACGGACTGCGGCGGCCGGATCCCTGCTCGGAAGACTGGGGCTATTGCCTCCGGCCGCGAGCAACGCTGAGTTCGCCGGCACGTTCCTTGTTTCGGAAAACTACTTTTCGGTGCTCGGAGTACCGCCGTTGCGCGGCCGCACCTTCGAATCCATCGCTTCTTCCGATCTGGCGGCTTCGCCTTCGGTTCTCATCAGCGAGAACTACTGGGAGAAGCGCTTTGCTGGCGATCCCGGGGTGCTGGGCAAAACCATTCGTCTAAATAGCGTGCCGTTTACCATCGTCGGAATTACGCCTCATGACTTCGTCGGCACCAGCGTGGCCGTGCCGGATTTCTGGCTTCCGCTCAGCCTCGAGCCGCTGGTTCATCCGGAGTCCAACCGGCTTCATGACCGCGAAAATCTGCGCTTGCGCGTGTTCGGCCGGCTCGCGCCCGGCGTCGAAATGCGCCAAGCGGAGGCGGAGATGACCTTGCTCGCGTCACAGCTCCGCAGCCTTCACGATCCCAACTCGGAGTTGAGCCGGCCCGCTAGCGCGCTCATTTCGCGAGTTTCTCCATTGCCCGGCAAGCTGCCAAGCTCGCTAAAGTTCACCATTGTGCTCATCATGGTGGCTGCCGGCATGGTGCTGGTGGTGGCGTGCGCCAATGTCGCAAGCCTTCAACTTGCGCGGGCTACAACGCGTCAAAGCGAACTGAGCATGCGGCTGTCGCTGGGAGCCAGCCGAGGTCGTCTCGTGCGTCAGCTGCTGACGGAAAGTGCGTTGCTCGGCCTACTTGCCGGGGTAATCGCGCTGCCTTGCACCTGGGCCATTCTGAAGGCCGGGGCCACCGTGTTTACGCAAGCCTTTCCCATCGAGGTGGGCACGATCATCCTGCACGTAACACCTGACCTCGAAGTGTTTGCCTACGTCCTGGCGATTTCGGTGTTCTCGGGTGTCTTGTTCGGCCTCACTCCCGCCATCGAGAGTTCTCGTTCGGCGCTCTTCTCCGCAATCAAGGCCAACACGGGAAGTTCACCGCTGCGCAGCCGTCGCCTTCGCGACATCCTCATAGCGTCCCAAGTCGCCGTCTCGCTGGTGCTGATGATCGCCGGAAGTATGTTGACGCGCAGCGCGCTTCACACACTGGCGATGCCAACCGGTTACGACTGCAAACACGTCGTCGATCTCGACTTCCGGTTTCCCGAAGGGTCGAAGTACAGCGCGGACCGCAAGGTTGCAGTCATCCAAGAACTGCGCACGCGAATAGCCGCGCTGTCCGGGGTGGCGGCCATTACCAGCGCTCGCGCGCCCGACGACAACAACGTTCGATCCGCGCTCGTCTCGCTCAACGGAGAAAAGCCTTCTTCCAGCAATATGCAGGGCACCCTTTATTACACGTGGATTCAACCAAACTACTTCCAAACCCTCGGCGTTCCCTTGCTGCTCGGCACCGGTTTTCAAACGCAGACGGGCCAGCCGGAGCCCTCGGCGATCGTCAGCGAATCCGCGGCCAGACGCCTCTGGCCCGGCCGCAACCCCATCGGCCACATTCTTAGTTTGGGCACCAACCGGCAATTCCACACCAAAGAGGAACTCGTTCCCGATGGGCCAGTTTGGAAGGTCATCGGCGTGGCCGGCGACACGCG
>Ga0137418_10006827_pt1 | contig 10491 bp, 13 predicted proteins | sample CZODoug3_1_2_16f_FD_122242 | JGI IMG/M metagenome (GOLD analysis project Ga0137418, IMG submission 122242) | Vadose zone soil fungal communities from Angelo Coast Range Reserve, California, USA - CZODoug3_1_2_16fungal (Hybrid Assembly) | ecosystem: Environmental > Terrestrial > Soil > Vadose... | reverse complement strand
GGTCGTTGCGCCCGTCTCGCTCGTCCTTCAAAAATTCCCCACCGGCTTCGAGGGCATCTCCCGTCGCCGCAGATAGAAGAAGAACCCTGCGAACACCAGCCTGATCACCGATCGTCCCCAAATGAGGTGGCCAGGATAGATTCTCTGGATGTCGACGGTGTAGAGCGAAAGCAAGGGCGTTACGGCGAGGATGACAAGACCCACAATCAATCCATCAACAATAGCCAGGTTGCGCTCCGGATCTCGGGAGGCAAGAAACAGCATCGCGCTGACCATGAGCACGATTCCACCCATCTCCTTCAGAAGGAAGAGCAGCAGACTCGAAACCTCGGCCTCGGGAGGGTGTAGGAATAAGCGGACTACAAGATCTCGGCTCCCGAAAATCATCAACAGCGCGCCGATGGCGAGTAGCACAGAAAAGATGCGCAGCGCTACCTGCAACGCACGATACGGTGGTCTTGACATGGCAGGAGGCCTCCCTTCGCTGAACACTGAAATGTGCCACTGAACCTGTTTCGGGTGCAGTCTACGCCAATTTCAGCCCGCTCAACCTCGCAAAATCCGTGACCCGGATCTCCTGAAAGATCCGAGTCCCAGGCACGCAGAAATTCGTGACCTGACATGTTGAACCTGCCAATCAAGGGGTCTAGAATTTTGTCGTCACCTTTCAGCACTTTGGAGGTCGGTGTGCCCAACTACGAATTCTTCTGCCGGGACTGCAAGAAAACCTTTTTGAAGACTCTGACCATTGCTCGGCATGAGAACGAAAAGATAGCCTGTCCGCACTGCGGCAGCAAGAATGTCGAGCAGCGCTGGTCTGCGTTTTCCGCGATCACCTCGAAGAAGAGTGCCTGACCACATTTTCCGAGGAGGCGTCTATGCAGTTTGACAATTTCTCCTTCGGCTCCATCCAGATCGATGGCAGCACGTATGAACATGATGTCGTAATCGACCGTGCGGAGATCTCTAAACGCAAGAAAAAGGCATCCAAGCAATTCCGCCAGGAGTTTGGACACACGCCACTGTCCGTTGAAGAAAACATACCCTGGAAATGCCGCCAACTCGTCATCGGTACGGGTGCATACGGCCGATTGCCGGTGATGAAAGAAGTAGAGCGCGAGGCAGAGCGTCACAAGGTCAAATTGCTGATTCTTCCGACAATTAAAGCCATCAAGATATTGCAAGAGGACCCAAGAGACACCAACGCGATCATCCACGTGACCTGTTGAGCGCTGGAGCGAGCACCCCACCCCGACGCTATGCTGTAGCCCGAATTCCCTGCCAGGAGGTGTCTATGCAGTTCACAACAATCTCGGCATTGCTCGCGGTGCTAGGACTCGCGGCAGTGGCTCCGGCACAGACTAAGATCTCGGGCACCGTTCAATGCGGCAAACCAAGCGAACAGCATATCCTTGAGGTGGGAGACCAGCCCCATCATTCTCTGATGATCTCCAAAGGCAAGTGCACCTGGACCAGACCTATGGAAATCGTCGGAACGCAGACGAAGGAAGACGTCGGCACTGGCTTCGATGAGGTCGTTGGCAACAAATCCCGAGGCCATGGCTACGTCGTCGGCACCCTGGCCAACGGGGACAAGATGTACGTTCGTACACAGGGCTCGGCAACGATGAAGAACGAGGTGATCGAGAACGCCGAGGGGACGTGGAGCTTCACAGGTGGCACCGGAAAACTAAGGCGTCAAAGGCAAGGGAACCTACAAAGGCAACGGTGCGCCTGACGGTTCGGCGACGTACGAGGTTGAAGGGGAATACCAGATTCCCAAATAAGCGAATGGCAAGGAAGGTTAACGAGGCAACGCCTCGCTTACGGCATACAAGTTGGCGCTGATCGTGATTTTGTAGTGCGCCACGAGACAATCCGGGACATATTGTGGCAAAGCACCGAACACGCGCGTGCTTCGCCCACTGACCGAAATCCCGACAGGGCGCCATCCGCGACGAAGCGGCTTGGGTGGCGTCCTTTCGTCGTGCCACCAACGTCCAAGGCCCAGAACCCAGAATCGTCGGACAAAGCAATAAGCCCAGTCGCAGAATGAAGGAGCCCGAGCGTTAGGGCTTGCTTGCATCCGGCGTGCGAAGCACAAACTCGATGTTGCGTTCCCTGTTGAGTCGGACTGTTTCCTCTAGATCCAGCCTTTCGAGTGGGAGCAGTCTGTGCTCCCCGTCAGGAGTCAGAAAGTGGAGCTGGCCCGCTTCGAGCCAGTAGTCCCTGGCGAGATAGCCACTGCCCCCCTTAAGAATGAGCATTGTGAGCTGCTGTACTGACGGATGGTCGGCCAGGTCAATGCTGACGAGCTTTGCCTGCTCTTTCGCGGGCGTAGCTCTCGACATGGGGATTGCCACCGAAGCTGTTGGAGAACTACCGGGCCACAGGCGCGACGAGAACGCGTCTATGCCGCTTGGTCCCAACGGCGGGGCTGCCGGCATCGAAGATATGGTTCTCGGGCCGATAACCGTCGCCGGAACCTCTATATCTTCTAGAGATGAGGCACTGAAATCACTTTGGCCGAGAGAGGAAGGGTTGTCGCGCCGGGTAAGACCAGTCGGTCAAACGCGAGCTCGATCCAGCCTTTGCCAAAGAGACGTCCAGGGTCACGATATTCTTGGAAATGACCTGCCAAATAGGCGCCCCGGGGAAAGACCGAATGCCCAAAGGCTGCCAAGGCGCCGACATGACAGAGAATAGGGTCACCGATTTGAGCTGAACGCGACGAGAAGTTCGGCTCGTCCAACGTACACTGCAGGAGCGTTCCGGCGGGTAAGACTTCTTCTGTTGCTGATTGTGACGCCGCTGAAACCACTAGGCAGACAATGAGGGTCAAGAGCAGGAATGTTCTGAGCATACTCACCTCCCCGTTCGGGCGAGGAACGACTCCGACGGCAGAAGTTCCGCCTGGACCCGAGCGCTACAGTGCCTCCCGGTCGGGCACCATCTCCTGCCTTCGGCAGGAAGAATCATGAATTCGGTTTGTACGATAAGCTCTGGACTACATGCTGAACAACATGAGGAACCACGTGGCGAGGGGGACTAGGATACAGCTTGGCCGGAACGGTTCGGAAACAACCACTGACAAGGGGGCCCCCAACAACTCGTCCGCTCCTGCCGCAAAGTATACACCCTTAGCGCGACGTCAAGGTTCTGTGGACCTCGATGGGGGAGCGATACCCCTTCAACCGACTCTGGTTCTCGGCCAGCGCCTGGGCGGTGGAGGCCATCATAACGTACTCGACTATATCGAGTAAGTTTTACTCTGTCAAGAAACAACGAGTGCAAGCCCGCACTTTTCTTGAGGAAATCTGCGAAACCATGCGCGAAAGCACAGATCTGCCACGCCTCGGCGTCAGCGACCAGCGTCAATCAAGGGGTTGAGCCCTGGGTTTAGCAACAGGCTTTAGCTAGGATCGGCGGGATGCTGGCGCCATTGGGTAGGACAATCGAGTTGACGATGTACCGCGCCTCTCTGGCGTTATCGACCAAGACGAAATCCAGACCCGATGTACGAACCAAAGTCCCCGATTCGTCGAAAACTTGAATCGTACCTGAGCCAGTGCAGTCCGTATTCGTGGTCGTAGTCCCCTTAAACGTCTCGCGGGCGATGCCACCTCCGAGGCTTGAAGCTGCCGACTCTCGGGTACTTCCACCTCATCCACGCCGGGGAAAGAGAAGTGGAGCCTCACAAAGGACTTCGGAGGGTCCTCGGAAACCTGGCGAACAAACCTGCCCACAGCATCGGTGACCGCTGCGTGGAAAACGACCGAACCAACCTGCACACCGGCAAGATTCACTCGCACCAGTTGACCAGGAGGTAGCATGCGTACCATTTTGGTCCTAAAGCAGTGTGGTTTACAACGCCGACGCTTAGCAACAGCACGAGGTATATCATCGCCCGCAGAGGTGTCCCATGATCAGCGTGCTGCACACCTGGGGACGCATCCTCGCGGTTGCAGGCGGCGTGCTAAGCGTCCTCTTGGCAGTACCGGCCTTCACGTTCGGAGGGATTTGGAGGACGTGCCTATGGATCGCGGCGTTCGTTTTGATCCTCGGACTCTCCATGCTGTTGGAGGAGCAGATCCTGGGCTCAGCGGGAGTTTCCGAATAGGCTTGTCCGTCAACCATCGTCAGTCGAAACGGTCAACGAATCAACCGGCGATACCTTTGTTCTAATTTGAAACGCGGGGATTTCTCCGATCACGCCCATCTTGAACTGCAGTAAAATGACGGTATCCACACATAGTCATCTGAAGCGTGGAGCCGTTGGAAAGCGGTAGCCGCTGGCCTGCGTCACGGAGCGCTCCCCCAGAACCAAGACCCGGCGCCGGCGCGGGCCTTCGTCACCGACTGCATTGTCTGGCGGCACCATTCAGCGGTATCATCCGGCACTTTAAAAGGATCGTTAGCAACAGAGACGACTCGAGCGCCACTGTCTCTTAACGCTGAGGCCGCCTTATGGGGGAGAAGGCTGTGATGGCAGCCTCGCTTCTAAAGACCATGTGGTGGCGCACGCAAGACTGAAAATTTGACCAACGCGCCCCGCTCCCAGAGCGTTCACGATAGATGCACTTCCCGCGCGCCTTTTCACCCTCAAAACCCCACGCAAAATCCGCGACTCGGAGCTCACGAAAAACCCTCGACCTAACCACTCAAAACTCGTGACCCGCACTGACGGCCGCGCTACAAGGTCGCGGAAGGATCAGTCATCTCGATCAATGCGAAACGGGAGGAGTTCCATCCCAAAGAGGCGCACAGCAGCCGCGTTCCTGCTTGCCCCACATGTCGGCGATTCGCCGCAGATCGCGCAGCATCAAGCTCTGTTCGAAATAAGGGCGATCTCAGACTGCATCCGTTGTAGAACGGTAGTCCGCCCCTGCGGGCCAATAGTCATCTCTGTGTCGGCTGAAGATTCTCCAGGCAACGCCATTGACAAGACTACCGCGCTGAGGACTACCATATAGGGGTATCGCACACCTCGGGCCTTCTGCCCCCCGCTGCGGACAGCTTCTCTACTCGTCGACAATTCTCGGAACAAAAGCCAGGAGCGCCAAAGCTCCGTCACCTCCTATTTCCCCTTGGGCCAAGGAGGGTAGGCCGTGAATTAGAAAACCAATTTCAATCGAGGAGAGGAATATGAATCGAGCAGATCCCACCACCGCTGAAAGCAACTTCCTTAGCACTGCGGATCGCGAGCTCAGCGTCGAAGAAGTCGCTGAAATTCAGGCGCTCGATGCCACCATGGCGGAAACCGGCTTTCCCGCAACCCCCGTGGTGGAAGTACTGCAAGAGCCATCCCCAACTGAAGTCGGCCCCCAACTTCCCCACCCTTCTATTCCCAAGACGCCCCACATCCCGCACCTGCCACGCCGTCCGGTGAGTGGGCGCTATCGCAGCGGAGGCATGGGCTTCCAGCTCGAACTCCGCATTGACGTGGACGGCAAACGCCCGATGATGAAGGTGAGCGGGGACATCTTTCAGGTGTCCGGCGCTACTATGGCGTACTTCGGATCGTTCATCGTGGAGGCTCCCGTCCTGACCGTTCAGCCCAATCTAGTGCTTGTCAATGGAATCGGCAGATACACGTGGCACTCGGGTGCGCCCAAGATCCGCATTTCGATTCCAAGGACCTTCATTTTCGCACCACCCGCTCCCGCGACCGTTCAATTCTTCACCCTGACCAACCAAGCGGGCGCGCTGCATGTGTGCCAGTACGTCTCGGCGTACTTCCGTACCGTGCAATATGAGCTGGATAAAGTGTCTGACGTTGCCACCCCGGTTTTCGACCACTACAACACGGGAGCACTGCCCTCCGGCGGACCAGCTCGGAACCTGTCGGTCATCTCCGCCTATGCAGAGGCCGGCATCGAAGTCCAGGCCAACGGTGGAAGTGACGTAATCCCGATCGACGAATCAGAGTGGGATCGGAACGATAAAACGTTTGACAAGTGGGACAACAGCGAACTCCACCACTCCATGGAGAAGCATTTCAACTTGTGGCAAGACGTGCCCCAGTGGGCCGTATGGGCGGTTGCCTGCCAGGAGCACGTGCTCGGCCCCAACCTGTATGGCATCATGTTTGATCAGCAGGGAAAGCAGCGTCAGGGGTGCGCCGTCTTCCACGCGGGTATCAGCGGCGTTACCGCCGACAAGCTCCGCCTCCAGCTCTACACCTATGCGCATGAACTTGGGCACTGTTTCAACCTGCTGCATTCTTGGCAGAAGTCTTTGGCTACGCCGCCGCAAGCCGATCGTCCCGCTGCGCTGTCGTGGATGAATTACCCGTGGCTATATCCGAGCGGTCCGGCAGCGTTTTGGAACAACTTCCCGTTCCAATTCGATGATCCGGAAGTGGTCCATCTGCGGCATGCCTTCCTGGATGACATCACCATTGGAGACAATAACTTCGGCGTCGGTGCCGCTCTGGAACGCTCCCACCCCTTCGATCAGAACCGGGAAGACAATTCCGGCCTGAAGATCGAACTTTCGGTCGAGAAGAAGGGCAACAGCTTCCTCTTTGGTGAACCGGTCATGATCAAGGTGACGCTCACCGGCAGAGAAGGGCGCGCCGTCCACCCGTACCTGCATCCGAACTTCGGTATGGTGCAGCTCGGCATTTGCCGCCCGAACGGAGACATTCGCGCCTATCGTCCGCTGATGGATCACTGCGTGATTGCCCAGGCGGTCACTCTCGGACCTGAGAATCCTTCGCTCGAAGAAGTGGTCTACTGCGGCTTTGGCAAGGACGGCTTCTACTTCGATCGCACAGGCTTCTATCAGGTACGTGCCATCTACAACGCGCCCGACGGCTCGCGTGTGCTGTCTGACATCTTGCACCTGCGCGTACGTCATCCGGTCAGTCTCGCGGATGAAGAAGTTGCCGATCTCTTCTTCGGACAGGATCAAGGCACATTGCTCTATCTGCAGGGCTCTGACTCCGAGTTGCTCAAGCACGGCACTGAATGCTTTGACACCGTTCTGGAGAAGTACCCCACTCACCCGCTGGCTACATACGTGCGATTGATCAAGGGTATCAATGCTGGTCGGGTATTCAAGACGATTGACACGAAGGAGCACATTATCCACGCCCGCAAACCCAAACCAGATGAGAGCGTCAAGCTGCTCTCTGCCGTCGTCGAAGCGTCCGAGAAAGGGTTCGAACTCGACTCCATCACGCTCGACACCGTGATCCAGTCCATGGCAAACGCTCAACTGCGCATGGGTGACAAGGCGGCCGCCGAGGCCACCCAAAAGCGCATCAAACCTCATGGCAAGAAAGCTTTGGCCGGAACTAGGGCTGCGTAACGCAATCGACTTGCAGGGCGGGAAAGGGCCCGCCCTGCCTTTCCACTCCGCGACTGCACCCTCGTTCTTCTCGGAGCCCGTGTCGCCCAGTGGCTGATGGTTTTTTTCTGGCGGTCTCCCATGCCCACGCTTCACGTCCTTCTTCGCGACGTGTTCGACCACGATGATGTTGTTCTGCATGTGAATAACCAGGAAGCCGCCCGCGGTTCCGACGTGACCACCGATCTCAGCATCTCTCATGCTGCCTCGTTCGACGTCACTGCGCCCGAAGGGCGATGCGCCCTGCGCATCGAAACTCCCACGCAGCACCTTTTCGGTTCCGTCGATCTCGACCCCGCTGACACGTCCTACGTAGCGATCTTCGTCCGCAAAGGCAGGGTGGAGTTTCACAAGCTGACGGAAGCAATGCCCATGCTCTGATACCCCGAAATCTGTCCGGTGGTCGCAGCGCTGAAAAAGGAAATTCCGCTTGGCTCTTGATGACATTCCGAAGCCCTTTACTACAGGAGAGGAGGAGGGCTATCTCATGCTCAACGGGGTGAATGAGCTGATTCCGCACGGCGTCCACTCCCCGGAGGCCCTGGACGACCTCCTCAGCGACATCCGCACACAGGGCATTGACGTGCTTGAGGGCCAGCCCAAGCCATCTCACTCGGCTTTCGAACAAAAGTTTACAAAGGAAGTAGAGACCAGCAACGAAGGCGAGCTCAACCTGACGCCAGGCGCTCTTGAAAAGACCGATGACCTGGTGCGTATCTACCTGCGCAGAATGGGTATGGTGCCACTGCTCACTCGTGAAGGGGAAGTGAATATTGCTAAGCGCATCGAGCGTGGACAGGGGCGTGCGCTGAAGGCGCTCTCACGCTCGCCCATGGTGATCCGCCAAATCATCGCCATTGGCGGAGATTTGAGGCGCGGCGTACGCCCGCTCAAGGAAATTGTCGTCTTTGGTGAGGAAGAGATCACTGAAGAGCTCCTGCAGAACCGCGTCAAGGACATCACGCGCCGCATCGCCGAGCTGCAGAGACATTACAAAAGAGCCAGCCAGCTGGCTGGTCGGCTACGGACCATCGCAGCAATACATAAAGCAGCCGAATACCGCCGCTGCCGATTCAGTCTGGGCCGCGAGATGGTGCGGATTTCGCGCATCGTCCGCAGCCTCGGTCTTGCCAACCTCGAGCACAGACGTCTGATCGATCGCGTGAATAAAACCGCGGACACCATGCGATCGCTTGACCGGCGGGTCAGCAACCTCGAGAAGAAGATTGAGAGCACGCTCAGCGAAGAGCTCAAAAAAGACTACCGCAGGACGCGGCGGAAGCATCGCACCGACCTGGAAAGTCTGGAGAGCCATGCTGGTGTGAGTTTCCAAGAGCTGGACCGCACGCAACGCGAAATCGTCCAGGGCGAGAAGGAGGTGGAGCAGGCCAAACACGAGCTCATCGAGGCGAACCTGCGACTTGTGGTCTCGATTGCCAAAAAGTACTCCAGTCACGGGCTTCAGTTCCTCGACCTGATCCAGGAGGGCAACATCGGCCTGATGAAGGCGGTGGACAAGTTCGAGTACCGCCACGGCTACAAGTTTTCTACCTACGCAATCTGGTGGATTCGCCAAGCGATCACTCGAGCCATTGCCGACCAAGGCCGCACCATCCGCCTTCCGGTGCACATCATCGAGCTCGTCAACAAGTTGATACGCATCTCGGGACATCTGGTCCAGGAGCTGGGCCGCCAACCCAGGTCGGATGAGATTGCTCAGCGCATGGACATTCCCGAGGCCAAGGTCCGCAAGGTGCTCAAGATCATGAAGGAACCGATCTCGCTGGACACGCCAATGGGTGCGGAGGGAGATTCCCACCTCGGTGACTTGATCGAAGACCGCGCAGTGGTTTCCCCAGCCGAGGCCGCCATCAACGCAGACCTACAGCAAGAGACCGCGCAGCTGCTGCACTCGCTCAGCGCGCGCGAGGAAAAGGTGGTCGAGATGCGCTTTGGTCTGGAGGACGGTTCGGAGCGCACGCTGGAGGAAGTTAGCCGACGGTTCGCCGTCACTCGCGAGCGCATTCGGCAAATCGAAGCCGTAGCGCTGCGCAAGCTGCGCCAGCGGTCGTATTCCCGCAAGCTTAAGGCATTTCTCAACGATATGCACAGATGACGCAGAATCTGTTGAACGCGGAGCAGAAATCGAGGAAATCAAATGCGAAAAATTGATCGCGAGACAAGGGGAAGAACAAACCGATATCCGGGCGCTATTACGCCCCTGCTATCAGCTCGATTCGTCCATCCGATTGACGTGGGCAGGAGGTGGAGCATGACCGACCCTCTTTGGAGACTCTTGGTTGAGGACGACGGGCAAGACATCGCTGAATACGCGGTGATGCTTGCCGTCATCCTAGTGATCGTAGTGGGTACCATCCGGCTCATTGGTTCTAACGCCAACAACGCGTTTTCCGCGGCGGCGAGTTCGATCCAGTAGAACTTCCCGTAGGCGCTCTGACGAATGGAACCGAGCGCAAAGTAGAGAGCATGGGCAAGCGCGTCGTTGCTTCAATTCCGCAGAGCCTCAAATTCGAGCCAGGAAGTGTGAGGGGGGAGCGATTATCCACTCTCGCAACAGTGATGAAGTGTTGGCGCGTTTGCACAGCGCGCATGCAGTCTTGACAACTCCGCGAAAAGGTGCAACATGACGTTCAGGATTCAAACCTCACCACTGTATTTCTCCGAAACTGACCGTTCCACAGGAGACCGACCATGAACGCCAGGATTGTGACATTCTCATCTCACGGTGATGCGACGCTTCTCGAATACGATCCGGCAACCGCCGACATGGAAGAAGTCAACGAGGTGATTGCCGAATATGAAGCCAAGACCGGTGCGCAGCCGTTTGATATGGCAACCGGTGAGCGCATCGAGAAAGTTACCCGCCAGCAGAGCGAAGTTTTGATGGTACATCCGATCGCGGGCGGCTAATCGTGCGCTGACCGCTGCCGACCGAACCCTGGCCGGCAGAGTACGATGTCACTCGCCTGGGGCTGAAGGCGAAGATGGCAATAGGGTTGCTGAGACGGCGCTGCGTATATGGTGTCTGTAACCGTTTCTCTCGTTGCCTTCCTCGCGTTGATGGCGTTGAGGTTTGTATTTGCCGGCCTGCAGCGCAGGCCGTTGCTGAGAGAAATG
>Ga0137418_10006824_pt1 | contig 10492 bp, 13 predicted proteins | sample CZODoug3_1_2_16f_FD_122242 | JGI IMG/M metagenome (GOLD analysis project Ga0137418, IMG submission 122242) | Vadose zone soil fungal communities from Angelo Coast Range Reserve, California, USA - CZODoug3_1_2_16fungal (Hybrid Assembly) | ecosystem: Environmental > Terrestrial > Soil > Vadose... | reverse complement strand
AAAAGCTCCGAGACGGCGCGATAAGCCTGGTCGATGGCCGTGTCCGTATAAGCCTGTCCTCCAGCATCGGAGTTCGCGATCGTAATGCGTCCGAAAGGCTTTCTTCCAGCGACCCAGGGCGTTTCTTCGTCGGACCAGTCCGGATCAAACAGCGAATTGTAGCTGTAGGCGTATCCATGCGCCCAGCGGTTCACTGTGATGCCGGCAATATCGCGCGCCGAATCGAATCCCGCGGGACCCAGCATTCGAGCTAATTGCTCTCGGATGTTGCGCTCAAAGGTTGAGAAGGGAGTGCGCATCAGTTCGGCGCGTCCGGCCCGATGCTGCTCCCGCTGAGGCAATCCGGGCTTGCAAGGCGTGCGCATCATGAACAGGACCATCGGTTCTTCTGGTTTACTCGGGAACTTGTACTCACCCAAATTGACCGGGAAGTCGAGTGCGATATAGGTGTGGTAGCTTCCCGGAGCTTCCATCTGATGAATGCCCAGCTTCTGGAATGGCAGCCAGTTCTTGATTGCAACGTGGGTGTAGACCAGAGGGGCCTTCACCAGATAGGCGAGCCCTTCCTTCTGTTTCTCGGGCAGTTCCGGGCAGATGTAGGGGATCATGCCGTTGTAACAAGCGAGCACGCAATTCTTCGCTCGAACACTCGCCAGCTGCTTGCCCCGCGCGTAGGCGACTTCCACTTCCTTGGAGGCGCCTGTGGCGCCAACATGCGCGACCTGGACGACCGTGCTGTTCAACCGAATACGAACCGGTGAGGCTTCCCGGTCGAGACGGCTGTAGTCCGCTCGCGCCGTCACCACGTCTTCCATTGTCTTTCCGGGAATGGAGCCTGGAATCAGCGACCGCACCAACAGACGCGCGATCGACGCATTGCCGTCGGGAAAATGAAAGATATACGGTTCTTCCTTCCCGTGCGATCCGCCCAGGTCCATTCCGGCAAAGCCCGCGTAGGTAAACCCGCCATAGTCGTCGCCGGCTTCATAACAGGCCAGTGCGGGTACCGCGTCAATGCCGACGGCAAATAGATCGTTGGTGTAGCTCTGGAAAAACTTCAGCGCGTCGGGATGGACCTTGCAGATTTTCGTCAGGAAGTCCGCGTAGCTGACCTTGTTCAGCTTTGCCCGCTTCTGATCGGGGGGCAGATCCGGCAAGTAGTCCACTTTGGCGGTATAGACGCGCGCAATATCCCGGCGAACGTCATCGCTTAGGGGACTCTTCGCCAGGAACTCTGGCCATGGGGTGGTGCCAAGGCCCGGAACCAGCCGGTCCTCACCAAATGTCTCACGATCGAAGAATACGGCCGTTCCGAGCTTCTGGTAGAGCTTCTGGTCGTAAGCCTGGTAGAAGCGTTCGGTGTCGATACCCAACTCCGTCAGCAGACCGAGCGCCTCTTTGCTGTAGCGACCCGGACTTTCAATGGACTGGGTACCACCGTAGCTGAGCAGCATTCGGTTTCCTGAGCGGAATTCATTGCGCTTGGCGTGCCCGCCGAAATCGTCATGGTTATCCAGCACCAGGATGCGAGCCTTGTCTCCGGCGCTTTTTCGGTAGAAATAGGCAGCTGCCAGACCGCTGATGCCTCCGCCGACTACCACCAAGTCGTAGGTCTCGTCGGTCCTCGCTGGCGCACCGTCAGAATCCCAGGATTCTCCATCGCGAAGCCGATGCGCGAAGGCATAGGTCCCATCATGATTCCCGCGCATTCCGGTCAGTGCAGGCGGGTAGTAGTCCGGAGCGTTCTCGGGCGCGCCGTCCGCGGATGTCAGCGCCTCCACCAGGGGAAGGGAGGCCATCCAACCACCGGCACCAAGTGCCACGCCGTTCAGGAAATCCCTGCGGGAGATCTTGCGATCCATTCCGAGCTCACGGTCGGTGTTCCTTGAAGTCATCCCTGAGTCAAGTCCGCGGGGCAGATGCGGCGCCGATTATAGGGTGTGGCGCGCTGGAGGCCAAGAGGCGAAACGAAAGTGATGTCTAGGCAGGAACGAAATTTGCAGAAGACCGCTTCTTGGCCCCGCTGCTAGATGGTGCGTTTTCGGGCGGCCGTGCTGGCGAGATGGTTGGCCTCTCGGTTGTACTCGCGGCGCACGTGCGAGATCGTGAAGATGAGAGAGCGGGTCAATTTTCGGCAGATCCAGTGCAAGGAATAGAGGCGCGGGCTCCGGCAGCGATACTCGCCCGTCATCTGCCGGACGACTACTTCTGAATCAGAGTAAACATGAATCGCTTTGGCCTTCAGGGCGACGGCGCATTGCAGAGCTTCCAGAAGAGCGAAATATTCGGCGACGTTGTTGTCCTGGCACCCGATCCACTTGGCGATTCTGATTTTGCCGCCTTGGGAATCGTCAATAATGACGCCAATACCAGCGGACCCCGGATTCCCCAGAGACCCACCATCGACGTAAGCCACCAAATCCGACATCTGTATGCCTCTAAGATGCTCAAGAAAAGGCCTTTGGTCAAGCATCTTACGTGGTTCCATCGAAAAAAGTGTTCGGGCAGATCATTGCGGCATTGTGAATCGAATGTGGAAAAGGTGGCAGAAACTGATTCTCGCTAAGCTAAGGCTCAACTGATCAACCGTTTGCGGCAGTGCAGAGATCGCACAGAATACTCACAGGCTGCACCGAAATGCGGCATTGACATTTATTGACCTAGCGTTTACTTTCGCGTGCGTCGACGGCTGAAAGGGTTGGCCCAAAATAAAACTTGGCCACTCCGAAGTAGGCTGGGTGATCAGCTAGCCGGGGCAACCCGGAGAGCGACCAGACCTGAAAAAACCGACGGCTCTGCGAGGGGCAGTTGGGGTTTGGGACTGTGAAAGCAGTGATCGCATCAGGGGCTGTGACGGTACATGCCTCCACGCAGCTTTGCTCCCTCGCAGGAGCAGGCGGCTAGAGCATAACCAATGTCACGGCCCTTTAAATTTTTTCCACGTTTTTCCTTCTAGCGGTTCTTCTCCGAACTCTCCTGGCAGGCAATGCAGTACCGAGTCCATGGCAGAGCCTCCAGTCGCTTAGCTCCAATTTCCTCCTCGCAGACCATGCACTGACCGAACGTTCCGTCAGCAATGCGGGCCAGAGCCGCATCAATGGCTCCCAGCAGGCCCCGCGAATGCGTGGTCTGATGAAACAGCAATTCCTTGTCGAGGGAACTGTTAGCACGATCGCCTTCATCCGGACCGTAGGAATGCTGCATGGCGCGGCCTTCCTCCTGGGTCTGCGCGATGCTGCGCAGCAGTTCCTGACGGCGCGCCAGGAGGAGTTTCTTGAACTTTTCGATACGCTTCTTATCCATGGGACTCCTTCGTGTTCCACGGCCGAGCCAGTCTGCTTCACCGTAACTGCACGTGTGCAGAAAACACAAAACGAAACGTCCCAGACTCAAAGAGTCGTGGGACGCTCGCCTGAACAGCCCTCCCCCAAGTGCTGCTCGATTCCAAGGCTACGTCTGAGGCCAAAACTTGGGAATAGCACGGACGGGCTACTCACTGCAAGCCCGAAGTCACGGTGCTAAACTGCTTTTGATGACGGGAGGGATCCTCGCATGGAACTCGCGACTCTCATTCTGTTTCCATTTTTCGGATTTGGCTTCGTCTTTTATTTTCTGCCTTCAATCGTGGCGCTCGTTCGAGGAAAACGGGACACGCTATCGATTTGCCTGCTGAATTTCTTCCTCGGTTGGACTTTAATCGGGTGGATTATTGCGTTGGTGTGGGCTTTCAAAGTGGACGTCGGGATACCCGTCCGCTGAATCACGACCGTCGCCGTCTCTGCATTTATAGCTTGTTGAGCCCATCCAGCGCGGCGACCTTGTACGCCTTTGCCAGAGTCGGGTAGTTGAACACGTTGTCGCGGAAGTATTCAATGGTCCCACCCATCGTGAGCACGGCCTGCTCAATATGCACCTCTTCCGCCCGATCCCCGATCATGTGCACCCCAAACAGCTTTCAAAGAATTAGGGTCGAACGGCAATTTCAGCAGACCTTGCTTATCCCCGAGCATTTGGCTCTTGGCAATTCCGCATAACGGGCAAGACCCAGTCTCATACGCGATCTTGTCTCTGGTTAGCTGTTCTTCCGTTTGCCCCACCATCGATATCTCGGGGATGGTGTAGATCCCATCGGGGATGAGATTCGGCGGCATCTTGCCGGGCTTGCTGAACATGTGGCAACTTGCCAGGCAGCCCTAGCTCCATCGAAGTGCTCGCCAGAGCGGGAAACCCGATCACATCTCCCGCAGCGTAGATATGCGGCATCGTCGTCTGGAAGTTTTCGTTTACGGAAATCTTTCAATCGGACATCAGGACTGCCACCTCGATGTTCATCTGATCACTATTTCCCTGCCGTCCGATGGTGGAAAGCAGCCCTTGCCCATGCACATTCTTTCCGCTCTCGAGCTTGGCAAATACACGATCTCGTTGCCCATCGAATCCCACCGAGACTACCTTCTCGCCCAGCCGAACACGGTTCCGAGTTGGCGCAACTGGAAGCAGAGGCTCTCGATAATTTCATGGTCCACAAAATCCAGCAGCACGGGGCGCTGGTCCGGGCAACGTGACCTTCACTCCGAGCGTGGCCAACATAGACGCGTATTCAAGTTTCCTGCCCCCACAATGACCAGGTCCCGCGGCACTTCCTCCAAATCATGCACCTGATCGGAATCGAAAATTCGCTTCCTATCGATAGGTATGTCGTCGCTGTGCGCGGGCCTGGTCCCACACGCCAGTAAGACATGGTGCCCACGAACCAATTGCGATCCATCTTCACTTCGGATTTCAATGAAGTGTGGATTCGATGAAGCGGGCTTCGCCCTCGAGTGTCGTCACGCAGTTGCGCCGCAATTGCGCCTTGATGACCTCGATCTCGCGGCTCATCACGGCTTGCGCGCGGAAGATCAGGTCCGACATCGCAATGCGATCTGTCAGCACGTAACCGCGGCCGTAGAACGAACGCTGCCGAAAACCACTGAGGTAGAGGACGGCCGCGCGTAGGGTTTTGCTGGGAATGATTCCAGTATGCACGCACACCCCCGCCGATGGTCCGCTTCCGGTCAATGATCGCGACTTTCTTGCCCAGCTTGGCCGCGCAGATTGCCCCCTTTTTGCCCGGCAGGACCGCTCCCGATGACGACCAGATCGTAACTCATTGGCTTCCATGACGATGAATCGAGAAACGTATTCCGGTGAAAAGTAAACCGCAAAAAGCTAACACTGATGACACAGAAACGGAAGCTTGCTAGCGAAAAACGATACGTTCTCCTAATTGATTTAACGTACCGTTCATAGAAACGGGCGGCGACATGTAGAACTCGGGAAGCGTTGCGTGCGATTCTGCAAGCGGCGCGTCTAATTCACTGGGATGGCTACTTCAGAAAACAAGTTATTGCGGCTTCAACCGCGTGCGGATAGAAACGCGACACAACCAAGCGTCCGGACGACTCACATCGTCCGGACGCTGGTTCCCTTCTAGTTTCCTATTCACACGACCGAGTTGGCACTCCGACTACATCAGACACCCTAATTCGTGATCGCTCGGAATTTACGACGAATGGCCCCTGCGAGGCCAACCAAACCAGTCCCCAAAAGCGCGAGTGTTCCCGGCTCCGGGACAGTCGTGACGGTGGTTGTGCCGTTTAAATCACGGAAACAACCTTCGCCCTGGGAGAAATTGATTTGGAAAAGCTGGTCGCTGGATCCGTGGAATTGAGCACCTTCAAAGTTACCTGAGAACGTGCCAAGAAGCTCAAACAGGTCCCCGCTTATATGGGACCAGGTGCCGGTGAAGTTGCCCGCAAAGATCGCATCTGGAAAGCCGGTTACTTGAATCGCGAGAGCGCCTTCCGAGAATTCGCCCCCGTCCTCGAAGCTACCGAGTAGTGATCCAGTGCTGAATACTAGAGTTCCCACCGAGCCGGCAATGACCGGAATCCCATTGAAACTGTTCCCATTGACGTTGACGTTAGAAAGAGCGGTAACTCCTCCGGTTCCAGAGGCAGCAATAAAACCTTGATTGCTGAAATCGATTGTGTCTGCAAGTGCGGGCGTTGCGCTCAACGCCAGGAATAACCCACATATCGCGAGAACGGACTTCATCGACAATCTCCTGCGTTCAAATTGCACCGGGTGCTTTTGTGCTGGTCGACCGGATCATCACGGTGGGAATCAGTCAGCTGATTCGCCGTGTGGGAGGAGGAAACGATCTGTATTTACAAGGGCAAGTCAGGCGCCATGGGTTGTGAAAAAAAGAAATCACCAGATCAATAACTTAGGAGCGTCACGGGAGATTCCCGTGGTAACCGTTACCGCAAGAAAGTGCAGCTAAAGGATAGCGGGGGAAAACGCTCAGCTCGTCGGTGTCACCTTCGTGCCATATCTATAGCAATCCACAGTCCTTGACACACGTCGGCAAAAGCTGCGCATATCAAACCAATCTGTGCCCTGGTGGTCGTCTACCGAGCTCGCTTCGAGAAGCCTTTGGAGGGCTTTTGGGGCCTGAGGACATCGTAGGCTGAGGGCACGGTAAACAAATCTGCCGCTTGTGGCGCTTCGGTAATGTTGCGAAGTTCGGCGCCCGTGCTGGCACTCTCCCACTTAATTACAAATTTGAGGGCCGCATCGATCCACACAGCATTCGTCGCATCGTTAGCCGCGCCCTTATTCTGGTACTTCACCGTGGGACGCCCATCCACCCCCTCGTGGCCCACCTTTTCGCAGACGATCTTCTGGTCCGATGCCTTTGCCCAGTCCGGACAGGCGTTCTCGGCATCCTCCACCCGAAAGTATTCCGAGGGAGCGCTGTTCAGCTGCTGATATGCTTTTTGCGCCGGGAACAGCGCGATAGCAGAATGCTCATCTCGGTTCACCAGGAGGATGGTGCCGGTTACACCGCGAGTCTCCAGACGCATCTTGTTCTGGCTGACGTAGAGCTTCGAAGAATGACCAGGGGGCGTCGCGGTTCCGCCAGAGGGCGCATGCGGCTTCGTGGTGGCAATGTAAACCACGTCTGCGGCAAAGTCCTGTGCATGAACCACCGGCGGAATGAGAGCTAGTAGAAGTGCCGCAAGCAGAGTGGTTGCCATTACCTTCATTCGTCGTTTCCTCACCATTACGTCAAAAGTCGTTGCAGAATTGCCACCGCCACGGACCCCAACAGGCGTGTCCGCTCGCGAACCCAAGCCAAAACAGGATTACCCGCGCCGGAGCTCTAATGCGGCGTAGTGAGCTTCAGCCAATCCTCAACACTGCGCTCGGGCGGCGTCGGCTTTAATTTTTCCGTAGCAAAAGGCTCGTACTTCTTCCGCTGCTCTTCGTTCAGTACAGCGCGAATTCGAGCGACCGTACTCACTTGGAGGAGTCGGAACTTCTCGATCCGGTCCGCCCCCGAGATTGACGAGTCTTGCCGGATGCGGAACGACTGCTGCTGCCGCTCCTCCAGGATCCTTTTCACGGCCGATTTTTGCGTCTCGGTCAGGTCCAGGTTCTTGGCAAATGTATTGACACGGCTATCAATACTTGACGTCTTGTAGTGGCGCAGCTTTTGTGGCTCGGGGTTTTCAACCTTCGCAGCCTGCGCACATACACTTGTGGGCGGCAACAGGAACGGGCCCCCCAAAGTCAGAAGCAAGAGTGCTCTGACACAATACTTGGGCAACGCGACGGATCTCATGCGATCAAATCTGTTGTGGGAAGTATGTAGCATGTTCAATCGATAACGATCGACCAGGTTCTTGGGGGAAGGGGTATTCTACTCCACGATGAGGCCGTCGGCGCGAAACGTGCCAATCTCCACGCTGACGCGGTGTCCCGGCTTCACATACCTGCCCTTATTCGAGAAAGCCATCCAGTACACTTTGCCACTCTCAGGTGTGCTGCTCTGGCGCAATTTTCCAACCTTCTCCAAGGACGGGACTACCAGTTTGACGCCAGCCTGGGGGTCGATCAAGGAAGGCTCGTTCTTTTTATCGTTGAGCGCTAGGGCCTTCTTCGCGTCGAGCACCCGGTAGCTGAACCGAATGATCTCTCCTGACTCTACCGACCTGACGGAGAGAGCGTCGACACCCCAAATGAGGGAGTAGTACTGACGCGCTCGCTTCGGCACCGGTTGCGGACGATAGCGGTGCGGAACTACAGTCGACGGAGACTTTCCTGCCGGCGCTGGGGCCTGATCGGCAGCCTGCGGTGATGGCGCTTGAGCGGTGCAAAGGGGGAGGCTGCTAAGGAGAACAGGCACCAGGAGCATTCGCTTGGTGCCCTTAAACACAGTTTCAAACATCGTGATAACGGTCCCCACCTTCGACTCGTACGTCCCTCATATCTTGCTATGGTTCCGTCCTGACGTCAATGAGTTCCACGCGGCCCATCAAAAAGACGGATGTTATTAACGGAAGTTACCTATTTGTCGCTTTTCAGGTACGCGGTGCAGGCCTCGACTACCTTCTCTTTTGGCAGCTTGGCCAGTTCGGTTGTGATTTCCTGATGAGCGTCCAAGTATTCTTGCGAGGCGCGCGCTTCCGCCACTTCTTTCTCAGGAAGGTCCCTAACAAGTATCTTTTTTCGTTCCTGATACTTAGGAGCTGATGCGGCATCCGTTTGAGCGCAGAAATCGAGCGTTCCTTCTACCTTTCCGAAAGCGTCGTTTGGGAAAGGCAGCTTGGCCAGGGCGACTGGAGCCATGACGAGAGCTGTTCCTAGACACAACATTCTGTAAATTTTCATGCTGTCCCCTACCCTCTACGTGACCGATGCTGCTCGCGGTTCCCCGCGAGCAGCATCGAGTTTAGACCTTAGTTGTCCTGCTCGGCATCGCTTTAGTTTCGCGTGCCAGTCAGGGTTGACGACTGCGTACCAGCAGCGTCGGTGACTGAAACGGTAGCCGGACCCTTCGCTCCGGCCGTTGTCGGCATAAACCGAACGGTGACTATACAAGAGGCGCCTGGAGCCAAAGTGGTTTGGCCCAGCATTTGCCCGCCACCAGCCGGACCGCACGTCGACAACGGACGGGTGATCGTCCACTGATTCGCGTTGGTGCCTCCCAGCACTCCTTGCGTAATGCCCGTCAAGGTGGCGTTGCCCGTGTTGGTCAGTGTCAAGATCTGAGTCGGGGCAGTGAGCAAGCCGGTACAGGCTGCACCGGTACATGTCGCGTTCCACGTGGGTGGGGTTAGGCTCGCACTTACTGTTGCAGCCACGCCCGTACCACTGAGAGCCACCGGTGAACCGCTGACCGTAACGCTCGCTGTGATGGTCACGGTTCCAGTCTTCGCACCAGCGGTTGTCGGCGAGAACGTCACAGTGATCGTGCAGCTAGCGCCTGCCGCCAAGGTTGTGCCGCAGGTACCACCCGCCCGAGCGAACTGATTGGGCGTAGTTGGAGTCGAGGTTGTGGCGACCGCAACTGCGATACCGGTAGCTCCCCCCGTACCCGTGTTACTGAGCGTCAGGGTTCGCGACGCACTGATCGTGCCCGTCACGACGTTGCCGAAGCTCACCGGCCCACCGGCGACACTAAGGCTCGGGGTATTGGGCGCTACTGCAAACTCGACCGCACCAGCGTCAACAGCGTTGTTTGTCTTCCTCGGATTCTCGAAGAAGTCATTCCCCGGTGCCGCTGCGTAAGTCGTGCTCGAGTTGCCGGGCGTGATGTAACCAACCGCTGGCGAACCGGATGCCAACGAGTAGTCGCCCAGCACGGCGCCGGTTGACGGACTGGTTTGTGACAGGGGACCCCAGCTGATGTTGATCCAGTTGTTGCCCTCGTCCACGGTCGCACCCGCCGTCAGGCTGAAAACGGGTATCGGCACGTTCGATTCGTTCGTTCCCGGGGGCACCTGATAGCCGCACGGAACAGTTACCCCTGCTACTTGGCAGGTTGCCTCAGGTGGTCTTTTCGAGCCGTTGCAGTACTGGTGGGTGACGCCCGGGGTGAAGCCAGCCGTGTTCCCTCGGAAGCCCGTGCCTCCACCAGCGTAGCCGGTGGTGTTGGTCAGCACTGACGCCTGCGGCGTAAACGTGAACCCCGAGCTGTGGTTCGTCGGTCCCGTGTCGCTGCGTAGGCCGATATCCCAGTAGTTCGCGCCTGTCGCGCAAACCCCCGTGCTGGCTTGAGTCAGCGCGGGAACCAACGCGACCGTAGCCTGTTGCGTTCCTGATGTTGGCTGTGTCACCGCGATGTTAAAGGCACGGTTCTGCCAGAACACATCGTTGTACAGAATCGGGAACGAGACCGACCGGCAAGCGCCATTGACGCGGCCACCGGTTCCGGTTCCACCAACTCCATGGCCTACCGGGCAGAGGATGGGCGTCGTCAGAGATGCCAGGAACTCCGCAGTGTGTCCTGCACTTGAAAGGCCGGCAGGCTGGGGAGCCGACAGGGGCACGCATGGGATGTTAGAGCCCTGCGCGTCGCGTGGGCAGGGCGTTGGGGCGCTTGCTTGGGGAGCAAAGAAGGCGCCGAACAGCGTGCCCGACGACGCGGTGGAATCGTTCG
>Ga0137418_10006823_pt1 | contig 10493 bp, 8 predicted proteins | sample CZODoug3_1_2_16f_FD_122242 | JGI IMG/M metagenome (GOLD analysis project Ga0137418, IMG submission 122242) | Vadose zone soil fungal communities from Angelo Coast Range Reserve, California, USA - CZODoug3_1_2_16fungal (Hybrid Assembly) | ecosystem: Environmental > Terrestrial > Soil > Vadose... | reverse complement strand
GTGCGACTCAACTTCGACCAGCAGCGGTACGAGGCCGATTTCCGCTTCGGCCTCGTCCGCTTCCGCGAGAACGCCGAAGGGGTGGCGCTCTACCACGGCGAGGCCGACGAGCTGCGGGGCTTTCGCGCTCGGTTCGGGGCGGTCGTGCGGAACTTCTGGGACATCATGCGCCGGCAGAAGCGGCTGACGTGGTTCACGGCCGGCTATGCCCAGGCGGCGGTCATCTTCCCCTTCATCGTCGCGGCCCCGCGCTACTTCCGGGACGTCATCCATCTGGGCGGGCTCATGCAGACGGCCACGGCCTTCGGCCAGGTGCAGGACTCCTTGAGCTTCATCGTTTCCTCGTACACGGACATCGCGGCGTGGCGCTCGGTGGTCGAGCGGCTTGTGGGCTTCGAGCGGGCCCTCGAGCAGGTGCGCAGGGAGGCGGCGACCGGCGGAGGCATCGCGTTGGCCGATGGGGACGCCACGAGTCTCGCCCTCGAGGACGTGGAGGTCGATCTCCCCGGCGGCCAACGGCTCATTGCGGGCGTGAATCTCGGGCTCCGTCGTGGGGACACGGCTCTCCTGGCTGGACCCTCGGGCGCGGGCAAGAGCACGCTCATCCGCGCCATCGCCGGAATCTGGCCGTTCGGCCGGGGCGAGATCCGCGTGCCGCGCGGTGCCCGCCTCCTGGTTCTCCCCCAGAAAGCGTATCTGCCGGTCGGCAGCCTCCGGGATGTGGTGAGCTATCCGAGGCCGGCGGGAGGCGTGGATGATGCGACGCTGCGCGAGGCGCTCGCGGCGGTGGGGCTGCCCGGGCTGGCCAGTCGACTCGACGAGGACGGACACTGGGCGCTGCAATTGTCGCCTGGCGAGCAGCAGCGCATCGCTTTCGCACGGGTACTCGTCCAGAAGCCCGACTGGCTGTTCCTCGACGAGGCAACCTCCGCGGTGGACGAGGCGACCGAAGCGCGCCTCTACCACCTCGTGCGTGAGCGGCTCCCCGGCACCGCCCTGTTTAGCGTCGGCCACCGCGGAACGCTTCGTCCCCTCCACGGCCGCGAGCTCGTCGTGCGGCCCGAGCAGAGCGGACCCGCCTCCATCGTTGAGGTAATCGGCGACCTCGCCCAGCGGAGCGGCTGATGGGATCGCGGCCCTGCCGCTGACCTGGAATGCGGGCGCGTTCCGTCGCCAACCCGGTTCTGGAGAGCTACGCTGCGGTCCATGCAACTCATTCAGGGCGGCGCTCCGATCGCTACCGCTACCAGACCGGAACGGCAGGGTGAAAACATCGAGTTTCATGTCCCACCGGGGACACATGTCCGGTTGGGCGCCGGTCCTCACTACCTCCGCGACGACGACGGCACAGAGACGCAGATCCAGATCATTCACATCTTGCAGGGCGACGACGGCCTGGGAGGCCCTCGAGACAGCTATGGACGGCCGCCCAAGCCAACATTCACGCGGATCTCTGGGCGCGTGCTCGGCATCGCCTCCGCGTCAAAAGATCGGCCCAAGAGGCCGCGAAGGGGTTGACGGGCCAATCCGTCCCTTTCAGGTATTACCAGGGTGTCAGTCTACCGGTAGGCCTATCTTCTTGAGCAGCGCCACGTAGCGCGGATCGCCGTGCAGCTTGCGCAGAAGAGGGTCGACCTTCAGGAGCGTGAGCCCTGCGTCACGTTGCGCCCGGGCCCGCTCCAGCCACTCAAAGCCAGCGTTCGTCTCGCCGCGCCAGGCGTACACTTCCGCGATCTGATAGGCGGCGCTGTAGCCGTATTTGCGGATCAGCTCGTCCAGGGCCCGCTGCGACTCTGAGGGTTGTCCCAGGTCGTGCTCGGCGAGAGCGGCGCCGGCGAGCCGGAAGACCTCATTGCTCGATCGCGGGAAGACGTCCTTCGCGGTTGCCGGCTCCCTGTCGAGCAGGAACGTCATGCCTAGCGCGTAAGGAGTGAAGGACTGATCGGGACTGATCTCGAGCGAGCGGTTCAGCGCCTGTCGTGCCATGCCACGCTGGCCGCTCATGGCGAGCAGACTCCCGAGAGTGAACCAGACGCGCGCGTTGAGCGGATCCTGCTCCGTGGCGCGGCGCGCAGCCGCGATTCCCTCTGGGAATCGTCCCAGCGAGCGGCTGATGAGGCTCGCGTATTGATTGAGCGCATCAGGATCGTCGGGCTTGAGCGCCAGCGCGCGCTCGAGGTCGGCGCGCGAGCCTTCGAAGTCCCACTGGATGGGAACACGCACGAAACCCCGCGCCAGGTATCCGTCGGGCAGGTCGGGCGCAAGCTCGATCGCCTTTTCCGCGGCGGCGACCGCGCGATCCTGGCCCGCCTTGAGGGCGGACAGCGATTCCGCGCTGTCGGCAACCCAGAACGTGGCTAGCGCGAGGCCCGCCCAGGCCGCTGCATATCCTGGATCGAGCTCCACCGCCTTCGCATAAGCGTCCCTCGCGCGCCGGAAACCGTCCACGTTGTTCCGATGGAAGAACTGCCTGCCGAGAAGGTATTCGTTGAACGCGGCGATATTGGCGGTACGCCGCTCCCGCGACGTGGGCGGCTGCAGGAGCTTGACTTTCAGCGCAGCGACAACTGCCTGGGCGATCTCATCCTGCACCGCGAAGACGTCCGTCAGCCTGCGGTCATAGCTTTCCGACCAGAGGTGGTAGCCGTCCGCGACGTTGATGAGCTGCATGGTGATCCGGATCCGATCGCCAGCTTTCTGCACGCTTCCTTCCAGGATGGTGGCGACGTTCAGCTTCTGGCCGATGCTGCGCAGGTCCTCGCTCTTGCCCTTGAAGGCGAAGGACGAGGTGCGGCCAGCGACGTGCAGACCGGGCACCTTGGCGAGCAGGTTCAGAAGCTCCTCGCCGAGACCGTCGGCGAAGTATTCCTGGTCGGGATCGCGGCTCAAGTTTACGAGCGGCAGCGCGGCGATCGAAGGCGCTGGCGCGCTTCCCGTTACCGCAGGCCTCTGGCGCAGCACGAAATAGTAGACGAGCCCGGGCGCGGCGGCCAGGACTCCAACGCCGAGGACGAGGAGGGCCAGCCTCGTACCTCGCGGGCCCGTGATCGGATCCGTCCGTTCGATCCGGCCTGCCTTTACGTCGAAGATCCACGCCAGCGCGACTACGACCGGGAAGCCGGCGGCGAGCGCGACGATGACGTAGGACAGCACTGCGTCAGACCAATGCAGCCCGTGCATGAGGGGCTCGATGATCTGCAGGACTGCGAACGCGGCGATACCGTAGCCGATGAGGGCGCGAAATACGCGGCGACGTTGCAGCTCCGCTACCAGCGACACTGGGTCCTTCAAGCTCACAGCAGGCGAGATCTACCATGCCGTGTGAGCTGTTCAGGAAGTGATCGATGATCTGAGCAGTGCCAAGTTAGAACCAAGCGACGTTCAGATTGAGGGTGCCGGCGGAAGGAAGTGCTATGTTTCAGAAGGTCCACGCCATGGCCCTGCCGAAACAGCGACCCAAAGAGCCAGAGCGCAGGTACCACCACGGAGATCTCCGGCGGGCGCTGGTGGATGCCGCGCTCGCACTGATCGCCGAGGGGGAGTTGGGGACCTTCTCCCTCCGGGAGGTCGCGCGCCGGGCGGGCGTGACGCCGGCTGCGCCCTACCACCACTTCAAGGACAAGACCGCGTTGCTCGCCGCTGTGGCGGAGGAGGGGTTCATGGCGCTGCGCGGACTGCTCGAGGCTGCGCTGGTCCCCGTTCCGCCGGCCGACCTGCGCGGCCGGTTCGCGGCGCTCTCCCGCGCGTATCTAACATTCGCGCGCGCCCACCCCGCGCACTACCGGGTGATGTTCCTGCCGGAGATCAAATCCCACCAGGAGCACCCGTCGTTCCACGCTGCAGCGGACCGGACGCTGGAGGTCCTGGCGAAGCAGGTCCGGGAGGCGGCGCCGCAGGCCTCTCCGCGGGAGGTGATGACGCGGACGGTGTTGATCTGGTCCATCGGCCACGGTCTGGCCTCGCTGTGGAACGACGGAGTGCTCGACGACAAGCTGGACCTGGGCAGCGACCGCGCGTTTCTCGACGCGACGGTCGAGCAGATAGCAACCTTCGCCTCCGGCGTCCCCGTTTCGGCAAAGGCGCCTCCGCGCAAGTCTCGCCGCCAGTAAGTCACGACGGGTTAGACCCGGCTGGGCTCAAGGCGTCACCGCGGCGAAGTCGATCTCGAGGTTCAGCGGCTGGGGCGGGGCGACACCTGTCCAGGCGATCGCCGCTCCGGTCGCCGTGGAGATCATCCCGTTGTAGTCTCCGATGAACGGACGGAAGCCGCTTCCGGAGGGCACGCCCCATTGGGAGGGATCGAAGCCCTTGTTCGACACCCGCTGCGAATTCCAGGTCGCCCCGGCGTCGTTGCTGGCGGCATACGTCATGTCCACCAGCTGGTTGTCGCTGTAGCTCCGGTCGTAGAACGAGACGTCGACGCGGCCGTTCGGAGCCACGCTCAATTCCGCCTGAAATCGATCTCCCGGGGCGGGAGCGATCGCCACCGGCGCACTCCAGGCAGCAAGGTTCGAGATGCTCGCCCAGGTGAACCAGACCTGCGCGAACGTGCCGACGATGTCCGCGTAGATGACGTAGACGCGGTTCCGAATCGGGTCGTAGCCGGGCACCGGGTAGGATCCGCCGGAACGGAACGCTCCGCCGGGGATGTTGAAGCAGAAGGGCGGGAACGTGCAGACGGGGTTCGCAAAAGCGCCGATCTGCTGCGGGCTGCTCCAGGTCACCCCGCCGTCCTTGGAGGTGCTCAGGTAGATTGCCGTGCCCTTGCCGCCCTGCACACTGTTGTCGAAGGTCAGGTAGAGCGTGCCGTCGGGCGCGGAGACGATGCGCGCGTCTTGGTTGTTGCGCACCCTGCCCGCGGAGATCTGCGCCGGCGTGGAGAACGTGCGCGCACCGTCGCGCGAGTACGCCACGTTGACCGGCGAGTGCGTGCCGTTGCCGTTGAACTGCACCCAGGTGACGTAGATCGAACCCCGGAACGGGCTGGTGGGACTCAGGTCGATGTGCATCGACTCGTGGTCGGGGAACTGGCCGTTCGAGCCTTTGCTCTTGCCGTTCCCGTTCCACACCGAAACCTGCGTCGGCCTCTGGTGGATGCCGTCCTGCCAGGTGCGTCCGCCGTCGTCGGATCGGCTCACATACAGCGCGATCTCGTAAGGCGGGGTGAAGTTGAAGGCCTGGCAGACGAAATAGGCCTTTCCGTCTGGACCGAAGCGGACGTAAGGGTCGCCGGCGGCGTCGTACGCGCCGGTCCCCGGGACCGAGGGGTCGTTGGTGAACCTGGTCAGGCCCGGGATGAATCCGTCCGGCAGCGTCGCGCTCCAGCTCCTGCCCCCGTCGAAGCTGGCGTTCACCGCGCAGCCGTCGTTGTAGTTCCAGTCGTTCGCCCCGGTGATCAGGTTGTTCGGGTCGAGCGGATTGATCGCCAGCGGCGTCTCGTTTTGGGAGAGCTGGTCGCGCGAGACGTCGATCACCTTGGGGGAGCTCAGCTCGGCCGAAGTGGCGCTGGCATCGACGGTTCGATCGCCGCTGCAGGCGGCCAATGCGCAAAGGACACCCGCGATTGCGGTTCGATTCATGGTCGGCTCCGGCGGGGTTGAGAACGTATCATGTCTGAGTCTCCGGCGGACCGCGGCGGAGGGTGTCCCGCCATTCCTCCGGGCCATAGCGCGCCGGCGCGGTGGTGGCGAGGAAGTCGCGGACGAGCGAAAGGAAGCGGGTGGCGTCGGTGAGGTGAGGGAAGTGGCCCGCGCGCTCGAACACCTCGAGCCGGCTACCCGGCATCGCGAGATGAGCGATGCGCGCCTGACGGGAAGGGATTACCGAATCGCGCGCACCCCAGATGAGCAGCGTGGGAATGAAGCGTGCCAGGTAGCAGCGATCGAGCATGGTGATGGCTTGTCCGCGCCAGTCGACGGCCGAGCGCAGCGCTCGCAGGAAGGCGCGGCGGGTCCGGGCATCCGGCAGGGCTTCGAACATGGCCAGCAGATGATCGGCGTCGAGCCCGGTGTCGGTTCCCAGCAGCTCGAGCAGCTTGAACATGCAGCGACCGGCCACACGTGCGCCGGGGAATTGCAGCAGAGGAAGGATCAGGTCGGCATTGGGGGCCGATGCCAGACGCAAGACTGGATGGATCCCGGCGTTCACGCCGCCGGTGCTGACGAGAACCAGGCGTTCACAGCGCTCGGGGTACTGATAGGCGAACTGCATCGCCACGCCCCCGCCGAACGAGTGCCCGATCACGGTGGCGCGGTCCACGCCGATCACGCTCAAGAGATCGCGCATGGCGTTGGCGTAGGCGGCCACCGAATAGTCCGCACGCGGCTTGTCCGACCTTCCGTGGCCGAGCAGGTCGGGCGCGATGACGGTATGGTCGTGGGCGAGTTCCGGGATCAGCTCACGCCAGGTGTCCGCACAGTCGCCGATGCCGTGGATGAGCAGCAACGCCGGACCCTGACCGGCGTGGATGAATGCCCGCCGATAGCCGTGGATGGTCCGGTATTGCACCTCGTGAACGATTGAGGCCGGTTGCCGGGAATCGTGAGCTCGAGACAAGTCGTTCATGCCAGTATCTCCGCTCGCGATTCCGCGGCGCGTGGGCGACAAAACTGTCGGCAGCGCCGCTGCCGTACTTGCAGCCTAACAGAGCGGCGCGCTGAGCGGCTGCTCGCCCGCCAAGACAACTGCCAGGGCTACGAGCGCCGGGAATGACTCCCTGTCGTGCCGAGCGATTGGCCGCAGCGTGCAATCCCGGACGCGCGGGAACAATTTCGTTTGACCGCCAGGGGGCTAGGCATGGGTGCGCATTCTCGCGTTTCGATCGTTGTCGCCGCAATGCTGATCGGAGTCTGGGGGGCGAGCTGCAGCAGCAGCTCCTCCGGAACTGGCGGCACGGGTGGGGGAGGCGCTGGAGCGGACGCAGGCACCGGATCCGGTGGGACGGACGCTGGTGGCGTCAACGACGGCGGGACAGATGCGGGTTCCGGCGGCGGGGGCACCGACGCCGGTACGGACGGGGGCTCCGGTGGAGGAGGCGGAGGCGGTGGCGGCGACACCGAATGCGCGGGCGTGGTTCCGTCCCAGATTGGCTCGTCGTTCACCTTCGAAGTCCCGGCATCTGGCTCCATGATCAGCTGCGACCAGGTGTTCTCCGACGAGAGCGGGAATCTTGCGGCGTCAGGGAGCCGCGATCTCCGCGGGATCCGGGATTGGCACCTCTTCGACTCCAATGGCGCCGCGCTGACCAAGATCCGCGCCAGCGATCTCTTCGGGCAAGGCCCCGGCTATGAAGGCCTTTCGACTTACGACACCGTTGGGGGCGAGTTCCTGCGGGTTGCCTACTGGACCCCGGAGGGCAAGCGGACCGACGGCTCTCCGGTGAGCGGCGACAGGGGCGACGCGAGGGCATTCCGGGCGCCGGGCGGCATCCTGGTCGTAAAGGCCCTCTGCGAGCCCCCCTTTTTTAGCGGCACAATCGATCTGCGTCGCTTCGACCCGGTCACCAATGAGACAGCGTCCGCCGCCGTGCGCGCTTGCGAGCCGGTCGCCAACGCCCTCGTGGATGCCAACCAGAACTGGCTCCTGCTGCTCCACGGAGGCCCTTCGATCGGCTTCGCCGAAGGCGACCTGGTCGCGCAATGGTTCGATTCAACTGGCCACTCCCTGACCGGCTGGTTCCGCGTGGCGGCCCTTCCCGGGAAGCACACGACCTTGATGCATGCGACCATCGGCGGGGGAGCAGCCCTTCGGATCGACGACGTGTGGACATACTTCTTCCCCAGCGGAAAGAGCGAAGTGCAGCCCGCCCAGGAATTCCTCGCCTCACATCCGGAGTCGGACTTCAGTCTGGTCCGCGGAGCACGAGCGTACGCCGTCCTGCCACGCTCCGGAGACACCACCCAGATGGAGCTGTACTCCGCCTCGGGCAAGAAGTGCGGCTCGCTCACGTTCTCGCGCGGCAATCTCACTACGGGGGCGGACGGGAGCGTGATCGCCAGCAGCGGCGATAACGGGTGCACGAAGACCGTCTGGCCCGCACTGCTAAAATAGCAGGTCACGTCCTCAATCGAGGAGTGACTCCAGTTGCTCAAAGACTGCGGTGGATCCTGCGACGACGCGGTTCCCCTTCAGCAGCGCATCACCGACCAGGTACTCATTGACCCGTCCGCCCGCTGCCTCGATGATGGCGATGGCACCCAGGCAGTCCCACGAGTGCATGTGCGGCTCGACGTGACCCAGAAGCCGTCCAGCTGCGACATAGGCCAGTGACAAGGCGCCGGAGCCATTCCGAAGGAACATTCCCTTTTGCTCCAGGAGCTTCGTCAAGGAGTTGAACAGGAAGGAGCGGGGCGAGCGTGGGGAAAAACCGATGCTGACCAGGCCCATGGAGAGATCCGTTCCCGGGTGCGCAGCGATGGGCCTGCCATTGACAGTTGCTGGAAAACCCTTCCCACCAGCGAAGAGCTCATTGCACGGTGGGTTGTAGACCAGGCCGAATTCAAGCTTTCCGTCCAGTACGTAAGCGATGGAAATGCACCAGCTGGGCATGCCGCTCAGGAAAGGCTGTGTCCCATCGATGGGATCGACGACCCACACACCGCGCCCAGCGTCGACTCGGGTATAGCCGCTCTCTTCACCAAAAAATGCGTCTTCCGGAAAGTGCTTCGCGAAGGCGTCCCGGATGAGGAGCTCGGTATTGAGGTCGGCTTCGCTGACCAGGTCATGCGAGCCTTTGCTCTTGACCGTGAGAGTTCCAATACGCCCGAAGTATTGGTTGGCAAGAGCTCCAGCCTCGCGGATGACGGACTGAGCGATCTCGAAGCGCATCCCGGTCGCGCCTGCGTGGAACATCAGCGCGCCCCGTAGAAATCGTAGTTCGCCGAATAATCTACCCGCGCTTCGGCGCCTGCATGTGCCGCGTCACAGCCCGCGGACGGCGCGACGCCGCCGACGGTGTCGACGCGCTGGACGTACTTCACGCCCGCAAACGCCCCGGCGCCCTCGTTCGACTTCGCGCGCAGCAGCAGCCACGGTATTGCGTCCTGCACCGCCGAGCGTTGCATCACCTCGCCGACGACGCGACTACCGTCGGCGCTCTCCCAGGTGGGGCCGGCGTAGTGTCGGCCGATCCGGGCGCCGCTCTGATCGAACAACTCCGCGTCGGGCGCCTTGAGCGCCCACTCGAAAGCCGCCGGGTCAGCCGTGGTGACCTTGCACGTGTAGATCTGGGCCCCGCGCGCGGCAGCGCGGAGGAGCAGCGCCTGGCCGTCTGGCACTCGGAGACTTTCCGGAACAGCCGCCGGCTGCGGCCGTGGAGCGGAAGCGCAAGCGGCGATCACGAGCGCGATGGCAAGTCTGAGCAGGGACATCTTCACTCCTTCGTTCGCGTTGGCTGGAGCCGATTATGTGCCGGCTCGCGCTGGATTGCGCGCCTGCCCTCTGAGGATGACGCGAGACCCCCGAACGATTCCCTGCGCCTACTCCAGCACCGCCAATAGATCGCCGGCCTGCACCGTTGCCCTCAATGCCGGCACCACCTCCTTCACCGTCCCCGCCTTCCCCGCCCTCACCACCGTCTCCATCTTCATCGCCTCGAGCGTCATCAAAGGCGTCCCGGCCTCCACCTTCTGCCCCACCTTCGCGTGCAGCGCGATCACCAGCCCGGGCATGACGGCGCCGATCTGATTCGCGTCGCCCTTGTCGGACTTGCGCCGCTCCGCCGTCGCGGACGCGCGCGACCGGTCGCGCACGGTGACCTGCCGGCCGTGGCCATTGACCTCGAAGTACACCGTCCGCCATCCGTCCTCGTTGGCGTCGCCGACCGCGGAGAGGGAGATGACCAGCGTCTTGCCCGGCTCGAGATCAACCCAGACTTCCTGTCCCGGATCCAGGCCATAGAAGTACGTCGGGCTATCGAGGATCGAAACGTCCTCGTATCGGCTCAAGTGGACCCAATAGTCGTCGAGCACGCGCGGGTAGAGGGCGGCGCTGATCGCCTCGTGGCGCGCGATCCGCCGCCCGTGCTTCTTGGAGAGATCGGCGGCCAGCTTCTCGAGATCCACAGCCGGGAGCCCGTCGCTGGGCCGGCCTGTCAAGATCGGCTGGCCCTTCAAGATCGCCGTCCGAAGGTCCTCGGGGAACCCACCGGGCGGCTGGCCGAGTTGCCCTTGGAAATAGCCGGTGACGCTGGAGGGAAAGTCGAGCGACTGCGCCTGAGCCAGCAGCTTCGCCCGGGTGGCGGCGACGGTCTCGTCGAACGTGTCGCGCACTTCGAGAAGGCCGTTCTTCACCAGGAAGACGGCGAAGTCGCCGACCATCTTGCTCGAGGGCGTCACCTTGGGGATGTCGCCGACCAGCTGGTTGACCGCGGCGAACGCTGTCTTCACCTCGTTCCAGCGGTTGAGCAACCCCATCTCGGCGACCTGCGGCCGTAGATTCGAGTATTGGCCGCCGGGGATCTCGTGGAAATAGACCTCGGTGGTGGAGCTCTTCAA
>Ga0137418_10006822_pt1 | contig 10493 bp, 10 predicted proteins | sample CZODoug3_1_2_16f_FD_122242 | JGI IMG/M metagenome (GOLD analysis project Ga0137418, IMG submission 122242) | Vadose zone soil fungal communities from Angelo Coast Range Reserve, California, USA - CZODoug3_1_2_16fungal (Hybrid Assembly) | ecosystem: Environmental > Terrestrial > Soil > Vadose... | reverse complement strand
GCCAACCACACGCCGCTAATTCCGGCGCCAACGAGTTATGTTACCCCGCAAGGAATTCACCACGCCTACGGGGGAATTCTCGGGATTCTCGGGGCCGCAGGGGTTGTGTTCTTTGCTTACATCGGGTTCGATGCGGTTTCTACCGCGGCGCAGGAAGCGCGCAATCCCAAGCGGGATATGCCGATTGGTATTCTCGGCTCATTATTCATCTGCACCATTTTATACGTGCTTTTTTCCTACGTGCTCAGCGGTGTCGCCACAGTCCAGGATTTTCGCACCGCCGGGCGCGAAGCCTCGGTTGCGTTTGCCATCACAAAATACATGACCGGGTTTGAATGGCTGTCGAAGTCGGTAACGGTGGCGATCCTCGCAGGTTTTTCATCAGTTATTCTGGTGATGCTGCTTGGCCAATCGCGCGTGTTTTTTTCCATGAGTCGCGATGGCCTGGTGCCGAAAATCTTTTCCGATGTGCATCCGAGATTCAGAACACCGTACAAATCCAACATGCTTTTCTTCGTGTTCACGGGCATTTTTGCGGCGTTCATTCCCGAAGACGTCGTTGGCGAAATGACAAGCATCGGAACGCTATTCGCCTTCATCCTGGTATGTGCGGGCGTTTGGATCATGCGGGTCCGAAATCCCGAACTAGAACGGGGCTTTCGAGTACCGGCCGCGCCACTCGTTTCGACGCTCGGAATCATCACTTGTGGCGCAATGATTTACGGCCTGGGCTGGACGAATTGGATGCGACTACTGGTTTGGTTGGTAATCGGCCTGATCTTCTACTTCAGCTACGGAAAGCACCACAGCCGTATCAATGTACCGCCGCCCGAAATGCCAGAAGGCATTCAGCTGACGCGCTGATTCGTTACGCGCGCCAACTCCAACTGGTAACCGGCGAATCCGCGATTCGGGCTACTCGAGCCGAATCCTAGGAGCGCGCCGGTGCGCCTTGCAAGCTTTTCGGTGTCGGCCTCGTCGAAAGCGCGCCGCGCTGCTGCTATGTCGGAAAGCGAAACGTCTAGCTTGCAGAGAATTCTTTTCTGCTCTGGGCTCAGTCGCGTTCGCTCTTCGCCGCTCAATGCGCGCTTTTGAAATTGCGAGAGCACCGTTGCCAATCGAGTCTGAGTCGCCGTTCTGAACAGATTGAGAAGCTGTTGGAAACCGACATGAAACGGAATCGTGGCAAGGTCGACATCTGTGGCTTCGGAGACGCCGGTGGGCGGCATCGCGATCTCAGGCGACATCGCAATCGAATGCCAGACGTCTGCGGGTTGATAATACCCCATCTCAACGCCGTACGAAGAATGTGCTCCCGAGGTCGTGAGATAATGCATCGCGGCCATAGGTTCGACAGCCACAGTTTTTTCTGCGAGACCATCAGCGCCATACATTCGAAGATGGACCTGTCGATCCACTGGTACCGCTTTTTCAAATAACGACAGCCAATCGATATTCCAGCTAGTGAAGATGGTGCGTGGATCCATTGCGATCGCGAACAGGATGGGCGCGCCGTATTCGCCCGACCGACCGACGCTATCGCCGACATTGTCTCGTTCGTCGTCTGCCGCAACGTGCACGAGCGGTTTTTTGCAAATCCGGAAGCCGATTCGCGCCTTCAATGTTTGCGCGGTGGGGTTTCGTTTTCTTGCCGCCATTTTCTCAAAGTCTCCAAAGTCCGTGAAAGGCGAATCTCTAACATTGCGCCAAATTCCGTACCAAGCGAAATTTTTCTATTTCGCCTTTGGAATTTGCGCAATCTTCTAGCGATTTAGCGGATACCTCTCTCGTGTAATCAAGGAATGCATGAACCCGAAAATTGTTGGTTTTGAAGAACTTTCCGATCGCTGCGAGAAGTTGCGCGATGCTGGGAAAAAACTGGTGGCTACAAACGGCTGTTTCGATCTGCTGCACGTCGGCCACGTGCGGTACTTGCAAGCTGCGCGTGCGCTCGGTGATTTCCTGGCAATCGGATTGAACGCTGACAGTTCGGTCCGCGAATTGAAAGGAACCGGCCGTCCCATCATGACGCAGAACGATCGCGCGGAGCTTTTGGCGGCGTTGCAATGTGTGGATCTGGTGACAATTTTTCCACAACTGCGGGCGACGCAGTTTATTGCCGCGGTGAGACCCGCGATCTACGTCAAAGGTGGCGACTACACATCCGAAACGTTGGACGAAGAGGAGCGCGCAGCTTTAAAGGAAATCGGCGCGGAGATTCGGCTCATTCCATTTGAAGCCGGTTATTCGACTTCGCGCTTGATCGAACAAATATGCAAACCGAGGCCTCAAATTAGGTGAAACGGTTACCAGTTGGAATTCTGGGATCGGGAAAAGGAAGCAACTGCCGGGTGATTCTCGAGCGCATTCGCTCGGGCGACCTTGCGGCGGATGCGCGTGTGATAATTTCCGATGTGCTGGACGCGCCGATTCTCGATATCGCGCGAGAGTTTTCCGTTGCGAATGCGTATCTGCCGCCTGGTCGTTTTCGCACGCGCCTGGAGCCGGAAATAGAAGAAGCGCTGGTGAAAATGTTGCGACAAGCCGGTGTTCATCTTGTCGTGCTCGCCGGTTTCATGCGCGTATTGCATGCGACGATGCTCAACGCGTTTCCGCGGCGCATCATCAACATCCATCCGGCACTGCTGCCAAAATTTCCAGGACTTGAAGCTTGGAAGCAAGCACTGGCAGCCGGCGAAACTGTAACGGGCTGCACCGTGCATTTTGTCGACGAAAAAATCGATCATGGGCAGATCATCGCCCAACGCGAGGTGCCGATCTTGCCTCACGATACCCCGGAAAGCCTGCATGCCAGGGTTCAAGTTGTCGAGCACCAGTTGTACCCTGCAGCAATCGCTGAATTTTGTGAAAAGTATGCGGGGCCAGGCCTGTGATTTCCGGCGTGGCGCGCAATCGAGGTTATCAATTGCCGCGCTAAAGTTGTTCGGCTTTTTGTTCGCGGCTGAGCAACTCTTCCAGGGCAGCCGTCGGTTTTTTCTGCTCGTACAACACCGCGTATACCTCATCGATAATCGGCGTGAGGATATTCAACCGCCGTGCGCATTCCCATGCGCTTCGTGTAGTGGGAATCCCTTCAACCACGGTTTTCATCGATGCCGTGATCTGAGCCAGGGGTTCGCCGCACCCAAGCCGTTTGCCGACGGTGTGATTGCGGCTGCGTTCACTGTAGCAGGTTAAAACCAGATCGCCCGCCCCGCTCAGTCCGTAAAAGGCATTCGCATTCCCATCCATGGCAACGCCGAGCCGAACAAGTTCGGTGAGTGATCGAGTGACCAATGCTGCCTTGGAATTATCTCCAAGGCCAAGACCGTCGCTGATTCCTGCCGCCAGTGCGAAAATGTTTTTTAGCGCACCGCCCAGTTCGACAGAAACGACGTCTTGAGTGGTGTAAATGCGAAAACGCGAACTCCCCAACAGGCGTTGCAGCTGTGTCGCACGATCAAGATCATCACACCCAATCACGGTGGCGGTGGGAAGGTTTTGCGCGATTTCTACAGCGAGATTGGGCCCCGACAGGACCGCGACCAGATGTTCCGGGAAAATTTCCCTTAAGATCTGGCTCATCCGCTTCCCAGTCACGTGCTCGATACCTTTAGTGCAGTTCAGTAACACTGCGTGGGGATTACTGATCAGTTTTCGCAAACGAGTCGCGATCTCCCGCAGTGCAGCTGACGGCGTAACAAAAACGATCAAGTCTGCTCCCGCACAATCGCGCAACTCGGATGTAACGCGTACTGATTCGGGTAATTTGATCCCTGGCAAATAGTCGGTGTTTTCGCGCGTCTGTTGCATGCGCAGGATACGACCGCCGTTGTGACCCCAAAGAGAAATTTCTCGCCCATTTTTGCTCCACAGCCAGGCTAATGCGGTTCCCCAAGCACCGGCACCTACGATTGCTGTCTTTTCTATATTCATTTGCGGCTAAAACGTGACTCCCTGCCGCGGATTAGTCGGGAGAGATTTGAACGATGCTGCCACACGACAACTGCCGCGATACAAAGCGATGAGTAGAATAGCGCCTTCGCATGGCCTTCATTTAGTCGAGTCAGAATGGCAATCACCAGCGGCAGCGTGATTACAGTTACCAGCGACGCTAGCGAGACATAGCGCGTTAGCCAAAAGACTACGATCCAAATGGCGACACCAATCAGCATCGCGAGAGGCATCAATCCGAAAAGCGCACCCGCAGAGGTCGCCACGCCCTTTCCGCCCCGGAACTTGAGCCATGGCGGAAAAGAATGCCCAATGACACTACCAAACGCCGCGAGAATTCCATACACCTCGGGTGAACCCCATTCCGGTCGCGCGGCTCTAGCGAACGCAATGGCAATCTCAACGGCCCCCAAACCCTTGAAGAAATCCAGCAAGAATACGGGATAGCCGTATCGTTTTCCGAGAACCCGTACGACGTTTGTCGCGCCAATGTTGCCGCTGCCGGCCTGGCGAATGTCGATTCCTGCAATTCGACCGGCTAGATACCCGAAAGGAATCGATCCCATTAGATAGCTTGCAACTAGCACAAAGACCAATGTGAGCATCAAGCGTGGTTGGTCAGCGGTAGTTTCATTACTGCGAATGCGCGTGCTGTATGCCGTTCTTTGATAGCCAAATAGATATAATAGCAACATCCGCTGGCGTTATACCGCTTATACGCGCCGCCTGGCGAATGGAGCTTGGACGCAAATTCGCGAGCCTTTGTCTCGTCTCCGAGCGCAAACCGCTGATGTTGTTATAGTCCAGCCCATCTGGGATGATTTGGTCGCTTCTGCGCTCGAGTTGTCGATTCTGCTCGCGTTGCCGAGTCGCGTAGCCCTCGTACTTGAAATCGGTTGCCACTAGTTCCCAAATCGCAGTTGGCACACCAGAAAAAATTTCCGGAGGTAGACCCTGCATACGAAAATTCGACCGCTTAAATAACTGAGCGATAGGAATCCCTCGGAACTTCGTTTCAACAGCTGTGGATCGCGCTAGCTCCAACAGGCGCATTTTGTGCTGAAAACGAGCATGACGAGATTTGCTTATCAACTGGATGGTATATGCACGCCCGGTCAACCGCTGATCAGCGTTGTCGTGCCTCAGAAACAGTCGGTCCTCGGCACGGCTTGTAAACATCCGATACGGCTCTTCAGTTCCTTTGGTGACGAGATCGTCAATGAGAACGCCGATATAGGCTTCCCTCCTATCCAAGATAAATGGTGGAAGAGCTTGAACCTTCAAAGCAGCGTTCGCTCCGGCAATCAGGCCTTGAGCCGCCGCCTCTTCGTACCCAGAGGTGCCGTTCACTTGTCCGGCAAAATACAGTCCGGAGATTAGCTTTGTTTCCAAGGTAGGAAAAAGCTGGGTCGGAGGGAAATAGTCGTACTCGACGGCGTAGCCTGGCCGCATAATCTCGGCTTGCTCCAGCCCGGGAATGCTCTGAACTAGTTGGAGCTGAACATCGTACGGGAGGCTGGTAGAGATTCCGTTCACGTAATACTCAGACGTGTGGCACCCTTCAGGTTCGAGAAAGATTTGATGTGAATCTCTTGTTGAAAACTTCACCACTTTGTCTTCTATCGACGGGCAATACCGTGGCCCAGTGCCTTTGATTCTCCCGGCATAAAGCGGAGACCTGTGAAGATTTGCCCGGACAATGTCGTGCGTTGCGGTCGTCGTTGCCGTTATCCAGCAGGGAAGTTGTTCCACGTGGAACTTGCCCGCTCGAATCGAGTTTAATGTGAAAATCTCCCTCCCCTGGCCGCTGGCAATTTCTTCGGGGTCGAACGTGAACGTCGGAGGAGGTTCGTCGCCAATTTGAATCGCACAGCGAGAGAAATCGATTGAGCGAGCATTCAGCCTGCATGGAGTGCCCGTTTTGAAACGCCCCACTTGAAATCCAAGCTGTCGGAGATTCTCACTCAAATTTGAGCTTGCGTCGCCCATCCGGCCGCCTGGTTTGCGGCTCTCTCCTACGTGCAGAAGACCGCGCAAGAATGTCCCGGAAGTGATTACGACTGCATTTGCTGCAATCCTCAACCCGAGGTCGGTCTCAACTCCAACCGCTCGTCGGTCATCAACAGTCACTTGGGAAACAGTCGCTTGCTTTATATCCAGGTTATCGGCGCTTTCTAACAGAGCTTTCATCCGGAACTGGTACGCTTTCTTGTCGCATTGGACTCGTGGAGCGCGCACGGATGGTCCTTTTGATCTGTTCAACATTCGAAACTGGATCCCAGTCGCATCGGCGTTCAGGCCCATAGCACCGCCCATTGCATCAATTTCCCGGACAATATGTCCTTTCCCTAGACCTCCGATCGCCGGGTTACATGACATCTGCCCGATTGTGTCCAGGTTTTGAGTCAGCATCAATGTGCGGCAACCCATTCTAGCTGCAGCCAGGGCCGCCTCAATTCCGGCATGTCCACTCCCGACCACCAAGACATCGTATTCTGTTGGAAGCTTAGAGTCATTGACGTAAGTAGATAATTACAAACTTGTTAACTCATTGAAATCCCATGCTGGGCGTGGTCTTTCCTTCCATCGGTCGAATTGTGGAGGCATGCGATGTCTGAATAGCGCGATATGCAATTCGGACCAGCACGATCAACAGCAATATAGTCGTCACGAAGACACCTCCCCAGATCCAGTACTCGATTGTTCGCGGGTAATTTTCACCACGCATGATTCGGACTGCAAGCTGGCCGAGCGTCCCAACGTAAACATACAAAAACAACCCCGGCATCCTGCCGATCGACGCCCAGAACATGTAGGAGCTAAATCGAATCCGTGTCAGGCCGTAAAAATAATTCAGCAGGCTCGTAGGAAAAAGCGGGTGCAACTGACTCAACAGAATAATTTTCCAGCTCTCACGTTCAACCGCAGGCCCCAAGGCGCGGAGCGTTGGGTTACTCGAGAGTTTTTGTTGAAACCATCGTCTGGCTATCGACCGACTTAGAGCAAAGGAAATTGCCGTTCCGACGATGTTGCCTACAAACACGATCAAAAATCCCCACCATAAACCGAAGAAAAAACCACTCCCGACGGCGAGAATACCGCCTGGGAGCAGCAGGATGTTACAAGCTGCAAACAATAATGGATAGCAAATCGCAGCCCACGCACCGAGGCTCATCACACGCTGTTGGAGCACGGCGATAAAGTCGACCACTGGGAAAAAGCGCGAAAGCGCCCAGACCAAAGCAATTACCAGCAGCAGCGCTGCAGCCTGCCAGTAAAGTGAGCGGGGAACCTTTGGCATTTCAAAATTTTGCGCGCGTCATCGCCTCCGCGCAAATTTCGTCACGGCAAAAAATAAGCAATGGTGCACGCACCTGAATCTGTCCAGGATTGTATCGCTGAATTAGACGGTCGAAACCGATGTGTTCGGATGACGCGGAATACCGAGGCTGTCAAAAATTATCCGGGTAGCGTCCGAGCGGTTAAGTGTATAAAAGTGAATACCCGCAACGTCGTTATCCAGAAGATCGTGGCATTGTTCCAACGCGTACTGAATGCCGACGCGCCTGACCATCTCGGGATTGTTTTGGCAATGCTGCAAAGCGCGGAGAAGCGTAGCAGGGAAGCGCGTGCCGCCCGCCAGCTCGGCCATGCGTTTGCATCCGGTAATCGAGGTAATCGGCATGATTCCAGCAATAATCGGGACGTGAATCTGGCTGAGCGCACAGCGCTCGCGGAAATCGAGGAAGTCGCGATTATCAAAAAATAGCTGCGTTACGACGTAGTCGGCGCCAGCATCCGCTTTCGCTTTGAAATAATCCATTTCGACCAATCGATTGGGCGTGGCGGGATGCCCTTCGGGGAAACCGGCCACCCCAATTCCGAAACCGCGGCGCTCTGGATGCGCTCCGGATTCGTTGAATCTGCGAATGAATTTGACCAAATCGACCGCGTGTTGAAACGACTCGCGCGATTTATCGTAAGCAATCCCGGCCGGCCTGTCGCCGCCAAGCGCGAGAATGTTTCCAATGGCCGACTTCGCATATCGGAGAAGAATCGGTTGAATCTCCTCTTCGTTGTGACAGACACAGGTCAGGTGAGGGATCGGGTCCAGCTTTGTTGTGTGTTGAATGCGCTCGACAAGGTCGTGAGTTAAATCACGCGTCGATCCGCCGGCACCATAAGTCACGCTGACGAAATGCGGCATGTACGATTCGAGGTCGCGAATCGTCTGGTAAAGGGTCTCTGCCGCTTCCGGCGTTTTTGGAGGGAAGAACTCGAACGAGAACGTCGGCGAATTCGCCCGCATAATGTCGGTGATGTGCATTGACTTAGCGTCTATCTTCGTTCCTGCCGCGACTTTCGGTCAACTCACCCGAACCGACTACCGAACCGACTCACGGCACGATTGCAAATACGCGCGCTGGAAAGCCCGAGCCATTCTTTGGCTTTGGGAAACTGACTATGGCGATAGCGCCGGCCTCAGGAATCTGATCCAAATTCGTCAGCAACTCGATCTGATAATGATTCGTGCTCAAGATATATGTTTCCAGCGAGTAATCGTCTTTACTCGTGGCGATGCCCGGATCGGTGTCGGTCGTTTCGTGGCCTGAAGCAGTGATTTTGCGCTCCTCGTAAAGGTATTTCAATGCGGGGAGACTCCATCCTGGATAATGCGCCACCCCGTTCGCATCCTTGTTTTCCATTTTGATGCCATCGGGCCAGCGTTTCGACCAATCCGTCCGCATCGCTACAAATGCTCCAGCTGGGATCTGGCCGTGATCTTTTTCCCACTTTTTCACGCGCTCGAGCGGCAACGTGTAATCGGGATTGGCGGCTGCCTCACCGTGTACATCGATCACGACGAGCGGCAGGATCATTTCTTTTGGGTCGATCTGATCAACAGTCCGCAGTCCTTTCACGAAGTGCGCCGGCGCATCAACGTGTGTTCCCCATTGACCGACATGCGTGAACAGCTCCGAGAAGAATCCCGTGCCCATTGTGTCGGGACGCTTGTCATACCAGTAGATCGTCTTTCGCGTTTCATCGGGGAAACCGGGCCAACGCGGAATTCCCGGCGCGAATTCATGGGTCAAATCGACATATTGTTTCCCGGCGAGCGTTTTCTGAATTTTCCATAGCGCCGTATCATCCGCGAGGCAGACTACTGAAGTCAGCAAGAGGAAAAGACAAGTCAAGACGCGTGTGCACTTCAAAAGCTTAGTCATTCGCACTCTGCCTTGTTAAAGTATGTCTGAGCAATTGGCCAACAAGTTTGAATAACATCGAATAACTACTCTGCCTTTTTGAAAACGCGCATTTGTCGGTGCGATCCGAAGATGTTATCAACAGCTGTCTGGTCTCCAGTATTTGCGAGAATAAGCCAGCTGGTTATTCACGTGAAGAAGAAGATGAAATTCTCGAAATGGAAACCTAAATAATCATGGTGGGCTGTGAAAAACCTTTTGAACCAAAGAATAAATCGGTTCTCCGTTCTCGATCCAAAATTTTCGAGCCCAAACACACGTGGGCTTTCCGCTTTAGCTGTAATGACCAAAGCGCCACAGCCAGGACAGGTGAAGACACGTCTTGTCCCGCCGCTGACAGCGAATGAAGCGGCGAAATTAAATAAATGTTTCTTGGCCGATACAGCGGCTTCGATTTCGAATGTTTGTAGCCGTCAGCTATACCCTTCGCATGGCGAAGTGACCACAAGCGCACTCGGAATTGCCGTTTACACGCCGATCGGTGCTGAGTTGGATTATAACGAAATCTTATCGCCAGACTTCGCTTTGCTGCCACAACGCGGAGAAAACTTTGGCGAACGCCTTTATTTCGCCACGGTGGACCTCTTCAGGTGTGGCTTTGAATCGGTCTGTCTGATTGATTCCGACAGCCCAACTGTCCCAGCCGAGAATTTCGCGCAAGCTGTTAAACTTCTACGGCGCCTCGGAGATCGCATCGTTTTAGGTCCGTGCGATGATGGCGGCTATTACCTGATTGGGATTAAGAAGCCGCATCAGGAAATCTTTGAGCGGATTGATTGGAGCACCGAACGCGTGCTTGCTCAGACCAAACAACGTGCGCGCGAACTGGGCCTCGAACTTGGGTTGCCTCGCGAAATTGTTCTGCGCCAACCCTTCCCCGGACCCGGACTCGCCGTGCGTATTCTGGGCGAAGTCACTCCCGACCGCCTCACTATTCTCCGCAATGCCGACACCATAGTTGTCGATGAAATGAAATCGAGCGGTTGGTATTATAAAATCTGGCAAAGCTTCGCCGTCCTGCTGCCGATCCGAAGCGTGGGCGTGATGGGAGACGAGCGCACCTACGACTTCACCATTGCCATTCGCGCCGTCGAGTCGCAGGACGGCATGACCGCCGATTGGGTCAAACTGCCATACGAGATCATGGAGAACCTCTCCAGCCGCATCATCAACGAAGTCAAAGGCGTGAACCGCGTCTGCTTCGATATCACCAGCAAACCGCCCGGAACGATCGAGTGGGAGTGAGGGATCGTTGTGTGGAACTATGTTTGC
>Ga0137418_10006821_pt1 | contig 10494 bp, 8 predicted proteins | sample CZODoug3_1_2_16f_FD_122242 | JGI IMG/M metagenome (GOLD analysis project Ga0137418, IMG submission 122242) | Vadose zone soil fungal communities from Angelo Coast Range Reserve, California, USA - CZODoug3_1_2_16fungal (Hybrid Assembly) | ecosystem: Environmental > Terrestrial > Soil > Vadose... | reverse complement strand
CCCTCGAGCTGGCGGGGCTAACCATCCTCGTCTCGGTCGTCCTCGGCATCGCCATCGGCATCGTCTCGGCCGTGCGCCAGGACACTGCGTCGGACTACGTGGGCCGGGTCCTCGCGATCCTCGCGCTCTCGGTGCCGTACTTCGGCCTCGCAGTGCTCGTCGTGGTCCTGCCGTCCATCTACTTCAAGTGGACGCCCGTCTGGACGTACGTCCCCTTCACCACGGACCCCCTCGAGAATCTCAAGATCATGCTCGTGCCGGCGCTCGTGTTCGGGGTGACGCGCGCGGGACCGATCATGCGGATCATGCGCTCGGCCCTCCTCGACGTGCTCCGCCAGGACTACATCCGCACCGCGTGGTCGAAAGGCCTCGGCGAGCGGACCATCGTCCTGCGCCACGCGCTGAAGAACGCGATGATCCCGGTCATCAGCCTCATTGGCCTGCAGATGCCGCTCTACATCGGGGGCTCCGTGATCATCGAGGCGATCTTCCGCCTGCCCGGCGTCGGCCTCTTCTTCTTCGAGGCGCTCACGAAGCTCGACTACCCCGTCGTGCAGTCGGTGAACCTGATCATCGCGGCGATGGTCGTGGGGCTCAATCTCCTGATCGACCTCTCCTATGCGTATCTCGATCCGCGGATCCGCTACTAGACTCGGAGGGAGGCTTCGCCCCACATCCTCATCGGAGGGGGCCTCGACGGCGCCCTCCGATGCCTCCCCCAGAAGGTCGATTGCGGCGGCAAAGCCGCCGCTCGAAACACACGGCCGCCGCACGAAGCGCCGGACGCGGGCGTGGTACGTGGACGTGTGGGTCCAGATGCTCCGGAAGAAGCCGCTCGGCACGCTCGGCGCCGCGATCGTGCTCGCGATGCTCGCGGCGGCGGTCCTGGCGGATTGGATCACCCCCTACGGCTTCGCCCAGACCAGCCTGCGCGAGCGGCTCATCGCGGCGAGCCCGGCCCACTGGCTCGGCACCGACCAGATCGGCCGTGACCTGCTGACGCGGCTCATCTACGGCGCGCGGATCTCGCTCTACGTGGGCTTCGGCGCCGTCGCGCTCGGCAGCGTCCTCGCCACGGCGATCGGCGTGCTCTCCGCGTACTTCGGCGGCCGCCTCGACCTGCTGCTCCAGCGCGGGGTGGACGCCTGGATGGCGTTCCCGCCGCTGCTCCTCCTGATGTCGATCATGTCGCTGCTGGGCCCGAGCGTCTGGAACATCACGACCGTCCTGGGCGTCGCGTTCGGCATCCAGAACTCGCGGGTGATCCGCGGCGTAGCGCTCTCGGTCCGGGAGCACACCTTCGTCGAGAGCGCGCGGGCGCTCGGCGCGGGCCACATCCGCACGACGCTGGCGCACATCCTGCCGAACGTGACGCCGACCATCATCGTGGTCGCGACGACGGGACTCTCGACCGTGATCCTGACAGAGGCGAGCCTGTCGTTCCTCGGCCTCGGCGTGCCGCCGCCCTATCCGACGTGGGGCGGGATGCTCTCCCTCGCGGGGCTCGACCACATGTACCAGGCGCCGTGGCTCGCCGTCTGGCCGGCGGTCGCCCTCTCGCTCGCGGTCTTCGGCTTCAACATGCTCGGCGACGCGCTCCGCGACCTGCTCGACCCGCGCCTCAAGGGCGGCTGAAAAGGAGCTGACCACGATGGACGCTCACCGGCTCACCCGGCGCTCGTTCCTCGGCGGCGGCCTCGCGCTCGCGGGGGCGACCGTCCTGCCCGCGCGCTCCGCCCGCGCCGCCGTCGCCGACCTCGACTTCGCTTCCGCGCTCGACGCGGCCCGCGCGATCCGCCGCGGCGACGTCTCCTCCGTCGAGCTGACGACGCGCATGCTCGACCGGATCGCGCTCCACAACAGGCACCTCAACGCGATCGTCACCCTCACCGCCGACGGAGCGCTCGCGCGCGCCCGCGCAGCCGACGAGGCGCGCGCCCGCGGCGAGTGGTGGGGGCCGTTTCACGGCGTGCCGTGCACCGTGAAGGACACGTTCGAGGTCACCGGCGTCGCGACGACGGCGGGCTCGCCGACGCTCAAGAACCACGTCCCCGCACGCGACGCCGCCGTCGTCCTTCGCCTCAGGCGCGCGGGCGGGGTCGTCCTCGGCAAGACGAACGTGCCGCTCTGGGCCTCCGACTGGCAGAGCTACAACGAGGTCTTCGGCGCCAGCAACAACCCCTGGAACCTCGCTCGCACGCCGGGCGGCTCCACGGGCGGCGGCGCGGCGGCGCTGGCCGCCGGCCTCACGTACCTGGAACCGGGGAGCGACATCGGGGGCTCGATCCGGGTCCCCGCGCACTTCTGCGGCGTCTACGGCCACAAGCCCACGCGGGGCGTCGTGCCGCTGCGGGGGCACATCCCGCCACCGCCCGGGACGCCGCCGAGCCCGCCCCCGCTCTTACCCGTCGCGGGACCGCTGGCGCGGTCCGCCGCCGATTTGCGCGCGGCGCTCGAGGTGCTCGGCGGCCCCGACGAGGAGGATGCGCGCGCGTTCCGCTGGTCGCTCCCGCCGGCCCGAGGCACGCGTCTCACCGACTATCGCATCGGCTTCGTCCTGGACGACCCCACCTGCCGCGTGTCCTCGGACGTGAGCGAGGTGCTCGCGCGGGCGATCGAGGCGCTGCGGCGGGCCGGTGCGAAGCTCGAGGAGGGCTGGCCCAAGGGCGTGTCGCCGGCCCAGCAGTACGACACCTATCTCTACCTCCTCAACTCCGTGTTCGCGTTCAACCTGCGCGACGATCAGGTCGAAGGGACGCGCCGGCGCGCCGAGAACCAGGACGGCTCGTATGTGGCGAAGCAGGCGCTGGCGTGGACGGCGCCGTTCAAGCACTACTCGGCCGCCGTCGGCCAGCGCAACGCGGCCCAGGCCGTCTGGCAGGAGTTCTTCCGCACCCACGACGCGTTCCTCTTGCCGACGGCCTTCGTGGCCGCCTTTCCGCACGACCACAACCCGCGGCTCTTCGACCGCCGGTTGGCCACCCCCGAGGGCTCGCGCCAGTACCTTGACCTGCTCTTCTGGATCTCCTTCGCCACGCTCACGGGCCTCCCGGCGACGACCGCGCCCATCGGCCTCACGCGTGACGGGTTGCCTGTCGGCATTCAGATCGTGGGGCCGCACCTCGAGGACGCAACGCCGATCGACGTGGCGGGACGGCTCGCGGAGGTGATCGGCGGCTTCACGCCGCCGAAGGGATTCTGAGCGCGCGCGTCGCCTACCGGCTGACGGTCATCTCCGACACGATCAGGCGGTAGTCGGCGCGCGGCTTGAACTGCAGGCGCCTCGCCACGCCGTAGACCACGACCTCCTGGAACAGCTCGAGCCACGGCTTCTCGTCGTGGATGATCTGCGTCGCCTCGGCGTAGAGCTGGCGGCGCTTCGCCGGGTCGAGCGTGTAGCGCGCTTGCTCCATCAACTCGTGGAAGCGCTGACCCGGCTGGTTCCCCGCCCAGTACCTGCCGCCGAAGCCGTTCGGGTGGAAGAGGCGCCAGAGGGAGCCGTCGGCGTCGAGGAGCGTGGACTGCGGGTTGATCAGCATGACCCCATGCGGCGGCAGGGTACGCTCGTTGTTCATGCGCTGGCGGGCGCCCATCTCCATCATTTCGAGCTGCGCGCGGACCCCGACCTTCGCCCACATGTCGGCCATCGTCTCGAGCAGAAACTTGTCGTTCACCATCGTGCCGCTGCCGGCGTAGAGGGTCACGTCGATGCCGCCGGCGCGCCCGGCCTCGGCGAGGAGCCGTTTCGCCCGAGCGGGGTCGAACGGATAGGGCTTGAGCGCGGGGTTGTAGCCGAAATCGGTGTCGGCGAGGCCGCCGCTGAAGGGCTTCCCCATCCCGGCATAGAGGTTCTTGATGATCCCGTTGACGTCGAGCCCGTAGTGGAGCGCCTGGCGCACGCGCCTGTCGGAGAGCGGCGGCTGGGTCGTGTTGATCCAGAACGTGACGGTCCGTGTCGCCGGCGCGCTCAGGATCTTGGTGGACCGGCCGTCGGCGATGGCCGTCATCCGGTCGGGCGGCACGTTGGTGATGACGTCGGCCTCGCCCTTCTCCAGTGCGACGAGGCGCGGGAAGTCGTCGGGAATCGGCTTCCAGACGACGCGCTCGATCGGCGGGGGCTTGCCCTCCCAGCCCCACCAGTCCCGGTTCGCCTCCATCACGAGCCGCTCGTCCTTGACCCATTCGACGAGGCGATAGGCGCCGGTCCCGACGGGCCGACGCGCGAGCTCCTTGACGCCGTCGTCGGTCGTGAGGCGCGCGGGCAGGATCTGCGAGCCCATCTGCGCGACCCGCACCAGCAGGAGTGGGTCGGGCTTCTTCGTGACGATGCGGATGGTCGTCGGGCTCACGATCTGGACCGCCTCGAGCGTGGCGAACCCGGGCTGCACGACGGTCTTGCCCGGCACCATGTTGCGCTCGAGCGTGGCCTTGACGTCCTCGGCCGTGAGCGGCGCGCCGTCGTGGAACCGGACGCCCTGGCGCAGCGTGAGCTCCCACGTGGTGTCGTTCACGCTCTTCCACGCTGTCGCCAGCCCCGGCTGGAGCTTGAGGGCCGGATCCCAGCGTGTGAGCGTGTCGTAGAGATTCACGAAGTAGTTGACCGTGAGGACCTGCGTGCTCCGGCCCGGGTCCATCGTGGTGGCCTCGGCGGGCAGTGCGATCGTGATCTGCGTGGGCTGGGCCTCGGCGGCTGCGGTCAGCGCGGCCAGCGAGAGCGCGACGAGCGAGACGACGAGCGTCATCGGCCTTCCTCCCGGCGCGAGTATAGCGCGCGGCCGTGGTAGCGTAGCCGCCATGCTCGATGTCTCGCGCACCGTCGTGGCTCTCGCGCTCGGGGGGTGGCTCATGGGAAGCGCCGCGCAGGCGGCCGACAAGACCGTCGTCCTTCTGGGAACCGCGACGCCGGGCGGGGGCTTTCCCGTCTACGGCGCCGCCGTCGTCGACACCATCAACGAGATCGACCCGATGCTCGCGATCCAGCCGCAGAACACGAAGGGGAGCACCGAGAACGTGCCGCTCCTCGAGGCGGGCCGGCTCGACATCGCGCTCGTCCAGGGCGAGGTCGTCCACGAGGCGCTCGACGGCATCGGGCGCCCGCCGGCGAAGCTGAAGATCCTCGTCGCGATGTACTCGACGCCCGGGATGTTCGTCGTGAGGGCCGACAGCCCCTACCGCGCGATCCCCGACCTCCGCGGTAAGCCCGTCGCCTTCGGCGCGCGCGGCTCGGGACTCGTGATCCTGGCGCGCTACGTCCTCGACGGCCTGGGGCTCGACCAGGAGCGCGACTTCCAGGCCGTGTACCTCGAGCGCGCGGCCGACGGGCCGGCGATGGTACTGGACGGGCGCGTCGCCGCGCTCTGGGGCGGCGGCCTCGGCTGGCCCGGCTTCACCGCAGTCGCCGGGGGTCCGGCGGGCGCGCGCTTCCTCGCGCCGAGCGCCGACGAGGGCGCGCGCATCCTCGCCAGGCACGGGTTCCTGAAGCCGATGACGGTCCCGGCCGGGGCGTACGCGGGCCTCGACGCGCCGCTCGCGTCCGTCGGCTCGTGGAGCTTCATCCTGACGCGCGCGGATCTCTCCGACGACGTCGCGTACCGGCTGGCGCGGGCGCTCCACCGGGGCGAGGCGCGACTCGGGCGCCGCCTGCCCCAGGCGCGCGAGACGACCGCGGCGAATACGCTCGCCGCCGCGCCGCGGCGCGAGCAGATCCACCCGGGCGTGCTGCGCTACCTGCGCGAGATCGGAGTCGACCGGTGACGGGCCGCCCGCGCGCCGCCCAGGACGCGATGCCGACGACGCGCGGCCTCAACTTCTACCTCGAGGACCCCAACCTCGAGTTTGTCTGCTCGACCGTGATGGATGAGGCGACGCTCAGCAATTCATCGGCGAGGACTGGATCGACCACACGCCGAAGGACGAGCGCGTCCGGATCAAGATGGGCGAGGCCTTCGACGTGGTCGGCGAGCGCACGCAGCGCGACTGGAAGAAGGTCGGGTCAGGTGTGTACGAGGTCGAGTGGGAGATCGCGCTCCGAAACCACAAGAAGGAGGACCAGACGGTCTGGGTGATCGAGCCGATCCCCGGCGACTGGCAGGTCCTCACGGCGACGCACCCGGGCGAGAAGCTCGAGGCCCACACGCTCCGCTTCCAGGTCCCGGTGCCCAAGGAGGGCGCGGCGAGGCTCACGTACCGCGTGCGGCTCCGCTTCTAGGACCGCGCGCGCAGAATTTCCTTTGTACGGAGGGAGGCCGCGCTCACACTGGGACGCGTGGAGTTGCTCTTGCGGGAAGAGGTCGCCCTCCTGCTGGCGACGCTCGTCGCCTGCGGCCTCCTCGTCCTCGGCACTCTCGAGCTCATTTGGCCCACGCGTCCACGCCGCCCCCGCCCGTTCGACGGCGACACGCCCCGTGGCGGCGGCCCGGAGGCGACCGGCGGGGGGCCCACCGCGCCGAGGATGCCGGAGGCGAAGTCCTCCGAGGACCGGGCCGCGGTCGCCCTCCGCGTCGGCCGGGCGCTCCTGGCGCGCGCGCTGGAAGACCCGGACCCCGCATCGGACTGGCGGGTCCGAATGCTCTGCCGTGCGATCGCGTGTCTCGAGCGCGGCCTCCAGACGGCACCCGGTGACGTGAGGCTCAGGGAGAGCCTCGCCACGGCTCGAGAGGCCCTGGCGCAGACCGACCAGCGCATCGCGTTCCGGTGGCTCGCGGCCGTGATGCCCCAGCGCCGGGCGAGGCTCGCTTCCGCCGCGCCGGCGCCCGAGTAGGCCCGACCGGCTCGATCAGCCGCGGGGGCGCCTGAGGTCGGGCGACGCCACGACCGCCGCCAGCCAGGCGACGAGGGCGGCCACCCACCACATCGCGCGGTAGCCGAATCGGCCGGCATAGAGCCCCAGCAGCAGCGCGCCGGCGAAGATCCCGAGCTCGAGCGCCGTGTAGAGGGTTCCCATCGCCCGCCCCCGCTCCTCGACCGGCACGCGGTCGGTCGTCATCGCCATCAGCGCAGGCGTGCCGGCGCCGAACCCGACGCCGTAGACCACCGCGGCGACACCGAACCAGACCGGCGACCGGGCCGCGCCAAGCACGGCGAGCGCGAGCCCGGTCAGCACGAGCGCCGGCAGGATGACGACACGGCGGCCGAGGCGGTCTGCCAGACGACCGGCGCCGGGGCGGACGGCAAGGCCAGCCAGCGCGAACAGCGTGTAGAAGAGCCCCGGATTACCGAGACGCTCGCGCTCCGCGAAGAGTGGCAAGAAGGACGCGACCCCGCCGTAACCGAAGTAGAAGGCGAGATAGAGCGCCGACGGACGGAGGGCCGCGGCGCTGAACATCCCCCGGGGCCGCGCGGCGGAGGCACTCGGCGGGCGCGTCTCCGGCAGGGTTGCCGCGACAGCGAGCGACGCCGCGGCGAGCGCCGCGGCGGCCGCGAACGCCGCCGTTGAGCCGAGGCGGTGATAGAGCTCGATACCGGCGTAGGGCCCCACCATGATCCCGAACGTGCTGGCGAGGCCGAACACGCCCATCGCCTCGCCGCGGCGGTCGATCGGGGCCAGATCGGCGGCGGCGACGCCGGTGGCGGTCTGGCCCGCGCCCATGCCGCTCCCATGCAGGACGCGGAGGGCCAACAGCGCCGCGAGCCCACCGACCGCGGCGTACCCGAGCGGCGCCACGACGAAGATCGCCGAGCCCAACAGGATGAGCGGACGGCGTCCGAGCCGGTCGATGAGCTGGCCCACGACGGGACGCAGCAGCATCGCGCTCGCGGCAAACAGGCCCGTGACGAGGCCGATCTGCGCTTCTCCGGCTCCGAGCCCGACGGCGTAGAGGGGCACGACGGGAACCAGGAGCTGGAAGCTCAGGTAGAAGAGGAGCGACGCGGTCCAGAGCGCCTGAAATGGGTGGCCGACGAGGCTCACTCGTCGGGGCCGCTGAGCTTCCTGAGCTGGCGCCGGAACCGGGGCTTGTCGGCCCCGTCGGAGTCCGTCAAGAGAACGTCGCCGGGCAAGGAGCGGAGGTGTCTCTTCGGATCCACCACCTCCTTGACGAGCACCAGACAAACGCTCCGCTCGAGAGTCGCCTCGCCGGCGCGCTGCAGCAGGAGGCGTCCCTCGCCGTCCACGGCCCACGTGCCCTCAGGCGCCGTCCCGAGCAGCGCGCGGTGATCCGCGTCTGTGATCCGCGTCTGCGACGCGACGTGGCGCACCGTCGCGTTCCTGTAGAAGACGTACTCCTGGTGAGGGTAGAAGGCCGGGGCGCTCCGATCCACGCGGGCACCGGGCGCGAGGCCGAGGCGGATCACCTCCCAGGCGCCGATCAGGTCGACCTGCTTGCAGGGGCGGGTGACGTCGGCCAGCTCCTGCGCCGCCGCGGGCGCCGCGCAGGCCCAGAGGATCGCACCCGGGAGAACGCACCAGAGCGGACGCGCGCGGCGCACGAGGACGACGATACCACGCGCCGCGCCGCGGCCCGCGCGCGCGGCTACTTCCCGCGCTTGGCCAGGTACTCGGGCCCCACGAGCACCTCGCGGGGCTTGGCGCCGTCGCCGGGGCCGATGACCCGGTCCTGCTCCATCATGTCGATGAACCGCGCAGCCTTCGGGTAGCCGAGGCGCATGCGGCGCTGGAGGAACGAGATCGACGCCTGGTGTTGGCCGATCACGAGGTGGACGGCGTCCCAGTAGAGGTCGTCGCGCTCGGCGGCGTCGCCCTCGGTCACCTCCTCCTCGGTCGGGAGCACGACCTCCTCGTAGACGGCGGTGCCCTGTTTTCGGAGGAAGTCGCACACCGCGCGCACCTCCTCGTCAGAGACCCACGCGCCGTGCACGCGCATCTGCTTGTTCGCCCCCGGCGGGACGAAGATCATGTCACCGCGTCCGAGCAGCTGCTCGGCTCCGTTTCCGTCCAGCACGGTCCTCGAATCCACCTTCGACGCGACCTGGAACGCGATCCGGGTCGGGAAGTTCGCCTTGATCAACCCCGTCACGACGTCCACCGAGGGTCGCTGGGTCGCGATGAGCAGGTGGATGCCGACGGCCCGCGCGATCTGCGCCAAGCGCACGAGCGACGTCTGGACCTCGCCCGCGGAGACCATCATGAGGTCGGCGAGCTCGTCCACGACGACGATCCAGTAGGGCAGCCGCTCCTCGACGGCGACGGCCTTGTTGTAGCCCTCGATGTTTCGCACCTGCTTGGCCTGGAGGAGCTTGTAGCGCTCGTCCATCTTGCCCACGATCCAGCGAAGGCGTGCCGCGGCCTCCTTGGTGTCGGTGACGACCGGCGCCAGGAGGTGCGGGATGCCCTCGTAGACACTGAGCTCGAGGCGCTTCGGGTCGATGAGGAGGAAGCGCACGTCGGCAGGCGTCGCCTTGTAGAGGATCGAGAGGATCATCGCGTTGAGCCCGACCGACTTGCCGCTACCCGTCGCGCCCGCGACGAGGAGGTGGGGCATCGCGACGAGGTCGCCGACGACGGGCGTGCCGGTGACGTCCTTGCCGAGGGCCAGGGGTAGCTTCCCCTTGGACTCGGCGAATTCCGCCGAGACGAAGATCTCGCGGAGGTAGACCATCCCGGCCTCGTCGTTCGGGACCTCGATCGCGACGGTGCCGCGGCCGGGGATGGGCCCCACGATCCGCACCGAGGCGGACTTGAGCGCGAGCCCGAGGTCATCGCCGAGGTTCACGACCTGGCTCACCTTGATCCCGGCCGCCGGCTCGAACTCGTACGAGGTGATGATCGGGCCCGGGCTCACCTGGACGATGCGCCCGTCGACCTCGAACTCCTGGAGCCGCCTCCGAAGAGTCTCGGCGTTCTCCTGCAGCTCCTCGCGCGTCCGCTTGAGCTCCGACGCGGGCGGCGCCTTCAGGAGGCCGACGGGCGGGAGCTGGAACGACTCGGCGCCGCTCTTGCCGAAATCGAAGGTCTCCTGCCAGGCGAGCCCCTGCTCGGCGAGCCGACCCCGCGGCCGCGACGGCTCCACGACCACCGGTGGCGTGAGCACGTCGGGCGCGGGCGACTCCCCGGTCATCGGCGCCGCCCGAGCGATGGACCTGAGCTTGATCCTCGACGCGTCCGCGTCCCGGCGGAGCTGGGCCAGCCGCGCCTTGAGGGCGCGCGCCAGCGCCGCATAGGAGACGCGCGTCACGCAGAGGACGCCGACGGGCACCGCCGCGAGGAGCACGAGCCAGGCGCCGAAGTTCCCCACGCCCGCGCGGAGCCCGGTGGCGAGGGCCTCGCCGACGATCCCGCCCCTCGCGGCGCCGTGGCCGAGCAGCCCGGTCGCCGCGGCGAGAAGGATGCCGAGGCCGGCGACGGGGATGAAGCCGCGCGTGACGAGCGGCCGCACGAAGGCCGACGCCCCCCACGCGCCGAGCACCACCGGAAAGAAGAAGCCCGCGTAGCCGAACGACTCGAAGCTGGCCCAGGCGAGCCACACGCCGAGCGGCCCGACGGGGCTCGCCTGCTCGGCGGGCGGGACGTCCGACCTGAACAGGGCGAGCGCCAGG
>Ga0137418_10006820_pt1 | contig 10495 bp, 8 predicted proteins | sample CZODoug3_1_2_16f_FD_122242 | JGI IMG/M metagenome (GOLD analysis project Ga0137418, IMG submission 122242) | Vadose zone soil fungal communities from Angelo Coast Range Reserve, California, USA - CZODoug3_1_2_16fungal (Hybrid Assembly) | ecosystem: Environmental > Terrestrial > Soil > Vadose... | reverse complement strand
TAAGCAACGCCCCGCAGCCACCCCTCGCAGCGCATTATGTACAACCAACCACGAACGCGCGTTGACAGGGACTGTTTGTCAGCAGCGTTTGTGATGAGCGAGTTAATTGAATTGGCGGCGCCGCTCCCTGTCAGCTGCTGCAATTCCCAAATCCAGACGGCGAGGGCGCGTTCGCAAGTTTCCCGGACCCACTCCCACGTAACGAGCCCGGCCGGTTCTTCGCCGGAAAGTTTCCATTCGGTGCACAAGGCCAATGCGTGAGCGAATTCTTGCCGCGAAACGTTTAAACCCGCAAGAGTGCCGGGCGAATCGGGGAATCGAGAAAAGTTATCCGCCCGCTGCTGGTATGTCGGCGCGTATTGACCGTGGAAAAGCAGAAGAGATGTAGCTGTGTCGAGCGTCAATTTCATCGTCCGGTATGCGATCGACTCAGGCACGCGGGCGCCATCGGGCACCTTATGCGCCGCCATGACCTCCGTGAGTTCGATCATGCGATTCGTCAGCGTGCGCCAAGCGTCTTCCAAAGGAATATCTGCCGGCGTGAATGGCGGAATAAGGTTCAAGGCGTCGAATTCACCACTGACGACTTTGCCCGAGACGCGCGTCTCGTACGCGAACATGTGCGGCGTCATCGTTCGGAAAAAATCCTCGTGGCAGTAGCTCAGCGAAAGAGAGCACTCAATGCCGTGTTGAATGAGCCGCGCCTCTGTTTGGATTGCGGTAGCTTCCACGTCTCGCGGCCCGGGAAGAGGACATTCCGAGTTTAGAAGTATCAGAAATTCCGCGTCGCCCTGCACGTTCCAAAGTCCGCGGCCATTTCGCTGGATGCTGCCTTCATTTCTCGACAAACTGCCGGTCAGCACTACGGCGCGAACACTTGTCCCATGCGCCTGCCGCATCGCTTCCGTTACGGTCTTTCCGATCCGCTCGACGACAACAGTCGAGTCTGACGCTGAAGTCGTTCCGCCCGGGTTTTCAGGCCGATCCACCAACGGCACGCTGCTTGGCGACGCGTTAGTCATCGCGAACGCTCCGCAGCAATGGGTTTTGACGAGTCTTGAACTCGTTTAGACGAGCGGGTCGATTCGGACAGATTCTTCTGACTAGCAGCTTGCAAGAGCGCGATATACAACGCCTGCGTTCTTTCAATCTGCAGAGCTTGCGTGAAACATTCCGTTGCCAAACGGCGACCCTCGACGGCCATGGCACGCCGCACATCTGGTTCACGCAACATACGGATGATTGCTGCAGCTAAAGCCGGCGCATCACCCGGCGGCACAGTCAGACCTGTTTTCCCATCGAGGATCACTTCAGGAGTGCCGTCTACCGCCGTTGCAACCATCGGGCGGCCAGCCGCGAGGGATTCCACGGCGACCAAGGGCAGCCCTTCGAAAAATGAGGGCAGAATCGTGAAGTCGCACAGGGCAAACCAATCTTCTAGTTTCGGCTGGCGGCCAACAAACGAAACGTTTTTCTGGAGACTGAGGCGTCCGACCTGATCTTGCAGTTCCGTGAGAAGCGCCCCTTCGCCCGCACACACGATACGCGCGGTTGGGAACTCCTTTAGCACAGTCGGTAATGCCTCGAATAGGACGCGATGGCCTTTTTGCGGCTCCAGGCGAGCAGGCACCAGCATTATCGGATCTGTCGTCCCGAATCCGAGACTCTCACGCATTCCCGCCGGCGATGGGTGATCGGGCCGAAATCGCTTCAAATCTGACCCGTTCTGCACTACGTGAATCTTGTGGCCAGGCAGCTTTTTTACATCGCGCAAGTACGACCCATTTGCTTTGGACACTGCGATGTAGCCGTCAACGCATCTTCCAATGAGTCGATCGATGAAGAAGCTACCTTTAAGCCAGCCCTTGCCTTCTCTCCAAAGTTCCCGAAGGTGGGGAGTCTCCAGAATTGCGGGGATACCACACAGCCAGCCGACGGGCGACGCGAACAGGCTGCTATAAAAAAGATGCGAGTGCAGAATCTGGATTCTGTTTTGGCGCAGCGCCTTCGCCAAGCGAAACGCGCCGCGAAATTCCGAGAGCTTGCCAAATGAGAGCGGAATGACGGTGACGTCGGGCGGCACATCCTCGCCTAATTTTTCGGCAACCGCAGGACTGCAAATTAAGAACGGCTGAAACAAGGCCCGGTTCAAACCGTGCACAAGCGTCAGGATGTGCTCTTCCGCACCGCCGCGTGCGCTCGCGTTCGAAAAATATGCCAGCCGAATGCGCGAATCGTTCACCCACGTACCTCGCTTGGCATATTTTCAGTGGCAGGTTCTCTTGAGGCCGGCGCCAATGCCCGTCGCGAGGCTTCTCGCATCACAGGATAAACGTCCGCGATCGTGCGCATTGGGATTCCTGGCTCACGATTGGAAAGGAACACCGCATCCGAATAAGAGTCTTCCGGGTGATAACCGTGCATCCCCGAGGGCATCCAACCGGCTCCATTGAAGTCGCTGCGCGACAGTAACCAGCCTGGATTCAAAAGGTAAATCTGCTCACCGAAGCGCCGATCTTCAAAGAAGACACCCGCCTGTTTGAGTTCGTCGTCCGTAAGCCAGCGGCCGCACGGCAGGTTGCTGAACGCGTTGTTTATCGCTCTGCGTGCCTCGTCGTTGAAGTACCAGAAGCGGGCCATAGTGGAATCGAACACGGCCAAATAATCTTCCGGCGAACGTAAGTTCAGTCCCTCCAACTCGCCGAGCAGATCGTAATGATTCCGAACCGGTGTCATCCCGTGGTCCGAAGTCAGCATCAACCTCGCGTTGGGGTCAATGCTCTGCGCAATGGAAGAAAGATTCTGGAGCGATGTTTCATACCATTTCAATTTCCTGTCGATTTCCCCAGGCTCGTGACAATGCAGGTGCAGGAACATATCCATCTCACACAAATAGACGAAAAAAAAAGATGCATCGCTATTGCGCAAATCCGACTCCGTTTTTTTCAGAATCTCGCCATCCGAGGATTCATGGTACGAATAAACCCGAAAGGGAACGCCTTCGTCGCGCAGTTGGTCAAAAATCGAAGGCGCACCCGTGATTGCGTCGGTACCGTAGATGTTCTTCCGCTCAACCCAGTTAAACAGCGGAAGTAACTTGGGGCTAACACAGCACTCGAACCCAGGGCCCATGCCGAGCAGTCGGCGTCCAAGCTCGGTAATTAGCCGTCGCGGAATGCGGTGGTCCAAAATGAAATCCGGAAGAATGCGAAGGAATTTCATCCAGCGAAAAGGCGAATTCTTGGGGTCGTAGTAAAAAAGATTCCAATGCCCCGTCTTCGCGGGCGGTAGGCCGGTCATGATCGTCGGAATCGCACCGGAGCTGAAGCCCAGAATCGTTTGCAAACTCCGACGGAATGGCAATTCAGCGTTCAGAAAAGTCCGATTCTCCAGATAGTGCCATCCGAGAGCATCAATCAGGACAACCATATTGATTGGCCGCTTTGCGGTCATGCCTGCTCCTGCATCACATTGACGCCAAGCGCGCTCGGTTTAAACCGAAGCAGTAGCTGTTTCGGAAAGTAAAGCCCCATCGCTCGCAGATTCCTTTTTCGATAAATCGAAGTGTTTCCAACAATGATTTCGTGGAACTCGTGGTCTGTCGTGTTCTCTTCAATGGCGATTCGAGGGACTACCTTGCTTCCAGGCTCGGCAAGCGCAATCTTCGAAGTAGCTACTCCCGAGAATCCAGCTGCTTCCGCCGCTCGAATTGTCTTGCGATTCACAAATCCATACGGAGGTGCGAACCATTCGATCGCATGGCCCAACTCGGCCTGCAGCATCTCGCGCGACATGCGCAATTCCTTCACCAAGGTTTGTTCGCTCGGCCGTGAGTGATCGGCGTGCTGGTGCCCGTGCGACCCAATCTGCATTCCAGCGTGATCCATTTCACGAATCTGTGTCCAATTCAGGTAGCCTGTTTTGCCCACGTTCACCGTATTTACAAAAAAATGCGCCGCAATTTTCCGCTCAAACAGTGCTGGAAGCCCGACCTCATAATCGGAGACCAACCCGTCATCAAACGTAATGACAACCGACTGTGAATCCAATTTATTGTCGCGCAAGTCACTTAAGGAGTAGACGCATAAGCAGTGTTGGGTCAACGCATCGAGCTGCGAGCAGAATTTCTCCGGCGAAATCCCGTATTTATCGGCTCCTGTCGTGCCGGCCGCGACTATGCCGTGGTACATCAGCACCGGTGTGCCGCTTAACTGACCCGCTGCCACGTCGCCTCCTTCTTTGTAGTCAGGAAGCGAAACAGTCCGACCAGGAATGCCAAATTCATTGCGAGCAAGAAATATCCGAACAACGCAAATCGGATCGTTTTTAGGTGCTTCTGGAACAAGTAACCAAGCGCCGCCCAAAAATAGAACGCGCCTTGCAATCCGAAAAACACAGCGTAGAACCCGGTGCTGAGAAGGAACATATTGCTGAAAAACACCAGCAACAGGAACTGCGGCACGGTCCAGCGCAGCAACTTATGAGACAAAAACGCGAACCTCGTGAACGTAGATAGGCGCGCAGTTAGAAATGTTCCAAGCGCCCGGAAGCTGCCCATCGCAATTCGCACTCGACGCGCAAATTCGCCCTTTACCGAGGAAGGCGCAAAGTCCAACGCAACTGCTTCAGGGTCGTAGAGAACATCGAATCCCTGATTCCTGGCATTGATGGGTGTGACGAAGTCGTCCAAAACAGTGTCTGAGGACAGCGGAACCCAGGCTTCTCGCCGAAGTGCGTAAATCGCGCCACTAGCTGTGAGCGTCGCGCCAAGCCGCGATTCCATCAACCGCAGCATGCTTTCGTACTTCCAGTAGAATCCTTCTGTCTGTTGAGATTCGGCGTTTGCCGCGAATTTCAGTGAGCCGCAGACAGCGCCGACTTCCGGTTTATCAAAGTGACGCACCAGCATTCGAATTGCGTCCGGCTCGAACAAGGTGCTTCCATCCGACATAATAAGAATGGGGTTTATCGCCTGTTCGACGCCCACGTTTAACGCCGTCGGCTTTCCGCCGCGCGCTTTGTAAATCACTTTGATGTTCGACTCGTTCAGCGTCTCCAAAATCGAATTGCTGCGGTCCGTCGAGCCATCCGACACAAAAATAACCTGAAGCTTGTTCGCGGGATAATCCGTTTGGCGGACGTTTGCGATCTTCTCCTCGAGGTGTTCTTCTTCGTTGTAGACCGGAACAATCATTGTGACTGGCAGGAGATCGTCGTCGTTCTGGCCACGCGCACGGCGATTCCGCCGGCCCGTCAAGTAGTCAATGTCGCGTCTCAACTGCACCGCAGTGTAGGCGCAGAAAAGAATCGCCGGATAAAAAAGGTAGGTATATAGCACCAGGAACAAACTGATCCAAAAAATGTATGCGGCCGCTTTCATTGGGCGTCCTTAGCGGCTCCCGCGTCCAAGTAGGAGCGTTTTGACAGTCTGAAACAGGATGAGAAAATCCAACGCGATCGACATGTTCTTTACGTAGAACAGATCGTAGGAAAGCTTTTCTTCATTGTCAGCCAAGGTCGCGCAATACGGCCGGTGAATCTGCGCCCAGCCGGTCGCCCCAGGCCGCACGGACCAGCGCCGCTCGTAAAACGGAATCTGCTTGGCCAGGTCGAATTCTTCTTCCACCATGAACGGACGAGGGCCGACGAACGACATATCGCCCTTGAAAATGTTGTACAGCTGCGGAAGTTCGTCGACGCGAGACTTGCGGAGAAGTCGGCCCGTCCACGTGATGCGCGCGTCGCCTTCTTGCGCCGGGCTGCCCTTCCCATCGGCGGAGTCCTCGGCTCGCATGGAGCGAAACTTGTACAACGTAAAGATCTTGCCGCCGCGTCCGACGCGCTTCTGGCGGAAAAGAATCGGTCGTCCTGTATCGATTAAAATCATGAGCGATACAATTCCCAGGACTGGCAGGCACAATACAAGTAAAAACGCCGCGACCGCGGCATACAGAATTCGTGTCACCAGGAGTTGGAATCTTGAAGGGCAGAATCCACGGGTGAACAACAACCAGCTGACTCGAAGCGAATCAAGCGGCACACGGCCGGAAATCGATTCGTAAAAATCCGCTGCTTCTTCGATAAAGACGCCCTCGGTTTTCAAGCTCAGAAGGGTTTCTACAGGAAGTTTTCCGCGCCGATCTTTCATCGAAACGACGATGCGTCGAACTGCTTGTTTCGCTACGACATCTTCGAGTTCGTCCACGGTGCCAAGCTCACGCAGCGACTGGCTGTGCGCATCGCTCGGGCCGGCATGCAGGAAGCCCACAATCTTCAAGCCCAACTGCGGCCGCTTCATTATTTCTTCGTTCAGGAAGTCGGCGTAGTCGCCGTCGCCCAAAATTAAGGTTCGTTGAACGAACCGATCGTTGCCGTTGATCGCGAAGAATATCCGGCGCCAGCCCAGCACAAGCACGGTGAGAATGGGCAAGCCGGTCAGGAACACGTAGTTTCCGACCAGAAAGGACGGAACCAATGTGGTCACCAGGCCAAGGATTAGGGAAAGCGTGCCGACAACCACGAGCAAACGGAACGGCATTTCGCCGGGTGTGTGCAATCGTTGCGGGTCGTATAAGTCGAGGTAGTACATGCAAAGCATGCCCAGGAACGCGACCACACCGATCTTGACCAGCCCGTTCTCGTAGCTTAGAACCGTGTAGTACCGGCCGCCGAATTGCAAAATCGTCGCCAACACGAAGGAACATACGATTAGAATCACCTCGCCGAAGACGAGGACGAGTGTGCGGGTCGGAAAATAAAATGTGAATCTGCGAGCCACGACCTATCCCTTTGCTTTTGCCGTGTCGTAATATTCGGAGTAGTAGCCGTACTTCTTGGATTCATCGGCTTGGTTCAGGACCACTCCCAAGAGATTCTTGTTGCGAAATTCTCGTGACGCTTTTTGCGCGTCCTCAAAATTGGTGGCTGCGGCACGAACAACCAGCAGGACGCCATCCGCGAGGTCTGCCATCACCTGCGCATCGGATACTGGCAGCACTGGCGGCGTATCGATGATCACCCAGTCGAACATCGGCGTTACAATTTGCAACAACTTCTTTAATCCCTGACTCGCTGCCAATTCCCCGGGACTGGCCACTTCGGATCCAGCGGGAATAAAGCACAGATTTTCGTGTCCGCCGTGTTGCACGATCTCTTCGAGGCGAGCCTCGCTACGCAGATATTCGGTCAGGCCTGGGCCTTTAGGGGCGCCAAGCGCAAAATGCAATCGGGGACAGCGCATGTCCGCGTCTATCAACAGGACGCGGCGGTCTGGTTGGCGAACGATGACCTGCGCCAGATTGCACGCAATAAACGTTTTGCCTTCGGCGGGTACTGCACTCGTCACGAGGATCTTTTTCAGCTCGCGCGTCGCGCGAATTTGATAGAGCCGAGAGCGCAGCGTTCGAAGCCGTTCCGTGCCGTGTACTCCTTCTTCGCCGTGAGCGAATAGGTCAATGCTTGGTTCTGGTTTCCATCTGGGTTTGGCGCAAAGCTCAACCAAGTTTTCATACCGGATGAATTCACCCGAGGTATCAAGTGCCCTTGGCAAGGGCTTCGTCGCTGTGAACGCCGGAGGAGGCGGTACGGGGATTGTTATTCTTTCAGGCAACACCGCCGCGGCTGCGGCAGGCTGTTCGAGCGCCCGCTGCTCCTGTGCCTTCTTCAGCGCCTCATGAATTCGGCTCATGACTTCCTTTCACGTGATGGAACTGTTTCAGCCGGATTCATCCGGAATCGCGACAGCACGTCGCCGAGGTTCTGCAAAAACACTTCCGAACCATAAACGTCACCGGCGATGCGTGAATGCCCAGCGGGTGCTGTTGGTCCGATTTCGTCGAGTTGAAACTCGCGTGCAACTTCGTCGATCACATTCGGCGGAATCGGCCGGAGTTGTTCCACAAAACCGCTTATCAGCGCGTGCTCACAAAGAAGATTGATGACGCGCGGAATGCCCTGGGCATATTTGTGGACAGTGTCTAAAGCTTTCGGTGCGAAGATTGGAGACTTGCCATCGAACCCACCGATCCGCAAACGCTCGTTTACGTATTCATGCACCTCTTCACGAGATAGCGGCTGCGTCTTGCAGCGCAAGGTGATGCGTTGGCGCAATTGCCGCAATTCGGGAAGCTTTAGTCTTTCTTCCAGTTCCGGCTGTCCGGACAACACGATCTGCAACAGCTTTTCCGTCGACGTCTCCAGGTTTGTAAGAAGTCGGATCTCTTCCAGGACCGGAAACGTCAAGTTTTGCGCTTCGTCGATGATCAGGACTGCGGTTTCGCCCGAGCGATACCGTTCCAGAAGCCACTGGTTCAGTTTCATCAACTGCTGGCTCTTGGAACGCGAATCGCACGGAATTTCAAATTCGGACAGGATGAAATCGAACAGGTGCGTCGTGTTCATCCGGGAATTGAAGATGAACGCCGTGCGCATCGTTTGCTGATGCAACCAATCGAGCACACGATTGATAAGCGTCGTCTTGCCGGTTCCAACTTCACCGCTCAAGAGAATGAAACCCTTGCGTGTCTGAACGCCGTACATCAAGCTGGCCAGCGCTTCTTCGATCGGTTTCGTCAGAAACAGATAGCGCGGGTCCGGATTGACGTTGAACGGACTCTCTTTGAGCCCATAGAAACTCTTGTACATTTGTTAGCCCTTGACCACCTTCGGTGTTGGACGAAATGCGTCCAACAGCGAGCCGCGCTTTTGTCCAGTCGGTTGAAAAACCGGCAGCGTCGCCAGCGCGGGCACTTTAAGAAAAACTTCCACCTCTCGCTCCGTGCGCAAAGTCTTATCTTGGAATTCCAACAGCGCGCTCAAGCCGATTCCAAGAGCAAATCCAACAACAAAACCGCCCGCCGAAAACAGCCGCCAATCAGGAAACGTCGGCTTTTCCGGCAAATTGGCCGGGTCCACAACTTGAAACTGTTCATCTTGCTGCGACTGATGCAGCTTCGAGGCGATACCTGCGTTATTGCTTTTCTTCAGTAGCTCCTGATAGAAATCCAGCGCGACCTGATAGTCGCGACTCAAGTCCTTGAATTGTGCTTCCACCGCCGGGCTCATCTGAAGCCGGCCCTGAATCATTCGAATTTGCTCCTGAATTTGCTCCTGCCGCTTCACCAGCTCGGACGCCGCGATTTCCTGCTGCTTCAGCTGCGCGCGGAGCTGTTGCAACTGAGGTGGCTCAAAGGAAGTTGTGGCCGGAGTTTTTGGAGTTGCCTCTCCATCTTTTGCCGCGGTAGCGATCTTCGCTTTCAGTTGGTCGATGCTCTTCTTCATCTTGACAACGTCGGGATGCTCATCGGTGTAGCGCGCTTCTAGAGCTGCCAGTTGGTCTTGCATCTGCGCCAACTGTTGATCGAGCGCCTGGGGGTTTGTCCCCGATTGCGCGACCTTCCATACGGCTTCTTGTGAGGAAAGAAGCGACTCTGTATAAGCCTTGTTCGATTGCGCCTGCCCAAGAGCCTGCGTTGCGGCTTGCAACTGAGTATTCAGTCCTGTAAGCAATCCCAGATTGGTTTGGGTTTCGTCTGGCAGCGATCCCATATTATGCTTCTTGAATTCCGCCAGCTTGGCGTCTTGTTCATCGAGCTTCGCCTTTGCGTCAGCTAAATTCTGGGAAAGAAAGTCTTCCGTGTTCTGTGTGATATTCGTCCCCGCTTGCAAGTTCTGCTCCATGAACTTGGTGGTGATTTCCGCGCAGATCTTCTGTGCTGCCACGGGATCGTCCAGCGTCACGCTGACGTGGAATCCCGAAAATCGCCTGTCGTCCGTTCCCGGAGCTGGCGGCAACGGTGATACATCGATCGCCGCGCGCAAGTTCTCAATCTGGTCGTCTTTAGTGATGTTTTTCGATTCATGCGCAAACAAACCGTATTTATCGATGATCGGTTCAAGCCGGGACCTGCTCAGGATTTGTTGCTTCATCGATCCGAGCTTGTGGTTGATATCCTCATTCACCAGTTCGGGTACGACTTCTTTCGACACACGCGACGGGTCTACCAGCACAGTCGTTTGGGAAGTGAATTTCTTCGGCAGCACGCGAGCTACACCGAACGCGATGACGCACCCGAGTAACGCGAGAACGACCAGCACCGGCCAGCGCCGTTTTGCGATCGCTACATAATCCTGCATACTCATTTCGCCGCCCTGAATCATCTGCCGTCCCTTTGCCTTTCGGTCTTACTCGATCACGTATGGCCGTGTATGCCAGTCAAATCCAATCGAAACCTGATGCTGCGTGTACGTCGTTCCGCACGCAGTCGTCGGGCAGAACTGCAAATTGGCGTTCTGTTTTTGGAATGTATAACCCACGTTGAGGTTCGCCGTTCGCCCCAGCGTGTGATTAACCCCTGCGCTAAAGTAATACGTGTCGAAGCTTTGTCCAGGAATCAGGGAATTACCTGATTCCAGTGACTTGTTCCGGGCGAAGCCAAACCCGGTTTGCCCGCGGTACCGTCGCGCCAGCTGCCGCGCTGCCTGAAGCTGAATCTGG
>Ga0137418_10006819_pt1 | contig 10496 bp, 7 predicted proteins | sample CZODoug3_1_2_16f_FD_122242 | JGI IMG/M metagenome (GOLD analysis project Ga0137418, IMG submission 122242) | Vadose zone soil fungal communities from Angelo Coast Range Reserve, California, USA - CZODoug3_1_2_16fungal (Hybrid Assembly) | ecosystem: Environmental > Terrestrial > Soil > Vadose... | reverse complement strand
ATCGATCCATGGGAGGGCCACGCCGCCGTCCACGGGCGGAACGGGGAGCACGGGCGCCGCCGGGCCGCGGGTCGGCTCGAAGGGCGGCAGCTGAACGATGGGCGGCGTCTGCGGCGCGTGAGTGCGGGAACTGGTCGTCGACCATACAGCGGCGAGGACGACGACGACGTGAGTCGTGAGCGAGACGGCGGTGCTAGCGGCGCGCATGGCATCCTCCAGAGAAGTGTTCTCTGGTAGGATGGCGCACGCGCCTGAGCGGCGCGTGGAAGACAGATGACAGTTTGGTGAAGCCGGGGTGAGGCTTAGGCGTCGCCGCGGGGGAACGTCACCGTGAAGGTCGTCCCGCGACCCGGCCGGCTCTGCACCTCGATGGCGCCGCCGTGGGCTTCGACGATCCACTTGCTGATCGCGAGACCGAGACCGGCACCGGGCCGCGCTCCGGTCCGCGTGCGCGCCGAGTCAGCGCGCCAGAAGCGGTCGAACACGTGTGGCAGATCGCCGGGCGCGATCCCGATGCCGCTGTCAGCAACGGTGAGGCGGACCTCACCGTCGCTCGCGGCCAGCTGCACGGAGACGTTGCCGCCGCGGGGCGTGTACTTCACCGCGTTCTCGATCAGGTTGAGGAGCAGCTGGCGCACGCGGCTCCGGTCCACCGCCAGCACCAAGGGCGCGGGCGGCGTGCGAACCTCGATGGCGACCCCGGCGTGGTCCGCCAGCAGATCCCCCGTCTCCCCCGCCTCCGAGACGATGGCCCGGAGGTCGATCGGCTCGCGATGCAGCTCGGCGCGCCCTTCGTCGGCGCGCGCCAGCGTGAGCAGCGAGTCGAGCAGCTCGGTCATGCGATTGACTTCCTGCAAGGTTTCTTCGAGCGCGGCGAGCGTCTCCTGCGGCACGTCGGGGCGCGTGATCGCGCGCTCGACACCGGCCCGCACGACCGTCAGCGGCGTCTTGAGCTCGTGGCTCGCATCCGCCGTGAAGCGCCGCAGGGCCGCGAAACTGCGCTCGAGCCGCGTCATCATCTGATTGAGCGTTTCCGCGAGTCGGCCCATCTCGTCGCGCACCATCGGCACGGCGAGCCGGCGATGCAGCGTCCGCCCGTCCGTGATCTCGCGGACCTCCGTGATGATCTGATCGACGGGTTGGAGGGCGCGCTTCGCGATCCAGCGCCCGATTGCCACCGCGGGAAAAACGCCGATCACGATCATCACGACCAGCGTGGAGAGCAGCTGCTGCAACCCCAGCTCGGCGCCCTGGGTGGAGGCGCCCGCGAGCACCGCGCCGAACTGCGGGCCGGCGCCCGAGAGCGGGCGGATGACGTAGCGGACGGCGGGCCCGTTGGGCGTGATGCGGGTGGCCCCGCGGCCCCCGACTCCGGCCGCGGACTTGGCGAGGCTGGTGAGCTGCTCGTACGCGCCGAAGGTGGCGCGCGCGTCCGACGAGGCGAACAGCACCCGCCCGTCGGCGTGCGTGATGATCAGGAAGTCCGGGATCGCCTCGAGGACCGCGGCGACCTCGGGGATCAGCGTGTCGCGGACGAGCAGGACACCGCGCGAGCCGAAGCTCTCCGCGAGAATCCCGGCCGACAGCACGGCCTCCGACTGGATGCGCCGGTCGAGATCCTCGAACGAGGCGCTGCGCCGCGTGACGTACAGCACCACGGCGAACGCGGCCAGGGTCCCGACCAGCGCGATGGAGTACCACGCCGTGAGCCGACCGCGGATCGTCTCCATGCCCTACGCCCGCACGACGTAACCCACGCCGCGCACCGTGTGGATCAATTTTGGCTCGCGGCCGTGGTCGATCTTCTTGCGCAACCGCGTGATGACCACGTCGACGATGTTCGTCCCGGGATCGAAGTGGTAGTCCCAGGCGTACTCGGTAATCAGCGTGCGTGACATGACGCGTCCCTGGTGGCGCATCAGGTACTCGAGCACCGCGTACTCCTTGGGCGTCAGCTCGATCGCGCGGCCGCCCCGCGTCACCGCGCGGCTCCCCGTGTCGAGCGCCAGGTCCGAGACATTGAGCACGGGCGGCGTAATCGCCTTGGGGCGCCGGCCGAGCGCTTCGACGCGCGCCAGCAGCTCCTCGAAGGCGAACGGCTTCGTCACGTAGTCGTCGGCCCCCATGCGCAGCGCCTGGACCTTGAAGTCCACGGCGTCCTGGGCCGTGAGCACCAACACCGGCAGCCCGTTTCCGCGATCGCGCAGCGTGCGCAGCACGTCGATCCCCGAGAGCTTCGGGAGCCGCAGGTCGAGGACGAGGAGGTCGAAGTGTCCGCCCGTGGCGAGGCGCAGGCCCTGATCGCCGTCCCCCACCAGCTCCGCGTGATAGCCGGCCTCGTCGAGGCCGCGGCGCACGTACTCGCCGACCGTCTTGTCATCCTCGACCACGAGGATCTTCATACGACCGGGAGATACACTTTGAAGTTGCTCCCCACGCCGATTTGGGACTCCACTTCAAGGCGGCCGCGGTGCTCCTCCACGATGCCGTAGGCCACGGACAGGCCGAGCCCCGTGCCGCGTCCCTGCGGCTTGGTCGTGAAGAAGGGCTCGAAGATCTTGCTGAGGTCTTCCTGCGAGATCCCCGTCCCAGTGTCGATGAACTCGATCAGGATCTCATCGCCGCGATTGGGGTTCGGTCCGGTGCGCACGGTGAGCAGGCCGCGCGCGTTCATGGCGTCGAGCGCGTTGAGCATCAGCGCCATGAAGCATTGAATCAGCCGCTCGGGGTCCGCCAGCGGCGCGCCCAAGCCCGTGCCGAGCTGCCGCTCGACGCTGATGCGTTTGAAGCGCTCGTGGTGCTTGAGCAAAAACAACGTCTGCTCGATGACGGCGTTGATGTCGACGCTGCGCTTGTGGCCGCTCTTGGGGCGCGAAAAGTCGAGCAGCGTGTCGACGATGCGGCGGCAGCGCTGCACCTCGGTGTCGATGATCTTGACGTACTCCTCCTGCGCGTGCCGCTCGCCGGGCGGCAGGTCCCCGAGGCGAAGGGCGAGCGCTTCGCTGCACGCCAGAATCGTCGCCAGCGGATTGTTGATCTCGTGCATGACGCCGGCGGCGAGCTGCCCCACGGCGGCGAGCTTCTCGGTCTGCGTGAGGCGCTGTTGCGCCTGCCGCCACGCGGTCACGTCTTCACCGATCGTGATCACATGCGAGATCTCCTCGTCGTCCAGCCGCATGGGGATCTTGGTGATGCGGTAGTGACGCGCCTCGCCCGTGGCCGACGACTCCATCTCCACCTGCTGGATCTCGCCGCTCGTGAACACGCGGTCGAACTCCTGCTGCAGCAGATCGCGCGGCTGGCGGTCGAGCACTTCGAACACGCCCCGTCCCAAGGCATCTTCCCGCGACACCCCCTGCGTGCCCGCTTCCCGCTTCCGGTTCCAGGCGCGGATCTGATACTCGCGGTCGATCACATACAAGCCGAGGGGCAGCGAATCGATGATGCGCGCGGCGAAGTTGCGTTGCGCTTCGAGCTCGCGCGTGCGCAACGCGACTTCGGATGCGAGGTCCTGCGACAACTCCGTGGCGGCGAGGACGGGCGCGAGCATCTGCGCCACCACGACGAGCACGTCGTGCGCCATGTGCTCCTGACGCCCTTCGGGGATGATGACCTCGAAACAGCCCAGGGGCGCCCCGTCGTGGAGCAGCGGCAAACGCACCAGCATGCCGCCCGCTGTCGGCTCCTGGTACGGGCCGGCGGCGACCCACTGGGCGACCGGGGGGGGAGCCGCAAAACCGGGGAGCAGCACTTCGTCACCGGGGGTGGCGATGGGGACATAGCGCGCACCGTCGGCGGAACGCAGCCAGAGGCGGCAGCGCCGCAGCGACAGGCCCCGGCGCAAGACGGAGACGACGCCATTCATCCCCGCATCGAGCGGGGGGCCGTCAGCCAGGACTCGGGCGACCTCCGCGAGGACGCCGAGGCCAGGATGATCGGATTCGAGCTGGGGAGCGGCCATTGGCCGCTAACCTAGGGATGGCGCTCCCGGCGCGCCAGCGGCGCCTCGACGCGGAAGGCCAGCAAGCCGCGCACCTCGACCTTTGGACCACCGAAGAACCACGTCGGCCCGATCAACAGTCCGTACGTGGGACCGTCGCCTCCGCCGACGCGCAGTCCCGGCAGGACGGCGACCGCGCCCCACGTCGAGCCCTGCGGCAGCGGAGAGTTGGAGGTGAGATACCCCGTGGCCTCGACCGTGACGTCAAAACCGATCAACGTGACATTCGTCTCTTCGCCCAGCTCCGCGAGCCCGAGTCGGGCCGTGCGCGCCGCCAGTGTAGTCGCGAACACGAAGCCGCGGTTGCCGCCGAGAATCGCGCCCTCGTCGATGAATGCGCCGAACCGCGCGCCCACCGACACCGCGCCCACCAGGCCGTGCGACGAGCGGCGCACGTAGCCGATCTCCCCGCTCTCGATCTGCCAGCTGTTGCCGAGCGTGGCGGCGAAGCCGACGCCGATCGCGCTCTTCCCCCGCGCGGGCTCGGGCGCGGCACGCCGCGCGGAATCGATCTGCGCGGCGAGCGGCGTAGACAAAGCTGCCAGCACGACCAACATTGAGGCTGTGGATCGACGCACGTTCGTTCTCCTGACTGGAGCGGCCTCCGCCGGACTGTGGCGCTCACCTCGGATCCCGCCGCCCGGCGGGCCGGCGGCAGGAGTGGGGGGACTGCGTTTCGATCTGGACGAACAGCGCCGGTGGTCGTTGTGGTACCACGCCGACGGGCAACCCGTTCCGCTCGTGCGCGACGCCACCCTCGGCGTCTGGGTGGGCGAGTCGCTGGTCACGCTCGCGGACCTGCAAGATATCAGCGTCGCCAACCGGCGGCCTCCCGGCGGCGAGTCGCTGGCCGTCCGCGGCCGCGCTACGGCGGCGGGCGGCGTGTGGATCGAGGCGGAGTTCGCCGCCTGGGAAGCGGGTCCCGGCGCCCAGGGCAGCATCACCGTCAGCATCTATCCCGACCGCGTCCTCACGACGATCCGCGGCGTCCGCTTTCTGGCCGCCACCGAAGCCCAAGTCCTGCCGGGAAGCGGGCCCCTCGTCGCGCTCGTGAACGGCTATCAGTCGTGGGACGCGTGCCGGATCGAAACAGTCGCCGACGCCACGGACTTCGTGAGTCACGCCGCGGTCGGGTTCACTCGCGAGCGCCGCGGCCTGGCGTGGGCCTTTGACGCGGGTGAGCCGGGGGAGGCCAAGGTCAAAGCGGCGGGCGGCAGTCTCGAGGCCGTGAGCGACTGGCTCCCGGCCCGCCCCGTCCGGCCCGAGGGCGACGCGTCGACGATGCGCATCGCCTATCTCCTTGACGGCGATGGTCTCGCCGCCCTCGGCGCCCTCGCGACGCCGGCCTCGACCGTGGACCGTGAGCGGTTCGAGCAGCTCGCGGCACCCGCCGGCTGGTGCTCGTGGTACGAGCTGGGCAATGCCGTCACCGAGGCCGATGTCGTGGCCAACCTCGACTTTTGCGCCGCCCAGTTCGATCGGCGCTTCTTCCGCTACATCCAGGTCGACGACGGCTTCCAGCGATCCGCGGGCGACTGGGACTCGAACGCCAAGTTCCCGCATGGCCACCGTTGGTTGACCGACCATATTCACGCGCAGGGTTTCCTCGCCGGGCTCTGGGTCGCGCCCTTCGCCGTCGCGGAGCGGTCCAGTATTCCGGGAACCCACGCGCCGTGGCTGCTGCGTGGCCCCGATGGCGCCCCGCTGGTGGTGGACACGCGGGACGATTGGGGCGGGCGCATCTACGCGCTCGACGGGGCGCACCCGGAGGTACGGCAGTGGCTCTACGACCTCGCGCGCCAGGTCGTCCGCGATTGGGGCTACGACTACCTGAAGATCGATTTCCTCCACTGGGCGACGGCTGGCGCGGCGCACTACGGCGGCCTCACCCACGCCGAGGCGTACCGCGGCGGCCTGGCCGCGCTGCGCGATGGACTTGGCACCGAGGCCTTCCTGCTCGGCTGCGGGGCCCCGCTGCAACATGCTGCCGGGCTCGTGGACGGCATGCGGATCGGCTCCGATGTAAGCCCGAGCTGGGGAGGTATCCAGGAGCCGGCGCGCGCCGCGGCCCTGCGCAGCTTCTATCAACGTGCCGTCTGGCTCAACGACCCCGACTGCCTCGTCGCCCGGCCACCGCTCACGCTCGACGAGGCGCGCGTATGGGCATCGATCGTCGCGTCGGCGGGCGGAGTGACGGTGCTGTCGGACAACCTGCCCAGGTTGCCGCCCGAACGTCTTCCCGTGCTCCAGAAGACATTGCCGGTCGCGCTCCCCGCGGGGCCAGGGCGCCCCGTCGGCACCCAGGTCGACGAACACGAGGTGGCGCCCGCGATCGTCGCGGGCGACGAGGTCGTTCGCCTGCGCGGCCCCTGGCGGTTCCGTACCGGCGATGATGCGCGATACGCGGCGCGCGATTACGACGACGAGACGTGGGAAACGCTCGTGGTTCCGCAGGTCTGGGAGGCCGCAGGCCATCCGGACTACGACGGTCAGGCCTGGTACCGCACGCGCTTCACGCTGCCGCCCGGCCATTCTGGGGGACATGCCGACGACCGCGCCGTCGTGCTCGAGCTCGGCAAGATCGACGACGCGGATGAAACATTCGTGAACGGGCAGACGCTGGGCGGGACAGAAGGGTGGCGCGCATACCGGCGCTATCCGGTCCCCAGCGCGCTGCTGAACTGGGGCGGCGAAAACACACTCGCGATCCACGTCACAGACCACGGGGGACCCGGTGGATTCTGGAGCGTCCGTCGCGATCGTCCCGCGTCGACGTGGATCACCGAGGGCGCCGCGCGTTGGTGGACGGTGGTGCTCGTGAACTGGGACGAGGAAGCGCAGGCGATCTCCCAGCCCCTCGCCGCGCTCGGCATCCCGGGCTCAGCGGGGGGGGCGACCGCGCGATTTACGGCCTATGACGTGTGGGCCGACCATCCCCTCGCCGACGTGCAACAAGTGCTCAAGGCGACGATCCCGCCCCACTCCGCGCTGACGGTCGCGCTGCGGCCCGCGGGGACGCATCCCCAGGTGATCGGCACGACGCGTCACATCATTCAGGGCGCGATCGACATCACGGACGAGCGCTGGGACGCCACCACGCGCACGCTCGCCGCGAAGTCCGTGAAACTGGATGGACGGGCGTACGCCGTCACGGTCGCCGTGCCTCGAGGGTTGCGGCCGGGAGCCTGCAAGAGCGATGTCACCTGTACCGTGCGCCGCCTGCAGAGCGGCCACGCGGTCATCGAGTGGCCGCAGGGCACCACGCAGGACATCGGTTGGAGTTTGACCTTCAGGAACGCGACGCGCCCAGGGGCATCGCGCGAATAACGTAGCGCTGCGCGATCACGAAAACGATCAGGAGCGGCAGGGTTGTCATGACCGCCGCCGCCATCTGGACCGGCTCGTTCGACCAGTACAGCCCCCCCCCGTGAAACCGCGCGAGCCCGACTTCCAGCACCCGCATGTCTAGCGATCGAGTCGCGACGAGAGGCCACAAGAAGCTCTTCCACTGATTCACGAACGCGAGCGTCCCCAACGTGACGAGCCCCGGTTTCGCGAGGGGCAACATCACTCGCCAAAAAATCGTCCACTCGCCCGCCCCGTCGAGCCGTGCCGCGTCCTCGAGGTCACGAGGCAGCGCGAGAAAGTACTGACGCAGGAAGAAGATTCCCCACACCGATACGAGCTCGGTCGAGAGCAGCCCGGCGTAACTGTCCACCCAGCCAACCGCATCGACCATCAAGAACCGGGGAACGAGGAGCACGGCCGCGGGCATGATCAGCGTCGCGAGGAACGCGAGGAAGACGCGGTCTCGACCGGGGAAGCGCAGGCGCGCGAAGGCATACGCCGCGGTGGCGCTCGTCAGCACCTGGGCCACCGCCGCTCCACCGGCGAGGACGAGACTGTTCACGAGAAAGCGCGGGAACGGCAGCGCGTCGAACGCCGCCCGGTAGTTCGCTTCGCTCCACCGCGGGGTCCCCGAGGCGTCGAGCAACGACCGCAGCACCATATAGAGGAAGGGCGCCAGCATGACGAGCGCGAAGGGCGCGATGAGCACGAGGCCGATCCAGCCGCGCCCCGCCCTACGCATGTTCCACCCTGCCCACTCGGGCGAGCAGTTTGAACTGCATCGCCGTCACGCCCAGTAGCAGGACGAACACCAACAGAGACAGCGCGCTCGCCCGTCCAAACTCGAGAGAGTCCCAGCCGATCTCGAACACCCTGCGCATGATGACGTCGGTGGCGTGCAACGGACCGCCGCCCGTGAGGACGTAGACGTAGGTGAACATCTGCACCGCCCCAATCACGCCCGCGACGACCACGAAGAGCCTGATCGGCTTGAGCAGCGGGAACGTCACACGCCAGAAGCGCTGCCAGGCGTTCGCGCCGTCCACGCGGGCGGCATCGAGGTAGGTGTCGGGGATGCGCTGCAGTCCTGCCACAAAGACCATCATCTGCGCGCCGAGCTGCGTCCAGATCGAGAGCACCATCACCACGGGCAAGGCGGTCCGGGGGCTCCCCAACCAATCGCGAGCCCCGAGGCTCGCGAACGACTGCGCCACCAGCGCCACGGCGACGCCCGACGACATGACCGGAAGCACGAACGCCGCGCGCAACACGAGCGCGGCGCGCCCGGGACGACTCAGCACCAGCGCGACCGCGAGCGCGAGCGCCGTCGACACCGGCACGTAGAGCGCGTACAGCGCCGTCGTTCCGAGCGAACCCCAGACCAGCGGGTCGCGCACCACGGCCTGGAGGTTGTTGAGTCCGACGTACGGCCTCCCCGGGTCGAGGAAACCACCGGATGCCCCGTGAACCGCCAGGTAGAGCGTGAACAGCATCGGCGCGACGGAGAAGACCGCGAGGTGCAAGCCCGCAGGCGCGAGGAACGCCCAGGCGGTCGCCGCCTCACGTACCTCGCCAGTGGCAGTGCGCTCCGCCCACTGCAGTGCGGCGAATCCGAGCGGGCCGAGCAGCGCGAGACCGAGGAGGCCCACCAACCAGACGCCCGTGAACGCCTCGGCGGGCGACGTGCGCAGATCGGCCCAACGCCCCGACCCGAGCCGTGCCGCGACGACAGCGACCGCGGTGCCGCGCACGCGCGCGCGGCGGGGCTGCTGCGTCGTGCTGTCGGCCCACACGAGCTCGGCCCCCAGAATCATCGGCGTGAGATCGGATAGCGTCACGCGGATGCGCGGCCCGGGAAGCCGGGTCGCGGCCTCCTGCATCAGCAGACGCGTGGCGGTGAGCCAATCGTTGGTGCTGCGCCGGGCGGCGCCGCGCACATCGGCGTATGCGGCGAGGCCCAGCAGCAAAGCCGCCACGATGCAGTCGCGACGTGACCGCCGCCCAGCCGCGGCGGCCGCGGCGACGCCTACGGCGACGAGGCCGGCGGGAATCGCCCATCCCGGCCACAGCCCAGCCACACCCCGAGGGCGGGCCGGCCGAATGGCCACAACGCCGACGATAGGGGGGGCGCCGTCTGAGCGTCCGCGCAACGGGACGAGCGCCGCCCCATCGCGCCACTCGGGAATGCGCTCGAGCTCGGCGGCGGGGAGTGGCGCTCCCCCGGCGTCGACGAGCGGCGCGGTCCCGTGGTAGATCTCCACGGGCCAGACCCAACCCGGCAGCGTCGCGAGCGCGCGGGCCTGTGCGAAAAGGTGCGTGAGGTCGAGGTCGGTCACGACTGCGAAGTACGCGGCGGTGCTGCGAGCGATCCGGACGGCGCCCGCGCGGGCCAAGCGCCTTTCCTCCCACCGGGCTGCCCCCAGGACGGCCAGCGCGACGATTGCGGCGAGCGCCGCCGTCATCACGGTCCAGCGCCGCGAGCCCGTCACGAAATCCGCACTCCACTCGCGTCGAACAAATGCAGATGGCGCCGATCGACCTTCAGACCGACACGCGTCCCGACCTGCACGTCCACCAGACCGGGAAGCCGCGCGATGAGGGGCTGCCCGCCGGCATTGAGGTGCACGACGGTTTCGTTGCCCAGCAGCTCGACGATCAGGATGTCGCCGTTGCCGGCGCCCTTGTCCACGGCGCAGACCCCCACGTGCTCAGGGCGGACACCGATCTGGATTTCTCCTTCGTAGGTCGGCAGGGCGACAGGAATCCGGAGGCTCCCAGACTCGAACATCCGGTCTTCCGCGCTGTCGGCCGTCCCCCGGGCACGGCCGGTGAGAATGTTCATCGCGGGTGTGCCGAGCGAGCGGGCGACGAACACGTCGGCGGGGCGCTGGTACACTTCGGCGGGCGTGCCCACCTGGCGCAGACGCCCCTCGTGCAGCACGGCGATGCGCTGCCCCATCGTCATCGCCTCGCCCTGATCGTGCGTGACGTACACCATGGTGGCGCCGAGCGCGCGGTGCAGCGCCACGAGCTCGGCACGGAGCTCGACGCGCAGGTTGGCGTCGAGATTCGACAAGGGTTCGTCCAGGAGGAACACCGCCGGCTCGCGCACCATCGCCCGGGCGAGGGCGGCGCGCTGCCGCTGGCC
>Ga0137418_10006817_pt1 | contig 10498 bp, 10 predicted proteins | sample CZODoug3_1_2_16f_FD_122242 | JGI IMG/M metagenome (GOLD analysis project Ga0137418, IMG submission 122242) | Vadose zone soil fungal communities from Angelo Coast Range Reserve, California, USA - CZODoug3_1_2_16fungal (Hybrid Assembly) | ecosystem: Environmental > Terrestrial > Soil > Vadose... | reverse complement strand
CTGACGTGTAGATCAGGCTGACGAGGTCTTCCGGACCGACTGCCTTCCATGAAGCATCGAAGTCAGCGGGCGACTGCGCATACATCTCCTTGCCCTTGGCCACCAGCGAGTCCCACGTGTGAACGCCCGCGGGCGCGGTGCCTCGAATCAACACCAGGTGCTGAAGGCGCGGGGTGGAGGCGCGTATGGAAAGGAACTTCTCCAGGAACTTCTCGTCCTCGACGAACGCGACAGTCGCCTCGGAGTGGCTGGCGACGTACTCGACCTGCTCGGGCGCGAGAGTGTTGTACACGCTGATCGCAGTGCCGCCGGCGTGCACGATGCCGAGGTCGGCGATCACGTGCGCCGGGATGTTGCGGGCCATGATCAGGCCGAACTGTCCGGGCCCGAAGCCAATCGAGCGCAGCGCCAGTGTGATCGCGGCCACCTGGTCCCGGTAGCCGTTCCACGTCAGCGAACGCCACTCGCCGGACTCTTTCCAGTGCAGCGCGGGCTGGTCGCCGCCCTTGACGACGGCATCCGCGAACAGGGTGCAGACCGTCTTGCCAGACACCTTTTTGTCGATGTCATTTCTCTCTGCGATCACGTCCATGGCTGGGAATACACTACTCGCTGGTGGGGCGGGCTTGATCTATGTGAGATCACGCAGATCGATCGTGACGCTGGCTGCTGTCGGCCTTGTCTGCGCGCTCGCTTTTGCCGGGCTCGCGGCCGCCGCGATGGCCCTTCCTGGCGGGTGGGTGGCGGGCCTACCCCTGGCGGTAGGAGCGCTGGGCGGGCTCGTTTTCGCCGCCTGGGCAGGCTGGAGGCTGAAGGCCTGGCCTTCCGGCAAGCTCGGTTTCTTCCGCGACCGGCTGGTCGTGATCCAGGGCCGTCACGAGATGCGCGCGGTCTGGGCGTCGATGGAGACGGTGACGCTCTCCAGGCCCGATTCCTGGCCTCACGTGAAAATCACCGACCGGCTCACGATCAATCTCAAGCACGAGACGGCGCTGGCTTTCAAGCCGGCTCACTTCGGGCTGGCGCCTGTGGCCTGCCGCGACCTGATCCTGCGCCTGCGGGACGATTCCAGGCTGCGAGCGCGCCTTCCCGAGTTCGACTCCGCTCGCGACCTGGCCATCTCGCCGGTCGTCGCCGGAGAGCTGATCGAACCCCGCCTCTAATCGTCGGCGAGCGATCATGATCGCTTCGGTGAAACGTCTTTTGGGCCGTGACTTCCTGGACATCGCGGACCTCGACGCGCGTGAGCTGCGCCAGGTGCTCGACCTCGCGCACGAGATCAAGAAGGCGCCGCGCTGGCCCGGCCGACCCCTCGACGGCCGGCACATCGCGATGCTCTTCCAGAAACCCTCGCATCGCACCAGGGTCTCCTTCGAGGTCGGCATCGCGAGGCTGGGCGGGCACGCCACGACCCTCTCCGAGCAGGATGTCCAGCTGGGCGTCAGGGAGACCGTCGGCGACGCGGCACGAGTCCTCGATCGGTACGTCGACGGCGTCGTCGCGCGGCTGCGCAGCCACAAGGACCTGCTGCAGCTCGCGGCGTCCTCTGACAAGCCGGTCATCAACGCCCTGACCGACCGCTCCCATCCCTGCCAGGTCCTGGCCGACCTCGTCACGCTCGAAGAGGTGAAAGGTGACCTTTCGCGGCAGCACCTCGTCTATATAGGTGATGGCAACAACATCGTGGCCTCGCTGATCGAGGCTTCGGCGCTGGCCGGTTTTGCTGTGACGATAATCACGCCAGCTGGCTACCAGCCGGCAGGCGAGGTTATCGAGCGCGCGCGTAGCATCAGCACCGGCCCGCTTCAGGTCAGCGTGACAACTGAGCTGGCCAGACTCGACGTCGCGACAGCGATCTACACAGACGTATGGGCATCGATGGGACACGAGAGCGAGATGGAAGCCAGGCGTAAGGCATTTGCGCCGTACCAGGTCAACCAGGCCGTGATGAACGCCGCGCCCGAAGCTGTCTTCATGCACTGCCTTCCGGCCCACCGCGGTGAGGAGGTCACCGACGAGGTCATCGACGGCTCCCGCTCGGTGGTGTTCGACCAGGCAGAGAACCGGCTCTACGCCCAGATGGCCCTGATGACCCTGCTGCTGGGAGCCGGCGAATAGTGCTGGCGTTCCTCCAGCAGCTCGGCGACGTGATCCACCACATCGGGGTGCTCGAGGTGATCGATGTCGCTGTGGTGGCCTTTGTCCTTTATCAGCTGTTGCGCCTGCTCCGCGGCACCCAGGGCACGCAGATCCTCGTCGGACTCATCCTGCTCGCGGTCACTGGCGTGATCGCCACGCAGTTCAACCTGATTCTCCTGTCGTGGCTGTTCCGAAACGCCACGTCCTTCATCATCATCGCGGTCATCGTCATGTTTCAGCCGGAGCTGCGCCGCGCGCTCGACCAGCTCGGCCGCATCGGGCATATTGGCCGCCCGCTCTCGGGCTACAACACGCGCCTCTACAGCCAGGCCATCTCCGAAGCGATCCGCGCCGCCGAGCGCTTGAGCAACAAGAAGACCGGCGCGTTGATCGCGTTCGAGCGCGACGTCGGGTTGGAGGACTACGCGGCGACCGGTGTGCGCATCAACGGCGAGATCTCTGCGGAGATGCTGCAGTCGATCTTCTACCCCAACTCGCCGTTGCACGACGGCGCCGTCATCGTCCGCGGCAACAAGATCGTCGCCGCGGGCTGCCTGCTGCCGCTGCCTGAGGAAGGCGCGGTGCGCGAAAGGCTCGGCACGCGACACCGCGCGGCGCTCGGCCTCTCGCTGGCATCCGACGCCCTGGTCCTCGTAGTCTCCGAGGAGACCGGAAACATATCTGTGATCGAAGAAGGCAAGATAACCCGCAACCTCGACTCGGACGGCCTGCGCCGGCGCGTCAGCGTGAAGGTGCCGTCGTCCCCCAACGGCAACGGCTTCTTGAGGTTCCGCAGGTGAACCTGATCCTCGACGACTGGCGTCTGAAGCTCTTGGCGCTGGGGCTTGGCATCCTGATGCTGGGAGCGGTGGCTTTTGCGCAAAACCCGCCAAAGGTCTCGCAGTTCATCGTCCCTGTTCACTACACGGTCTCTCCTGACCTCGTGCTCATCAACCCACCGACCAATGTCTCAGTCACAGTCAACGGACTCGCCGACGTCATCGCGACGATGAAACCCGAAAACATACTCGCGGTGGTCGACGCCACCAAGGCGAGCCCTGGACCGGCGGTGATGCTGAATGCGACGGCGAAGTCGCTCGTGAACGGCGTGACGGCTCAGAGCCCACCGCCATTCGCGGTCAACATCGACCGGCTGAGCGTGGCCCAGCTGCAGGTGCAGCCGGTCTACCGCGCCGCCGCCGGGTGGGAGGTCACGAAAGCCGAAGCACGCTGTCCCGCGAGCCCGTGCACGGTGCACTTCAGCGGCCCGGCCGCGTGGGAGGTGAACCTTAAAGCGATCGCGGTCTTCCCCAATGCGATCGACAACGACAAGTACGACGTGCTCACCCAGCCGGTAATCCTCCAGCAGGGCAATGTGACTCTGGATGCCGCCAAGCTGCTCCAGACTGTGCCCAACTCGAGCCTCGACATCCCCGCGGTCAGCCTGCACGTCGAGGCCCGCACGGGTACCACGAGCAGGTCCGTGCCGCTCGTTGATTCGGCGCCGTCGCACCCACCGCCGGCGGGTTACCGGGTGACCGCGGTGGCCATCGACCCGATCACGGTCGTCCTGACGGGGCAGGCAGACCAGCTTGCAACGGTCCAGCGGATCAACCTCCCGCCGGTGGACCTGAGCAGCTCGAGGTCGACGGCGACCTTCCAGATCAATGTCCCATACCCGGCCGGGATGTCGGGCTCGGTATCGGTCGCGAAGGTGACGTACACGATCGCGGTGAACCCGAACTCCTCGGGCTAGGGTCGGAGGGGCGTGGGAGGGCCAAAACCAGGCCCAAGTTGTAACCTGGGGCCAGGTCCCGCCGTTCAATTCAGCACCGGTCGAAGCCTTACCCCCTATCAGGAGTTCTAGTAAAGAAATGTGCGGAATCATCGGCTACCTGGGCGATCGAGAAGCCACCCCGATCTTGATGGAGAGCCTCAAGCGGCTCGAGTACCGCGGTTACGACTCGGCCGGCGTGGCGGTCCTCGAGCTCCCCAAGCCGGGGCAGGCCGCCCACACAAGCGTGACCAAGTCAGAGGCCAAGGTCGACACCCTCATCTCCAAGCTCACCGCCGACATGCCCACCGGCCACCTCGGCATCGGCCACACCCGCTGGGCCACCCACGGCAAGCCGACCTACATCAACGCCCACCCGCACACGGACTGCCACGGCAAGATCTTCGTGGTCCACAACGGCATCATCGAAAACTTCGCCGAGCTCAAGGCCGAGCTCCAGGCCGCGGGCCACGAGTTCACCTCTGAGACCGACACCGAGGTTGTGCCTCACCTCATCGAGGCCAACTACAAGGGCGACTTCCTCGCCGCTGTCCGCGCGGCGCTGAAGCGCATCCGCGGCGCGTACGCCCTCGCGATGTTCTCCACCGACGACCCAGAGCTGCTCATCGGCGCGCGATTGAACGCACCCCTGGTCGTCGGCATCGGCGAGAAAGAGTTCTACATCGCATCCGACATCACCGCGATCATCCCTTACACCAAGCACGTGCTCGTCCTCGGCGAGGGAGAGGTGGCCGCGGTCACCCCGCTCGGCGCCGAGGTCTCGACCCTCGACGGCATCACGGTCAAGCCCAAGTTCGTCCAGGTCGACTGGGACGTGAGCCAGGCACAGAAGGGCGGGTTCGAGCACTTCATGCTTAAAGAGATCCACGAGACACCCGAGGCGGTCGCCAACGCGATGCGCGGGCGCCTGACCGATGACGGCATCGTCTCCTTCCGCGAGTTCGACGTCGACGACGAAAAGCTGCGCGGCTACGAGGAAGCGCTCCTCCTCGGCATGGGCACCTCGCGTCATGCGGCGATGGTCGGCGAGTACCTCATCGAGGACTGGGCCGGCATCCCCGCCCGCTCGCAAGACGCCTCCGAGTTCCGCTACCGCCGGCCGACATTCGGACCGAAGACGCTCGCCGTCGTCCTCACGCAATCAGGCGAGACGGCCGACACGCTCGTCGCCCTACACGGCGCGAAAGAGCGCGGCGCGCTCACGGTCGCGGTGACAAATGTGTTTGCAAGCTCGGCGGCGCGTGATGCCGACGGCGCGATCTATCTCCACTCGGGTCCGGAGATCTCGGTCGCATCGACGAAGACGCTGGCCGCGCACATGGTCAGCCTGAGCCTGCTCGCCCTGCGCATGGCGACGGTCAACGGACGCGTCTCGCTCGAGCGACGGCACGAGCTGGTGGCGGCATTCCGTGCCCTTCCGGAGCAGGTCCGCGCACTCGTCGAGCGCGAGAAGGAGATCGCTAAGCTCGCCAAGAAATACAGCAAGTTCAAGAACTTCATGTACTTCGGCCGCGGCCTCAGCTACCCGGTCGCTCTCGAAGGCGCGTTGAAGCTGAAAGAGATTTCGTACGTCCACGCCGAAGGCACGACCGGTGGAGAGCTGAAGCACGGCCCCATCGCACTGCTCAACAAGGAGTTCCCTGTAGTCGCGATCTGCACCGCCAGCTCGACCAAGGACAAGATGGTAAGCAACGTCCACGAGATCGTCGCGCGGGACGCGCCTGTGCTCGCCCTGGTGACAGAAGGCGACCACTCCCTCGACGGCACAGCGACTGACATTTTCACGATGCCGATGGTGGAAGAGGTATCAGCCGTGATCCTGAACACAGTGATGCTTCAGCTGTTCGCCTACCACGTTGCAGTAGAGCTGGGCCAGGACGTAGACCAACCCCGCAACCTTGCCAAATCAGTAACAGTCGAGTAACCAGTAGATAAGTCACTTCCCCACCTGCGGGGAAGGTGGCCCGCAGGGCCCATTCAATAAGGTCACTTCCCCACCTGTGGGGAAGGTGGCCCGCAGGGCCGGATGGGGGTGGTGTAACCAGCACTGCCGCAAAATGAGGCAATGCAGCGAATCGGGGTGGATGCCGTCTCGGTCGACCGCATCGCCCTCGCGGTCAAACGCTCAGGCACGGGCTTCCTGAACAAGGTCTACACGGCCTCCGAGCAAGCCTACTGCGCGGGCAACGACGAGCGTCTCGCCGGCCGCTGGGCCGCCAAAGAGGCCGTCATCAAATGCTTCGACGGGACCGGCATCTGCTTTCCCCGCCGGCGCATCGAGGTGCTGCCCGGCCCCAACGGCGCCCCGCGCGTGCGACTGCACGGTGACCACCGCGGCGCCCGAGTCGAGGTGAGCATCACCCACCACAGCCGGCTCGCCGTCGCGACCGCTCACCTCGAGATGCCCGACGCGGCAGACAACCTCCTGCCCGCCCCGGACGCGGTCTTGCTGCCCGAACGTCCCAAAGACGCGCATAAGGGCACCTTCGGCACCTCGATCGTCCTGGCCGGGAGCCTCGGCTTCACCGGCGCGGCCTACCTCGCGGCGACGGCGGCGGCGCGGACCGGCGCCGGACTCGTGAGGTTGCTGGTCGCCGCCACGATCTATCCGATCCTGGCCGCCAAGTGCACTGAGGTGATGGCGACGCCAGTCCCGGAGGTGGCGCCCGGCGCCATCGGCCACGCCGCGTACGACTCGATCATGCGGCAGCTCAGCACCGCGGAGGTCGGAGTAATCGGTCCGGGACTCGGCCGGGACGGCTCGACCTGGCGCCTGGTCCAGGATCTCGCACTGCGCGCCAAATGCCCGCTTGTCATCGACGCCGACGGCCTGAACGCGCTCGCCGACTCACCCCGTTCGAAAGGAAAGCTGGGAAAAAACCGCGTGCTGACGCCACACCCTGGCGAGCTGGCGCGCCTCACCGGCAAGACGATCGAGGCGATCGCCGCCGACCGCACGGCTGCCGCGCGCAAGGCGGCCAAGGAATGGGGCGCTGTCGTTGTCCTAAAGGGAGCACACACAGTCATCGCGCACCCAGACGGTCGCACCAGCGAAGACCCACACGAGGTGCCGGCCCTCGCGAGCGGCGGCACCGGCGACGTGCTGGCAGGGATCATCGGCGGTCTCATCGCGCAGGGCTCAGACACCTATTCGGCCGCGGTCACCGGCGTGTACATCCACGCGGCGGCGGGCCGCCGGATCTCGCAGCGCCTGGGCGACTCGGGCCTGCTGGCGAGCGACCTCCTACTTGAGATCCCGCTGGTGATGCATGTCCTCCGCCAGGGGGGCCTGTAATGCGAGCCATTCCGCACGTTTGGCGCCAGCCGTGCGCTATCCGGTTCTCGATTCCGAACGTTTGGCCCCAAACGCGCGCTTGAGCCTCCGGTGGGCCGACGTCGACCTCGCCGCGGTGCGAGCCAACTGCGCGCGCATTCTCGAGCACCTGCCAAAAGGCACGCGCCTGCTCGCGGTCGTGAAGGCCGGCGGCTACGGCCATGGTGCGGTTCAAGTCGCCCGCGCCGCCATCGACGGCGGAGCGACTGGCCTGGCCGTCGCGACGCTGGAAGAAGCCCACGCCCTGGGCGGACTGATCAGCGCAAGAGACATCCTGGTCATGGGCGGCCTCACCCAGGCTCAAGCGCCCGACGCGGCCGCCGGGGGCTGGAGCATCGGCGTCTCGAGCCGCGAGCTTGCGACTGCGCTAGCTGGCACCGGTCACGAAGTCTCGGTTCATTTGAAAATCGACACCGGCATGGGTCGGTTCGGGTCGGCGCCGGCCGACGCACCCGACCTTGCGCGCTTCATCGACCAGTCACCAGGACTCGACCTCGCCGGCACGTGGACGCACTTCGCGAGCTCGGAGTCCGATGACGCGATGACCAAAGCGCAGTTCGCTCGTTTCACGGAAACCGTCGCGGCTCTCGGCGTCGACCCCGGCATGCGCCATGCATGCAACTCGATGGGCGCCCACAACCACCCGGACTTCGCGCTCGACGCGGTACGGTGCGGCATCGCCATCTATGGCTGCGAGTGGCCGGGCACGCAACCGGCGCTCGCGCTGCGATCGGTCGTGACGCACGTCAAGACCGTCGACGCGGGCGACACCGTCGGCTATGGGGCAAAGTGGAAAGCGACCGGAACACATCGTGTGGCCACCGTCGCCATCGGCTACGCGGACGGTGTTCACCGGGCCAGGTCCAACCGCGGCGACGTCATCGTGCGCGGACGGCGCGCACCTCTCATCGGCGCCGTCAGCATGGACGCGATCACCCTCGACGTCACGGACGTACCGGGCGTGCAGACCGGCGACGTAGCCACCCTGATCGGCGCGGACGGGGACGAACGGATCACCGCCGAAGAGGTGGGGGAGTGGTCCGGCACCATCTCCTACGAGGTCTTGACCTCGATCGGCCCGCGTGTGGAGAGGCGCTACTCGGAATAGCCGCCAGCGCCCTGCGATTCAAGATGACGCAAGGCAGGTGACCCTAAACTGGCACTACTGATGGCGGAAAGTCCCGCACAAACTGCCTTCGCGGAAGAGGCATTGACACATCTCGATACGCTTTACAGGGGCGCGCTCCGGCTCACCCGCGATCCCGATCAGGCTCAGGACCTCGTCCAGGAGGCCTACCTCCGGGCGATCCGCTACCAGCACAGCTACCAGCAGGGCACGAACATGAAGGCTTGGCTCTTCGCCATCATGCGCAACCTCTTCTGGGACCGCTTCAAGGGCTCCCGCAAGGAGGACGTCAGCCTCGATGACGTGGGCGAGTTCATCCTCTACGAAAAGCTCCGCGACGAGGGGGCGAGGCCTGAGGCAGACGTATTGGACAAACTGGCCGCTTCAGAGGTCGTGAAAGCGGTTGAGCAGCTTCCGCCGCTGCACCGTGAGGTCGTCCTCCTGGTCGACGTCGAAGGCTTCTCCTACAAGGACGCCGCCCAGGCGCTTGGCGTCCCGATCGGAACGGTCATGTCCCGCCTCCACCGGGCGCGCCAGCAGCTTCAAAAATCGTTGTATGACTATGCCGTGGAATCAGGTATCGTCCGCGGCAGCGGCGGGCAGCAGGTGCCACAGTCGTGAAAGGAAGGAATCGGCAGTGATTTGCAAGGATTGCGCGGACAAGCTCGACAGGTACGTGGACCGCGAGCTGAGCCCGACAGAGGTGCTGGAGCTTCAGCTCCACCTCGAGAGCTGTCCCGACTGCACCGAGCACTATGACTTTCAGGTACACCTGAAGCGTCTGGTCAGGCACGCGTGCGAATGCGACGCGCCTCCTCAGGCCTTCCGCGAAAAACTGCGCCAGCTACTGAGTTAGTGTCCATCGCCACGCCGGCGTCACCGCCGCGGGCGTCGAAAGCCCCCTGGTGGTTGCTGGCGTGCTTCATCTTCAGCACGCTGCTGGCTCTGGCCTGGGCCGCGGCGTGGACGCTGGGAGTGATCTACGCCGACTATCGCTCACACCCCGCGGAGAACGCGATGCTCAACGTGTTCGTCTGGGAGGCATCCATTGCAATGTTGGGCCTCCAGGTTCTTGCCCTCTGGGGGCTTTACACGCGACAGCACTGGGGCCGCGCGATGGCCACCATCGCTTCGGGATTCTGGATCTTCACATTGATCGGAATCCCGTTCGCGGTGCTCGTCTGGTGGGCGCTGCACCGCCGCTGGGACCCCGGCGTTGAAACCACCTTCTCCAGGGACCACCCGTCAGCCCCGCCCTACGTCACCGGCCTGACGATCGTCGGCGCGACCGTCGTGCTGGTCTGGCTGTGGTTCCTCTACATCTATCTACCTTCCCTCTTGATCCAGCTCGCCCCCAACGTCGACGAATCGAGCTGGTACTGGATCGGCACCTTTGCTTTGTTCTTCAGCCTGCCGGTCTGGGTCGTGCAGGGCCTCGCTGTGATCGGCCTCCTGCAGAAGCACGACTGGGGCGCGATCCTCGCCATGCTCGCGTGCGTCCTGTGGATCCTCAGCGGAGTCGGCGCTCCTTTTGGCATCGCCGGCCTGCTCATCCTGTGGAGGTGGCAGCACCCAGTCCTCATGCGACCAGGCCGACCGGCGCAGGGGGCGCTGTCGACGGGCGTACCCTCGTAGCAACGACCGAGCTCGCCGAGCGCCTCTTCGCCGCCCGCCTCTACGTCATCACTCCGGACGCGGCGCCCGACCGCGTCCTCCAGATCGCGACCGCCGCTGTACGCGGCGGAGCCGATGTCATCCAGCTGCGCCAGAAAAATCTCGCCCGTGGTCAGCTGCTCGACCTCGCGCGCAAAGTTCGAGAGGTCACGCGGTCAGGCACCCTCTTCATCGTCAACGACTTCGTCGACATCGCCCTGCTGTGCGAGGCCGACGGCGTGCACCTCGGACCGGACGACTTGAGCATCGCAGCGGCCCGGCGGGTCGCCGGCGAACGCCTGCTCATCGGCGCATCCGCATCGAGCCCGGAAGCCGCGCGCGCGTCAATCGACGAAGGCGCCGACTACCTGGGCAGCGGCCCGGCCTTCGCCACGCCGATCAAGACCGAGAAGAAGGTGATCGGCCCGGAGGGTGTAGCCGCGATCGCCAG
>Ga0137418_10006816_pt1 | contig 10498 bp, 6 predicted proteins | sample CZODoug3_1_2_16f_FD_122242 | JGI IMG/M metagenome (GOLD analysis project Ga0137418, IMG submission 122242) | Vadose zone soil fungal communities from Angelo Coast Range Reserve, California, USA - CZODoug3_1_2_16fungal (Hybrid Assembly) | ecosystem: Environmental > Terrestrial > Soil > Vadose... | reverse complement strand
GAATTCGCCCGGTCCCGTCGACGCGAGTTCCTTCGCGACTTCCTCAATATCAGTGAATTACGTAAACGGTTTCACCGGCCCCGTCACACTGACCGATTCAATACCTGCGGGCCTGAACTGTGGACCCATCTCACCCGGCAGCGTCTCAACCAGTGGCTCAGCATCTGTCTCCTGCAGCTCGACCATCGCCGGATCATACATCCTAACAATAACAGGAACAAGTGGGAGCCTCTCCCACTCTGCCAGTGCCACATTCGTAATCGAGGACTTTACCATTTCCGCGAACCCGACTAGTGTGACGGGAAATGTCGGTTCAGCACTAACTTCGACGATAACAGTTAACCCCGCCAGTGGATTCTCGGGCATAGTAAACCTGACCAACTCAACCGCACCGACGATTGGCATCCGCTGCAGTCTAACCACAACCACTATCACCGGAGGCTCAGGCTCCTCGACCCTGTCCTGTAATCCATCCCTCGCGGGATCCTATACTGTGACGGTCAAGGGGACTAGCGGGTCCCTCTCTCATACTGCGACCGTGACGTACAGCATTAACGTGCCCGACTTTTCGATCACCGCAAGCCCCACCAGCGTGGCGACGAATGCGGGTTCGGCCGTAACCTCGACTATCACCATCTCATCAGTTAACGCCTTCCCAGGGACTGTGAACCTGAGTTCTTCCATATCGCCCCCTACCGGTCTAACATGCAACCTAGCACCTACCAGCGTAAGTCTCACTCCCGGACCCTCTGGCACTTCGACACTCTCGTGCTCAGGCTCAGCTGGCCTCTATACAGTGACGGTGACGGGGACCAGCGGATTGCTCTCTCACTCCGCGAACGTTGCTGTAACAGTTCAGGACTTCTCCGTCACCAACAATCCCACAAGTGTCACAGTAAACGCGGGATCAGCGGGAACTTCCACAGTATTCGTAACGAATATCCAAGGGTTCACCGGAACCGTCACACTAAACGCTGCTATCTCTCCTGTCACAGGTCTCACTTGTACTCTCTCGCCAACGAGCGTCACATTGGGCAGCACAGGAACTAGCACGCTCTTGTGCACGGGTTCGTCAGGCGCATACACAGTGACAGTGACAGGCACCAGCGGGTCTCTGACACACACGGCGACTGTAAGTTACACAGTTCAAGATTTCACAATAGGTGCAAACCCGATAAGCGTGACCGTCCTAGCGTCGGCCTCCGGGACCTCAACAACCACGGTTAACGGCGTTCAGGGTCTTGCAGGCAGCGTCGCACTGTCCGCGACGATCTCTCCCTCAACCGGTCTCACGTGCAATGATTCACCGAACAGTATCACTCTGACAAGCACCGCCACGAGCGGAACCTCAACGCTGTCCTGCTCCGGAAACGCAGGCTCGTACACCGTAACAGTCACAGGCTCTGACGGTAGTCTCATTCACAGCACGACGGTAATCTACACGATCCAAGATTTCACCGTCGCAGCAAACCCGACAACTCTGAGCGTTTCGTCAGGGTCTGTCGGAGTCTCAACGATCACAGTCTCAGGCTTTAACGGCTTCACTGGCACCGTATCCCTCACAGCAATAGTCTCGCCCTCCACAGGTCTAACCTGCACTCTTTCCCCGACGAGCATTGCCCTCGGTGCTGTTACTAGTGGCACCTCCACTCTGTCATGCACTGGTGCTCTCGGAACCTATACTGTAACAGTAACCGGCACCGGGTCCTCGATAACCCATACCGCCAGCGTGACGTACACCGTCCAAGATTACGCCGTCAGCGCAAACCCAACCAGTGTATTGGTCTTCTCCGGCACCAGCGGAACGTCAACCATCACCGTCTCCAGCACAAGCGGATTCACAGGAACCGTCAGTCTCACCAGTACCATACTGCCTTCGTCGGGCCTCACGTGCACTCTGAGCCCGACGAGCATCGCAATAACAACGACCTCATCTTCCGGCGCATCGACTCTCTCCTGCACGCCTTCGGTCACATCTACAACATTCACCGTCACTGTGACAGGTACGAGTGGCGGACTAAGTCGATCTGCAACAGTCAACTACAACGTAGGGACTGCCTTCGGCATGACGGCCAACCCCACAAGTGTCACTGACTTCGCAGGTTCAACCGGCTCGTCAACCATAACGATCAACTACGCCCCCACGTTCACTGGAACCGTCACTCTTAGCAACGGTGTTTCACAAGCATCCGGGTTAACTTGCGCCCTCAATCCTACGACCATCACATCATCCGGAATCTCTACGCTGTCGTGTTCAGGTCAAGCAGGATTCTACACTGTAACTGTTACAGGCACCAGCGGCACTAACACGGCCTCTGCAACCGTGACATACACCGTCCAAGACTTTGGATTGACAACCACCTCAGCAAGCGTGACGGCTCTTGCCGGATTCACGGGATCAACTACTGTAATTGCCACAGGGTTAGATGGGTTCACTGGAACGGTTGCTCTTTCGACAACAATTTCACCATTGAAGGCGTGGACAACAACAACAAGAGCGTCACCGGTCCGCTCGTCAACGTCCCCAACGATGCCGTTCAGGAATTCTCCGCTCTTTCCAATCAATTCAGCCCTGAATTCGGCCATTCTAACGCCGGCCAATTCAACACGGTCGTCAAGAGCGGAACCAACGATATTCACGGCAAGGCTTTCGGCTATTTCCAAAACCGAAACTTCAACGCCATCGATCAGAGCGTTGTCCAGGCCCTCGGTGCCGGCGCCAAGAACCCGCGCTTTGACGATAATCGCTTCGGCGGCCAAATCGGCGGACCGGTTCTCAAGAATAAATTGTTCTACTTCGCCGATTTCGAGTATCGAACCCTCGGGCAAGCTAGCGTTGTCGCCGGTGGCCTATGCGCCCCGACGGCAGATGGCTACGCGTCCATTCAGAGCGTCGGTCCCAGCATCTCGGCTAATAACCTGTCCATTCTGCAGAAGTACGCCGGAGCTGCGCCCACTGCCCACAACTGCACCAATACTGTCGCAACCGATCTAAGCCAGCCTAAGGATCCTGTCACCGGGAAGCGTCCTGCAAATTCCAATAATTACATTTTCATCACTAATCCGAATTCGCCGACTCAGGGCGTTACCCCGGTTAACGTGGGACTTATACCAGTCCAGGCTCCCAATTTCACCAATTACAAGTACCTGACCACCTCAATGGACTACGACATCTCCTCGAAGGATCAGCTTCGCGGCCGGTACATTTACAATAGCGCTGTGGGTATCGATAACGCCGCAAACCTGCCCGCGTTCTTTCTGTCGTCGCCTACGAAGTACCACCTTGCTTCTCTCGCCGAGTTCCATACCTTTAGCCCGAGCGTATCGAACGAGCTGCGCATCGCCTTCAATCGTTACGACAATACGACCCCTGCTGGTAATTTCAAATTCTCAGGCTTGGATAGCTTCCCGAACCTGATTTTCTTCGATCTTGGTTTGCAAATCGGCCCCGACTCCAACGCTCCTCAGTTCACCATTCAAAACCTGTATCAGGCCATTGACAACGTGAGTTGGACCAAGGGCAATCACACCTTCAAGTTCGGTATGGAAGCCCGCAAGTTCATTTCCCCACAATCCTTTACTCAGCGCGCGCGGGGCGACTATGACTACAACACCGTGGACCTCTATCTTCGCGACCTCAATCCAGACAATCTCGCCGAACGCAGCCTTGGCAACCCAGTCTATTACGGCGATCAGATTGGCATCTTCTGGTATGTAAGCGACAGTTGGAAGATGCGCCGCAATCTGACCGTCAACATCGGCCTGCGCCACGAATACACCACCATTCCCTTTGGTGAAAGGGCACAGAAGTTGAACGTCGCCGCCAGTGTTCCCGGCTTGATCGACTTCAGCGAGCCCCGAGCTCCCAAGACCAACTTTATGCCTCGTGTAGGCTTGGCCTGGTCTCCCGGCAATAACGGCGATACTTCCATCCGCGCTGGCTTTGGTATGGGCTACGACGTCCTGTACGACAACATTGGCATTCTGTCCTTGCCCCCGCAACTGAGCGGCACCATTGATAGTCCACAACCTCCCGTGATCAACAACTTCCTGGCCAGCGGTGGAATTCTCCCCGCATCGGGCGGTATCCAAACTTTTCCGACTTTAGCCAAACAGCAGGCCGCTACCGCCAACCACGTCGTGGTCGACCAGAAAGATCCCTATTCCCTTCAGTATAACCTCAGCGTGCAGCGCAAGTTCGGCTCCAAATATTCCTTTGAAGCTCGTTATTTGGGCACTCGCGGCGTTCACCTGAATACGCAGTCGCGTATCAACGTGCAATCTCGCGTGGACTCCACGCACTTTCTCCCCACGTATCTGGCCGCACCGACGCAGGCCGAACTTGATGCGCTGACCAACACGCTGGCCACTATCTCCGCGCTTCCTAGAATTATTCCGGTCTACTCTGCCAACAACTTCACCAACAACATCGTTCAATTCACGCCCAACGGCTGGTCGAATTACAACGGCTTGGCATTGCAGGGCTCTCGTCAATTCGCCAACGGCTTGCAGTTCCTCGCTGCCTACACTTGGAGCCATGCCATTGACAACAGCACCGCGGACTTTTTCTCAACCGTGCTCACCCCGCGGCGTCCCCAGGATTTCCAGAATATAAACGCCGACAAGAGCTCCTCCGCTCTCGACCATCGTCATCGCATCAGCATCGCCGCGTATTATGACATTCCGTACTTTAAGACCGGCAATTGGCTGCGGCGCAATGTCCTTGGCAACTGGCTCTTCGCCCCGGTGTACACCTATCAGGTTGGCGAACCCGCAGATGTGCAGAGCGGCGTCGACGCCAATCTCAACGGCGACTCGGCGGGCGACCGAGCCATCTTCAATCCAGCAGGCATTCCGGGAACCGGTTCCGGCGTGACAGCGCTTTGCACTAGCGCGAAGCCTGCAAACGAACCGTGCGGCGCAGCCGATCCTAATAACAAAGCGTACAACCCCAATCTCTATGTCGTGGCCTACCAGGCGAACACCTCAAATGCGCAGTACATCACTGCAGGGAAGGGCGCTCTGCCCAACAGCGGCAGAAACACGCTGCAGACTAGGCCCATCAACAATCTCGACCTGACCGCCGGAAAGCATTTCAACTTTACAGAACGCACCCGATTGGAATTTCAGGCGCAGTTCCTCAACGTGTTGAATCACCCTCAGTTCACGCCTGGCTTCACGAACCGTGTGGACTCTATCGGCTACACTGGAACGGCTGCCACCAATTACCTGAAGCCCTCCAACGCCATCTTCAACCAACCGGATCAAGCATTCGCCAGCAACTCCCGAACATTGCAGATGGCGCTGAAGTTCATCTTCTAAGTCTTCAGCCACCTGATCATCTAGACCGGGGCGCTCAGCGCCCCAGTCTTTCTCTTTTTGGAGGGGTATCGTCTTGGTCGGTATTGTCGTGAGCGGTCTCCGGACGAGGCAGATTGCCGTGACGCGGTAGATTCACCAAGATTCTGGTTAAGGCCGCATTTTATTTTGCAGTCGCGAGGCTCCCCCTCAGATCCGCTCGTCCATCCCGCGCGACCGATCGAAGCTCAACTACACAGGTACCATTACGACCTTCACGCTAAATTTTAGATACAGTTTATCTCTCCTTGACAATTGCATCGCTCCGCTTTATATAGCGCTCACGTATTCAGTGGTTGCCCAGGGGTCCGAAAATCTCGTGGTGGGAGAGTGGTCAATGCTAGGTCATCCTCGCTGTACTTCTCTATTGGTGTCATCCTCTGCAGAAACGCGATTCGTCGCAATCATTGCCTCTTTGTTCTGCCTGCTTGCGCTGCACCCAACCTCGCTCCACGCGCAAACGGCTAATTCTGGCAACGTCGCCGGTGTCGTCGCTGACTCGTCCGGCGCATTCGTTGTTGGGGCAAGTATTGCTCTGACTGACAAAGCAACAAGCACACCTCGAACGACTACAAGCAACGAGGCAGGCCGCTACGTATTTGCGAATGTGCCGCCAGGTGAATACGACATCACGGTCACAAAAACAGGATTCCGCGTTACGAAGACCACCGTAACCGTCAACGTCGGCAGTTCATTGACTGTGGACCTCAAACTGGAGCTTGGATCGGTCGCCGAAACAGTAGAGGTTAGTGCCACAAACACTGAGCTGCAAACCATGAACGCCACAGTCGGCAACACAATCACTGGGGTGGCGCTGGAAGCTCTACCCAGTCTTGGCCGCGACGTGAGCACTTTCGTAACCCTTCAGCCCGGTGTTGCCATGGATGGCAGCGTCGCAGGGGCTAATCAGGATCAGAATTCTTTTATGTTGGATGGCGGGAATAATTCCAGCGACATGGATGGCACCCAAAACACCTACACGCCCAGCTTTGCGGGCGACCCGTCCGGTGGTCTCGTAAACAATCTGGTCACGGCAACTTCGCCTGCGGGCGGCCCGGGCGGCGGAGCGCCAACAGGTGTTATGCCTACTCCGGTGGACAGCATTGAGGAATTCAAAGTCGGCACGACTAATCAGACTGCGGACTTCAATAGCTCCGCGGGTGCTCAGGTCCAGCTCGTCACTAAGCGCGGCACCAACCAGGTTCATGGCACTGTTTACGCATACTATATGGACAACAACTGGAGTGCTAACACGTTCGATAACAATGCGAGCGGCACAAAGCTACCCAGCTATCACTTCAGCCACTTCGGCGCCGCGGCCGGCGGGCCGATCATCCCCAAAAATATTCTCGGCGGCAAGACCTACATTTTTGGCAATTACGAGGGATTCCGCTTTCCAAACTCCGTTACCGTCACCAAGGCGGTCCCTTCCGCGCTAATGAGGCAGGGCATCCTCCAATTGTGCGCGGCTGGTACAACTTCCAACTCTGTTGGAACGCAATGTCTTGACCCGAATGGTGCCGTTGTCGGCGTTCCCGCACAGTACAACTTTAACCCCGCCAACGGGCCTATGACGACGGCTTGCACTGTGACCGCCACCAATCCGACCGGCGCATGCGACCCCTTGGGTTTGGGAATCAGCCCGACCATGGTGGCTTTGTGGCAATTCATGCCGCAGTCCAACATCACAACCTGCGGAGGCCTCAGCCGCTGCGACCATCTGAACGTCCTGGCTTTCAGAGCTAACATGCCACTCGTTTGGAATGATAACTTCGGCGTCGCCCGCTTGGACCATGATTTCGGCTCCAAGTGGCACTTTTTCACCAGCTATCGCTATTACAAAATGGAGCGCGCCACAACCAACCAGGTGGACATCGGCGGATTCTTCCCCGGCGATACGCTCGGTAAACCCAGCGCGGCTTCCAATCGCCCCCAAGTGCCTTGGTATCTGACGGCGGGCCTTACGACCAATATCACGCCCAACCTTACCAACGACTTTCATTGGAGCTATTTGCGCAACCATTGGGCCCGCGCTTCTCACGCTCAGCCCCCGCAGATCGCGGGGCTGGGAGGAGCGCTGGAACCGTTTGGCGAAACCTCCACCAACGTCCTGTCTCCGTTTAACGTGGACACGCAAAATGTGCGCACACGCTTTTGGGACGGCCAGGACCATATGTTTCGGGACGACCTCTCCCTTATTAAAGGCAAGCACTTCTTCCAATTCGGTGGCACTTATCAGCGCAACTGGAACTGGCACGAGCGGACGGACAACGGAGGCGGCATTAACTATCAGACCGTCTATTGGCTGGGTTCCAGCGTCGGAAGCAACAATGGCATGAAGATGACCGACTACATACCTGCCGGTGTTTCTAGTTCGGCGTGGAACCGTTTGTACGGAATCGTCTTGGGTGTACCGGGCGTGACCCAAATCGCTTACACTCGCACCGGCCAGAACTTGGCGTTAAACCCACCTAACACCCCCGCATTCGACCAGAGCACCATTCCCTATTATAACGTCTACTTCAGCGATTCATGGCGCATGAAGCCAACTCTCACGCTGAACTACGGTTTAGGGTGGACGTTGGAAATGCCTCCCGTCGAAGCGCAAGGCAAGCAGGTCGAATTCGTTGACGACTCTGGCCAGGCTATTGACACCATGGCCTACCTGAACGCCCGCAAGTCGGCCGCACTTCAAGGCGAGGTTTACAACCCGACAGTTGGTTTTGCCCTCGTCGGAAATACCGGCGGCGGCCAGAAGTACCCGTACAAGCCCTTCTACGGCTCGTTTAGTCCGCGCGTCTCTGCTGCTTGGAACCCAAGCTTCGACAGCGGAATCGGCGGCACGCTATTTGGGCATAACAAGACGGTCATTCGTGGTGGCTTTGGCATCCTTTACGGCCGACTCAACGGTGTCGACTTGGTGCTTGTGCCTCTTCTCGGCACTGGCCTCATTCAGGCTGTCCAATGCGTTAGCCCCCTCGCCACAGGGGCGTGCGGCGGAGCCAACGGAGCGACTCCCCGAACTGCCTTCCGCATTGGCCCAACCTCTGCTGGTTTCAACGGTTTGGTGGCCCCGCTCCCTGCCGCCAGCGCAACCTTGCATCAGCCGGATTTCCCCGGTGTGAACGAGATTGCAGCCGGTGCCGGTGAGGGGTTGGATCCGAATTTTCGACCCAGCGTTAACTATCAATTTGACCTGACCATTCAGCGTCAGATCAACAATAAGGTTTCGGTTGAGTTTGGGTATATCGGCCGGAAGATTACGCACGAATTTCAGCCCATCCAAATTAACTCCGTGCCCTACATGATGACTAAGGGTGGTCAGAGGTTTGATAACGCCTACGGTCAGATGGTCATGCAATTCTGCGGTGGCAATGCGGGGTTGGCTGGCGGCGGCTGCGCCCAGAACCTCGCGGCAGTCGCTCCGCAACCTTTTTTTGAGAACGCCCTGAAGCCTTCCTACTGCGCTGGGTTCGCGAGTTGCACTGCGGCCGTGGCATCTAAGGAAGCTTCAAATATCCAGAATGCCAACCTCTGGACCCTTTGGAGCGATTTGGATGCCGGTGCATTCAATTTCCCAAGGTCGATGATGAATACTCCTATCCTTGACCCGGTTACAGGAAAGCCAACGGCGCTCGGAGCCAACGGCCAGCTATCTTCCGGTGTGGGTATGAACACCAGCCTCGGCTACGGAAACTACAATGCCGGGTTTGTGTCGCTGAAAACATCGAACTGGCGCGGCTTGACCATGCAGTCGAATTTCACCTATTCAAAGGCCTTGGGAACCGGATCTCAGGTTCAGGCCACCAGTCAATACACCGCCATCGACCCCTTCGATCTCAGCGCGGACTATGGCGTTCAGCCATGGGACCGCAAATTCACGCTCAACACATGGCTTGTGTACCAGCCTCCCCTGTTCAAGGGTCAGCACGGTATCCTTGGACGAATCGCGGGTGGTTGGACCATCGCTCCACTTTTCGCCTTTGGCAGCGGGTTGCCCCTGGCTGTCTCTCCTTCGGATAATGCCGGAAACGATACTTATGGCGGCGGGCAAGCCTTCGGCGAAGCCGACGGAACCAACTTCGGTGGCCAGCAAAATGCCATTAGAATCTGCGGAACAAGCTTTGGTAACTCACGAGTAAACCAGACCACAACGACGGGTTTCGGCGCAAACGGCTTTCCCACGAACGCCGCCGGGACAACTGTTGTGGGCTTCTTCTCAGATCCAGCAGCTGCGTATAACTGTTTCCGGAACCCAATCCTGGGTATTGACCACGGCCATAATGGCGGTGCTGGCCTCCTCCGCGGCATGCCATTCTGGAACGTCGACTTGAGCGTGAAGAAGGACCTCATGGTTACTGAGCGGTTTCACGTGGAAGTTTCGTCCGTCTTCACGAACGTCTTCAACCATAACCAGATGTTTGATCCCGGTAACCCGGGCCTCGTCCTCGGCGAGCCGGACAATTGGGGCGCACTGAGTAATGGTCAAGTTAATACGCCGCGCAAGATTGAACTCGGCTTGCGCGTACGGTTCTAGTTTCCTCGGGCGGGTTTCGTCGATTTGTGTTGAGGACGGGGAAAGCCAGTGCGGCTTTCCCCGTTTTTCTTTTGTGGCGGAAAAAAATCTGACGCTGCGAATCGAAAGGCCAATTCTGCGGGTTGCGCTCACTGACATTTGGTCACTGACGTTTGATGTGGTTCGGTGCCGCTTGCGCTCGCTGGCCGCGATGCGGTTGGGTTAGCGGCCGTTGGCGTAGTTTTTTATGTCGACGGGGTCGAACATTGTTGCTGTGGCGGCGTGGGTTTTTTCGTAGGCGGAGATTTGTTTTTCGTGTTGGAGGCTGGTGCCTATGTCGTCGAGGCCTTTTAGGAGGACTTCTTTGCGGGACGGGACTATGTCGAAATTATATTTTAGGCCGTGATTGTCGGCTACGGTTTGGTTCGGAAGATCGATTGTCAGGGAATAGCCTTCTTCTTTTTCGGTGCGCTGGAATAGTTCTTCGATTTGTTCTTCGGTTAGCGCTGCGGGCAGGATTCCGTTTTTGAAGCAGTTGTTGTAGAAAATGTCGGCGTAGCTGGGGGAGAGAATTACGCGGAAGCCGTAGTCTTTTACTCCCCAGGGGGCGTGTTCGCGGCTGGA
>Ga0137418_10006815_pt1 | contig 10498 bp, 7 predicted proteins | sample CZODoug3_1_2_16f_FD_122242 | JGI IMG/M metagenome (GOLD analysis project Ga0137418, IMG submission 122242) | Vadose zone soil fungal communities from Angelo Coast Range Reserve, California, USA - CZODoug3_1_2_16fungal (Hybrid Assembly) | ecosystem: Environmental > Terrestrial > Soil > Vadose... | reverse complement strand
CTGCATCTCAAATCCGAAATCCGAAATTTCCAATTGGACCAGTCCAATCTGATATTTCGGATTTGAGATGCAGGATTCGTCCAATTTCAAAATTTTCCCCCTCGGTAGTTACCGGAAAAAATAAGAACTCTCCGGTTGATTCCCAAAGACAGGGGCCTTACCATCCTCACTGCTAAATAACCGTTAAAACATCGAGGGAGGTCGTTATGAAGAACCGAAAAACGGTTTTCAGACGGATAGCGGTGTGCATCGTCCTGTCCGGCGCGCTGGCCATTCCGGCTGCCGCAGAGGACTTCCAGGGCGCTGCGGTGGAAAACTTTCTGCTGACCGCAAAGATCACCGGGATGAAGTCCATCAATGTTGGCGTAACTCTGCCTCGGAAAGCCACGATGGAGCTGGAGGGCGCGACTCATTTCGCTGTTTTCAAAGTTATCGATGACAAGAAATCCGGCGCGACGCAGCTGGACCGGGGAGTCGAAATGGAGTTCCAGGACAGCTGGCGAACGGAGGTCGCGGCGTATGAACTGGACAAGCTGCTCGGCCTCGGCCTGGTGCCGGCGACGGTCCAGCGAAACTACGACGGCAAGCAGGGCTCGTTGCAATACTGGGTCGATTCGAAGTGGACCGAGGGAGACCGGCTGAAACTGAAGCTCACGCCTCCGAACCCCATCGATTGGAACCAACAGGTCGCCAAGGTCCGGCTCTGGGATAACCTGATCTACAACACGGACCGCAACCTGGGCAACCTGCTCATCACTGAAGACTGGAAGGTGCGGCTGATCGACCACTCCCGCACATTTCGCCCTTTCCCTCAATTGAAAGACCCAAAGCAGCTGACGACGTTTTCCAGAGAGCTTCTTGCAGGGCTGGAAGGACTCACCGAGCCGATGCTCAAGGAGCATCTTGGAAAATACCTTACGCCTTACCAGATCGACGGACTTGTGAAGCGGCGGGCCGCGATTCTCGCTCTTTCCAAAAAACTTGTAGCGGAAAAGGGAGCGGGCGCAGTGTTGTACCGGTAGCCGATGCAAAAACGTCTTTGGATCTTCCTGCTCTGCGCCTTTACTGTAGCGGCGGTCTATGACCGCCGGATCGTCGGCGGAAATGGACCGCCGCTACAGTCGACCCGCGTGGTCGCGATCGGCGACATTCACGGCGATTTCGATGCCTTCGTCGGGATTCTGCAGCGAGCGCAACTGGTAGACACCAGCCGGAAGTGGTCGGGCCGCAATACCACGCTCGTTCAGACGGGCGACCTTCTTGATCGCGGACCTAAAACGCGCGCGGTCATGGACCTGTTGATGGCCCTTCAAAAAGACGCCCCGCGCCAGGGCGGCCGCGTGATCGTTTTGATGGGCAACCACGAAGCAATGAACATCTACGGCGACCTCCGCTACGTGACTGCGAACGATTACGCCGCCTACACGGACAACAGATCTGAAAACCGGCGGAAGTCCGCTTATGCGGCGTTCGCCGCAATGTATGGAAAAGCTCCGCCGGTTTCCGAAGATGAATGGATGAAATCGCATCCTGCTGGATTTATCGAGCATCGGGAGATTTTTGGACCGGACGGCAAATACGGGAAATGGCTTCGAACTTTGCCGGCGGCCGCCCGCGTAGACGACTCCATCTTTCTACACGGCGGCATCCATCCTGATTTCGCATCATGGACCGTGGACAAGATCAATGAAGGCGTGCGAACCGAGGTCAAAGCATTCGATGCCTACAAGAAATTCATGGTCGATGAGAAGATTGCGCTTCCATTTTTCATCCTGGACGAACTGGCAAGTGCCGCGCGCGCCGCGGTTGAAAAGAAGTTCGATGCATTAAAAGATTTCCTCGGACTGGGTGGCTGGCTAAGCATACATCCGGACGGGCCCCTCTGGTTTCGAGGTTACGCGGAGTGGACGGATGTCGAAGGAGCGCCTCAGATTGAGCTTCTCACCGCAGGCCTGGGCGTTTCCCGTTTCGTCGTCGGCCACACACCGCAGGCCGGCCGGATCGTCGCCCGCTTTGGGGGGAAGGTGTATCTGATCGATACTGGTATGCTTTCCAGCTATTACCCCGGCGGACGGGCGACCGCGCTGAATATCCAGGACGGAAAAGTAAGCGAGATCTCGGATAAAGGAAATTCCGGGCTTTAGCCGCGTAGCGGCGTCAGAATGTAGCCCCGGGCGAAGCCCGGGGGACGAGTCGGTTACATTTCCAGCCCCGTAGGGGCGAAAGAATCTCTCAGAATCTTCCGCCCCTACGGGGCTGCCCGATCTTCGGTCAGCAAACCCACGGCTTGCGCCGTGGGCTATGTTCTGCTGCCGCTCCGCGGCTCTGTTCGGATGCGCTTCGCGCGATAATTATGAAATTCATAAATCGCTTTCTAAATCTTCGCCCAGGGGAATTCGTCCGCGGCTTGCCGCTCTTCGGCTACTACTTCCTGATCATCTCGTCCTACGTGATGGGCCAGGTGGCGCGGGACGCCCTCTTTCTCGACAAGTTCACTGCGACGCAACTGCCATATGTGGACATCGCCAGCGCTGTGCTGGTCGGCTTTGTGGTCGCCTTTTACATCCGGCTCGGACGGCATTCGGGTTTGCGAAATCTGCTCGTCGGCAGCTTGCTTTTCTTTGCAAGCAATGTGGCCATACTCTGGTGGGCCTCGCATTATTACAAACAGCCCTGGATTTACCAGGCTTTCTATATCTGGGTCGGCATTTTCGGCGTTCTCGCAACAGCACAAGTGTGGACGCTTGCCAATTTCATCTGGACGACACGAGAAGCGAAAAGGCTCTTTGGTCTTCTTGGAAGCGGCGGAATCATTGGCGCAATTTTCGGCGGATTTTTTTCAAACTGGATGGCATCGACTTTCGGCACAGAAAGTATCCTGCTCATCATCGCTTTATTTCTTGTGATTTCCAGCGGGTTGGTCGTCATGATTCGGGAACAGCGCCTCACAGACGAAACAGATATCCAACAGGCTCCGGAGAGTCCCGCAGGTCTGCTCGCGAGCTTCAGGCTTGTGCGGAAATCGCCCCATCTGCAGGCCATCGCTGCGCTCATCTGTCTTTCTTCCGTCGTAACGACCGCGGCGGGCTGGCAATTGAAAGCCATCGCCAAGGAGACGCTGGTTCAAAAGGACGTGCTTGCCGCCTTTTTCGGTTCGTTCCAGGGATACACCGGAATTGGTTCGCTGGCGGCTCAGCTCTTCATCACGACCAGGCTGCTTCGGCGCTTTGGCATTGGCGTGGCCCTGCTTGTTCTTCCGCTGACGTTGATGGCGGGTTCCGCCGCCGTTTTGATGTGGGGCACGCTGTTGGCCGCAAGTGTCTTGAAGGGCGGCGACAAAGTTTTTCGGTACTCGATCGACACGTCCGCGCAGCAACTGCTTTACCTGCCGGTGCCGGCCAATATCAAGCTCCAGGTCAAATCGTTCATCGACACCGTCATCTGGAGATTCGGCGATGCTCTCGCCGGCCTTACTCTGCTGGTGTTTGCGACGAACCTTCGCTTCACGGCGAGGCAGATCAGCTGGGTGAGCCTGGCTCTGCTTACGGTGTGGATCGGCGCTGCTTTCGTGGCGAAGCGCCAGTATGTCTCGACTCTCAGGGACAACATTTCGCGGGTTCGTGTCCGGCCGGAGCACGTCTCGGTTCCCATGCTGGATGAATTCACCGCCAATGTTTTTGCCGAGAAATTAGGCTCGCAGGATCCCAACGAGGTCCTCTACGCTTTGCACCTTTTCGAAATGGGCCAGCAGGTGCGTGCGCATTCCGCGGTCAGGAATCTGCTGGACCATCCGTCGCCTCACGTGCGGAGGAAGGCGCTTTCCATTTTCAATGGCGCCGGGGACGTATCCGTGCGGCACCAGGCCACCACCTTGCTGCGTGATGAAAATCTGGATGTCCGGACCGAGGCGCTCGACTACCTGACGCGCTACCACAGCATCGATCCCATCGCAAATATCGAGAGCCTCGGCGATTTCGCCGATTCCTCGATCTGTTCGGCAACCGTGGCGTTTCTGGCGAGGCCCGGGGGAGCACAGAACGTCCATGCCGCCGGAATGATTCTCAACGGCATGGTCCACGAGCACGGAGAGAACGGCGGGCGAATGCGGCTCGAGGCCGCGCGGCTGATTGCATCGCTGCCCGATCACTTCGACAGCCAGCTCGATTTGCTGATGAAAGACGCCGATCCGGAGGTTGTGAAACAGGCCATGCGGACCGCCGCTGTGCTGCGAAAACGCCGCCATGTCCCGGCAATGCTCGACCAGCTCGGGAATGAAACGCTGGCCGCCGATGCCATGGACGCCCTGGCGCTTTTTTCGGACGCGATTACCGGCGCCCTGCGCGATCACCTCAACGATCCGAACCTGCCGATCGAAATCCGGCAGCAGATCCCGCAGGTGCTGCTCCGGATCGGAACCGCCCAGGCGGCCGCGGTGTTGAGTGAGAATCTGCTGCAGGGCGATACGGTCCTGCGCTTCCGTCTGATTTCCGCATTAAACAAGCTTCATGACGTTCGAAGAAATCTGGCGCTCGACCGCCAGCTCATCGAAACCGTCATGATCGCGGAGCTGATGGGACATTACCGTTCTTATCAGATCATGGGAACCATGGGCGGGATCCCGGACGAAGCGCTCAAGGAATCGATGGATCACGAACTCGAACGGATATTCCGATTGATCAAGCTGCTCTTCCCTTCACTCGACCTGCAGAACGCATACCTGGGAGTCCAGTCCGAGGATCCTGCCCTTCACTCGAACGCGCTCGAGTTTCTGGACAATACTTTGAATCCGCAGCTGCGTACGATGCTCGTCCCTCTCATCGACAGCGAAGTCACAATTCAGGAACGAATACAGCTAGCCGACAGTTTTCTGGGATTTAGCGTCAAGGCTTGAATGCGCGGCCGCGTTGCGTCCCCGCCGGATCTCCATGAACGTCAGGACAGCCGCGGGCAGATAACTGAGAAACCAGAGAGGAGCGAACCAACCGGCCGCGCGAAGCCGCCGCGCAAATAGAAAGTAGCTGATGGCCATCAGGGAGTAACTGACGGCGGAAAAAGCGAGGATACTGGCCCCGACAAAATTGTCGAGGCGGTGCGTGAAACCGAATGCGAGGCCGGCCACGGCGACCAGGGCCATGACCACGCTGCCGATGACAAAACTCGCCGACCGGTTGCTGTAACGCCGTTCGGGGTCGGTGTCCGAAGACCACGATCGAACATCCGCATCGCGCCACATCCAGCGTGAACCCTCCCCTTGAAACGTCCGAAAGTTTTCGACCTGATAGCCCCATACATTCCAGGCGGCTTCATTGAGAATTCCCGGCATGCGATTGTTGCGGTTGACTGTTTCAAACGCTTCCCGATTGACGAGCAGGAACGAAGATTCAAGATCGCTGGTGTCGCGCTTCGATCGCCGCCGGTGCGCAATCCGGACCATTTGAAGAAGCTGCTCCATCGACGGGGCTATGAGACGCTGCAAAAACGATCGGCATTGCAGGCCCGGCCGCAGTGTAAGCGCTGAGATTTCATTCGATCCTGCGAATTCCAGCGCCATCTCGATGCCGAATCGATCGAGGTTCAGGTTCGCGTCCAGAATGACCATCCATCGCCCCCGCGCGGTCGGCTGGGCCTGCTCGAGCGCTCGCGTCCGATCGTATTGCGACTCCAGGGAAAACGGCGTGGTCACCACACGAACGGGAATATGGGAACGTGCGCTCTGGAATTGCTTTGCCAGGTGGGCGAAGCGGCTGTGCTCCTCCGAATGAATCAAAAAGATCTCGATAAAAGGATAAGACTGATTGAAGATCGACCGGACGGCCCGCTCGACCTTCGCGGCCGAACCCCGCATCGGCACGAAAACGGAAATCACCCCGTACGCGCCCGACGCTCTTCGGGGGGCGAAGCGGCCACGGCCCGCCAACCCAAACCAGCTTTCGAGGAAAACGAGAAGAGTGGCGAGAGCCCCTAGCCAACATACGAACAGAAGGGCGAACTGGAGAGCAGATCCCATAACTCTTTCTAAAACTGTAGTCGGGTTCGTGTCAATACAAAGACATAAAGAATTAGCCGCCAAGGACGCGAATTACGCGAACGGCGCATCAACGATCATTTATTGCGCCGTTCGCGTAATTCGCGTCCTTGGCGGCTAATTCTTTGTATTTACCGGTAGTAATTTTTCAGCTTGTGATACAGCTCGCCGGTCGCGCGGCAGTCCGCAAGACAATAGTGCGCGATTTCCTCAAGCCGGCCCTGCTTGAAATACTCGCCGACTTTGCTGCCGTTGATTCCATTCTTGGGTGAGATGACGCCGAAGATCTCGCAAAAGAACTCGAGGGTTCCCTTGCGGTAGCGGTCGTAGTTCGTCAGGACCTCACGGACGTCGAAGTGGCGCTCGGTGCTGAACCGCCGCGTGTCGAGGACCAGGTCGTGGGGAATCGGCACGCCGACGATCGCGCTGCGGATATTGATGTAGGGGAAATCGAAGGATTTTCCGTTGAAAGTAACGAATCGCTGGGGCCGGATCTGCCCGATATCCGCCCAGAAATTCGCGAGAAGCTCCCGCTCATCGGACTGGCAATAGGCGCGAGAGCGGTCCAGCTCGATCCAGTGAACGCCGATGCAGATGATCCGTCCTGTGCAGGGGTCCAGACCCAGGGTGTCCAGAAGCTTCAACCGGTCTTCTTCGGCACATGCATCGAGCAGGATCTCGCGCGCCCTTGAAGGAATGAGCTCGGGGTCTTGCCCAACCGTCTCAATATCGATCACGAGTGTAGCTGGCTGTCCCATTGGCTTGTCCTGCCGCCGATTGTAAGTGGGTGTAAGGACAGGTCAGGGGCGTCTTCAAATCACTAATCACTGATTAGTGATTTTCGGCAGGGCCGAATTTAGTTGCCTCGCGACCATCGCCATCATATAACGCCCCCAAAATAATGACCGCAGCCATATTGAGAAGTATTCTCTTTGTGCTGATCGGCGCCGTTCCCCTTGTATCGGGCGATATCGAGGGACGAATTCGCGCAGGAAGCGACTTGAAGCGTGCAGTGATCCAGTTACTGCGCGAGCGCATTGTTGTGGAAGAACGTCTCCTTGGCTCCGACGCACGTTTTGAATTCCACGATTTGAACCGTGGCTCCTATATCGTCCGGATTCGCGCCGACGGTTATGCCGAGGAAGAAGTCGCCGTCGACCTCCTCCGGCGAACCTCTCACGAGATGGTCAGCATCGATCTGCACCCTGCCGACATCAAGTCTGAAGGTCCGGCGGAAACGATCTCGGTCACCGAGTATCAGATCCCGCGCGCGGCGAAACGCGACTACGAGGCAGGTTTGGAGGATCGGAAACGCGGCGAGTGTAAAAAAGCGCTTCCCCGCCTTCAGAAGGCGATCGCCGCATTCGAGAAATACGGAGAGGCATTTAACGAACTTGGCAACTGCTTCATCCAGATGAAGGAGTTCGGCAAGGCCGAACAGGCATTCAAAAAGGCTGTCGAGTACACCAGCACGATTTATCCTTCCATGAACCTCGCTGACCTCTACGCGAGCGAGAAGCGTTTCGTCGACGCTCAAAACGTTATCCGCCAATCCATGGTGAAGCACCCCACGGAAGGTGATCTTTACTTCGCGATGGCCGTCGTCCACTTCGATCAGGGTCACATGAAGGAGGCGGAGGAAGCCGGCCTTCAGGCCCATGCGAAAATCCACCGGATGGCGGACGTCCACCTGATGCTGGCGAAAGTTTATTTGAGCCTGAAAAAGTATCCTGCGTTGATCGGCCAGCTTCGACTGTATCTCGATGAAAACCCGAGGGGGCCGGCTGCCGACCGGATCCGAAACAACCTCAAGGAGATGGACGCCGCCGGGACCGACAGAATTAGCCGCGAATGACGCCAATGACGCGAATGGGGCGCATCAAGAATTGTTTTTGCGCCCCATTCGCGTCATTGGCGTCATTCGCGGCTAATTCTCAGATGAATGCTTAGCATTAAAGTAATGAATACTTGACATGGACCGTGATGATGCGGTCAGATTAGGGTTTCGTGCGAGACAGAGTGTTTTCTCCCTCACCCCCCATAGGTAGAGGTTAGGTGCTTCAACTCACCTTACTAAATCCATACAACTCATTAAAGTCACGACGTTCGTGTCTTCAGCCAAAGGGCTGTGGCCGCGTGTGTCATGAACCCTCAAACAAGGAGAAGAAAATGAGACTAACCGAGATTTCACGATCTAGGGTTGTCTTCAAGTTAATAGCACTCTGCATGACGCTAGGTCTCCTGATTGTTCCTGCTCTTGCTCAGGAAACGACTGGCGGCGTCCAGGGAACTGTAAAGGATCCGCAGGGAGCTGTAATTCCGGGCGCTGCCGTTGAGGTAACCGGCCCGGCGCTGATTGGTAAGAAAACAGCGACAACCGATTCCGGCGGATACTTCCATTTTGAACAACTGCCTCCCGGCATCTATAGCGTTAGCGTGAATGCGGCAGGTTTCGGCCCGGCGACGCAAAGCAATCTGCAATTGAGCAGCGGCGGGTTGCCTACCCTGAACATCACGCTGCAGGTCGGAGCAATAACGCAAGAGGTGAACGTTTCGGCAGAAGGTCTGGCCCCTGTCGACGTCACCCAAAGTAAAGTTTCAACCAGCGTTACAGAGGATGTTCTGAAGGATATTCCAAAGTCGCGCTCGTTCCAGTCGGTGATTCCATTCGCTCCCGGCGCCCGCCAGGAGCCGCTGCAAAGCGCCAGACAAAGCCGCATGAATGGATTTCAGATTGATGGTGCGACCGACGCTGAGAACGTCTACATGATCGAGGGCGTCAACATTACCAACGTTCAAGACGGTGGTGTGGGCAAGGACTTTCAGTCGGACTTCATCCAGGAAGTTCAAATCAAATCGAGCAGCTTTGAAGCCGAATATGGCGGCGCGCTCGGAGGCGTGATCAACGCGGTTCCGAAGCGCGGATCGAACGCATGGCATGGCGAGGTGAAGGGTTACTACCAGTCCGCTGCCCTGAACGCGAACGACCCATGCTCCAGCGGTTTCACTTCCAGCTTGAATGGAAATTTCCGCACGACCTTTGGTTTGCCTTCGGGATACGTTGGGGAGACATGCGGCCTTCGCATCAATCCCGCGACCGCGCTGAACACGGGAGCCCGTCTGGACGGCACACCGGAATTCTTTGTGCCGAAGAAAGACAGCCGGCACATCATCGAGCCCGGATTTGAAGTGGGCGGACCGCTGTTTGCAGACAGACTGTGGCTCTACGCCAGCTACATTCCGACTCTGGATTCGATTCAGAGGACGACAAACTTCCGCTGCCCTGCGTCGAACCCCAGCTGCACGTTCGCCGGGTCACGCCGGTTGTCACAAACCATGAACCAGCACAATTCATACGACCGATTGGATTACCGGGATCGAACTCCGTGCGTTTGTTTGGAAGCTGGAACTACGCCTATTCGCGTTTGACGGGCCAACTCGGCACGCCGGACAGTGCATTCGGGCAAACGAATAACGGCGCCACCATCGATCCAGGAACGCTTCGTGCGGATCTGGGAATTGTGAGCCCGTCGTCTGTATACAGCTTCAGCGGCGATTGGAACCCGACATCGGCGTTGCTGATCACCGGTCGTTATGGGTACTTCTTCTACAACAACTCGACGCGCGGTACGCCGAGCGGCGTCCGGTACCTCTACGACACAACTGCGTTGAATGCGGCGACCAGAGACGTCAATAACAATCCGTTCCCGGCAAACGCCCCTTTCAATAACAACGGGTTTTCGAACATTCCGAGTAACTTTGCCACGCTGTTTGATGCGTACAAGCGCAGGAGTGCCAATGCCGATATGTCGTATTTCGTCGGAAATTTTGGGGGAAGCCACAGCTTCAAGTGGGGCTACTTCTGGCAGGCGCAACAAAACAACGTCCTGAAGACCGCGAATACCGCTGAAGTTGACCTCCATTGGGGCGTCACTTATGCCCCGGTTACCAGTACCACGGCCTGCGACGCGATCAAGGCGAGTAATGCTCGCGGACTCTGTATGGGTCAGTATGGCTATTTCTTTACCGGCAGCAACACCGTTTCCAATACCGGCTCCACGAAAGCGACAGATCAGGCTATCTATGTTCAGGATGCCTGGACGGTCGGGAACAGCGGATTGACTTTGAATGTTGGGGTCCGCCTGGACCATGAGAAGAACCCGGCTTTCGATCCCATCCGGTTCCCCGATCTTAACTTTGGCTGGCGCGACAAAGTTGCTCCGCGCATCGGCGGCGCCTATGACGTGCTTCATAACAGCAAGTTGAAGGTCTATGCCAGCTACGGCAAGTTCTTCGACATCATGAAGCTTGGTTTGACCCGCGGCTCGTTCGGCAGTGACTACTGGCACAATTGCGTGTACGCCCTGGATACTCTCGACTTCTTCAGCATCACTCCCACACTGACGACGGGCGCCGGGTGTCCGCCCTCGGGTCCGGCTCCAGGCGTGAACGCTCGCTTTATTGAAAACGTGG
>Ga0137418_10006814_pt1 | contig 10498 bp, 11 predicted proteins | sample CZODoug3_1_2_16f_FD_122242 | JGI IMG/M metagenome (GOLD analysis project Ga0137418, IMG submission 122242) | Vadose zone soil fungal communities from Angelo Coast Range Reserve, California, USA - CZODoug3_1_2_16fungal (Hybrid Assembly) | ecosystem: Environmental > Terrestrial > Soil > Vadose... | reverse complement strand
GATCGAGGCAATCGATCCGGGCGAGGCCTGGCGTCACCTGGACGCGGCCGACCGGGCCCGCACCGCCTACGTCCGGCGCCTCTACCGCGCCGACCCCGCCGATCCGCGTCACTACCACCTGATCATCGACTCCACCGCGATCCCGCTCGACGCCGTCGTCGACATGATCCTGCGGGCGCTCGCAGCGTTCCCCGCACCGCGAAACGCCGCGGCAGCGGGCCGGTGAGCCGTAGCAGCACCGGGCCAGGGAAGCAGGTCAGACGGGCGCCGTGCGCGGCCGCCGGGAATGACTAGTGCCACGTAGTCCGCCGGGTTCACGTCGGCGAACGCGACGTCGGCGGGCCACGTGTAGCCGGGCTTCTCGGTGTAGGTGTCGAAACCGTCCATGAAGTCATGCACGGCTCAGGCCATGTCGAGAACGCGATTCTGGCTACGACTACATCATGGAACCGATGAACACAGCTTCCACTGGAGGTCTACCTGTCATGTCACTCGTTCGCGTACACAACTTCTCCGTTTCGCTCGACGGTTTCGGAACCGGCGAAGGTCAGACCCACGACGCTCCGTTCGGCCACGCCGGGGAACGGTTGCACGAATGGATGTTCGAGACCCGGTGGTGGCACGAGAGCGTCGGCCAGCCGGGCGGCAGCGGCGGCATCGACGATGCCTTCTTGCGGCTGCACGACCCGGGGATCGGCGCCGAGATCATGGGTGCCGGGAAGTGGGGTTACCCCGGATGGCACGAGGACCCGGAGTGGAAGGGCGCGTGGGGTCCCAACCCGCCGTTCCATACCCCCGTGTTCGTCCTCACCCATCACACGCGCCCGTCGATCGAGATGGAGGGCGGCACCACGTACCACTTCATCGACGCCTCGCCCGCCGAGGCGCTCGAGACGGCCCGCAAGGCTGCGGGCGGCCAGGACGTACGCATCGGCGGAGGTCCCACCGTGATCCGCGACTTCCTTGCCGCCCGGCTCGTCGACCACATGCACATCGTGGTGGTCCCGATCCTGCTCGGCCGAGGCGTACGCCTCTGGGACGGACTGGAGGGCCTCGAGAAGGACTACGAGGTCGAGGCCATCTCCTCGCCCAGCGGAGTCACGCATGTGACGCTCACTCGCGCGGGTGTCTGATCTGACGGACGAAGGCGGCCAGGACGGCCGAACTGGGGGTCGGCCGGGTGCTGGGACGCGGACCTAAGAGCGGACTTGATTCACGGCAGCTAGGGCATCTATCGAGCACTAAAGCCGTGCTGTGAGCGTCGAGGATAAATGCTGTGACGATTACTCCTTCTCCAATCCACCAGATCAAATCTTTATACCAGTGCTTTTCTTTTGCATTCCATCGGTGTTGGGCTTGAGCGCCGCTCGCACCAAGTAGTAGCGCGAGAAGCAGAGATAACGCACGGGTGCGAAAGGCTATCCTCATATACCTCCAACAACACTCGACTATTCCCAATGACAAATCGTAGGATGCTGATTCCGTACTGAGCATTTCACTTACCAGTTATATGAATAGATGGCGTGAGGGAGGCATTTCAATCAAGTCGAACTCATTCAACCACTTCAGGAAAAAATCACTTGTAGCTAGCGGAGCAAACACTGTGCCGGAATGAACCAGATTCCTCGACGGAGTTCCATAAAGGGAAAAGCGGCTTAGTCTTAGCGGGTCATTCCATCAAAATCGCAACAAAAACAGACGCAACAACCAAGTGCGCTGCGGCCCCGCGTTTGCAAGCACGAGAGCAAGGAGGGTCGATGAACAAATCTCAGGCTCTGCTGTCTTGCCTACCATTACTTCTATCATCCGCGTGCGCTAACGCTCAGACGCGAACTGCTACAGAACCGTTGTTGCAATATGCAGCAAACGTGGAGGAAGAGGGAGCAGGCGCGAATTCGCCATCAATTCCAGCGAGGGAGCTTCCAGACATGCCGCGCCCAAAACAAGCCGCGAACTATCGTAACCGTGATCGATGGCGAGACAGTGATTGGCATGCGCCGTTTCAACTGGACGAGACTGACCGAAGTTGGGGCCGGGCGATGCGGCACCCGCCAGTCTTAACCACTAGCGCATTCTTTGTTGGTTTAACCGCCATTCAACTCATCAAGACAGATCGGTGCATATCTGAGAACAAGCCTGCCTGTAATTTAGTGACGGGAAAAAATCGAGCGGCCACTTACGCCCTTAACATTCCATTGACAACGAGCGTCATTTATTTTCTCGGAAGATTTAAGCAGAAGGGCAATGTGACTGGATTCAGTCTGCTGACTTTCTTAGCTCTTGCCTACGAAGCGCCTGTCACCTACACCGCAAATCCACACGTTCTGGTATGTCAGTCGGGTCGAAGGCCCCAATGCCAATAAAGATCCCAGCCTTTCGGGTTGCTATACTCGCACTCGTCTGGCTGTCGCTGCCTCATCTGACACGAGGCCAACGCGACTGGGGAAAAGAAACCGCCATCGACCGCGTGCCAAGGTTACTGTTCGACACGTCAATCGGTTCTGCGACTGCGCTGGGATATAAGTTCCCGTCTACTAGCTTTGGCTTCTCAGTTGAGCTTCCGGTCGGCCAACATTTGGAACTACAAGCAAGCACGATCTTTTCACCAGACAAGAAATTCATAACGGATGACGGGCACTCGGTCAAGGTAAACGGCACCGCCATCGGATGGATAACTAACCGATTTGGCTTGGCCGCAAACGTTGAGCGAAGTTGGTTGTGGACCTCACAGTTCGAGAAACGGTCTCTGTTTCCCTCTGCGGGGATAGTTTTGCGGAATGACTTCTTGGGACCGGGTAGACTCTACATTAGCTATCTATTCCCAAAAGGCTGTGTGTGGGCCACAGCAGCAAACCCCTGCAAATTGCAATCTAATCGTCTCCAAGGTGTCCAGCTTCACGCGGAATCGCGGGGCGCAGCTTCCCACATACGCATCGGCGTGGAGGGCGGATTTTATCGATTTTGTGACCAAGCCAATCCCTACCAACCAAGTACGGATAGAGTTTGTCATTTTGCTGCCACAGCAATGGCGAATCTTAGATTTGAGTTTCATTTCGTGAAACGCTCATTTGTCGATTGGGACGGCGCATATTAGAGACGCCGGTACGCGTGCGGAACGGCCAAAAGCTTCAAGTGTACGTGTTCGATGGAGTTCTACGAATGCATCTGCCTCGCTCACTCACCGAACTGCGGGGGATGGCGAAAGGAATTCCAGGTTTATGGGATTGAGGGAGGACAAGAACCGCGAGAGATTGTGACGGAACACGCGGAGGAGACATAGCGTAGGACCAAGAACTCTTAATCAAGATACCTTCCACTCGCATGTTGTTTCCACAAAAAGTACCCAAGCATCAAGGCAAGTGAGCACAGTAATGCACCGCCCAAGAGCGCCCAGGGTGCGTCGGGATGCGAAATAGACTCATGCAAAAGAGAACCGCCTACGAACAGAAATGCTGTCGTGAGGACAATTAGGAATCCTTGAAAAAATCTCAATCTGTGCATTCCGTCCGAGGGGGATTCAGCGAAGGTGGTCCACAACCTCGATGTTTGACTCGACCAACGAATCGGCGCGGAGCCATGCCTCATAGCGGATGAGAATCCGCTCTCCCGTACGGTGAATCAGCATCCATAAGCCATGCATGTAGCCGAGTTTCTTGAAAATGCTTGAGGTAAGCGGAATGTCGCTCGTGCTTGGCGCGGTAAACTCATCGTATTGCTTGCCGACTAATTCCTCGCGTTTATACCCAAGAAGGTCGCAAAAAGTGTCCGAGACCCAAACGTATTTCCGATCACTGTCAACTACCGTAGTGCAAATGGGCGCAACGCGAGGTCTGGATTCAGTTACAACCATGTCATTTCGAAAAGACTCGGCAATCCACTCGGGCACTTGTTCGGGAACGTAAGCAATAATTCGAGGGGGAAAATAAGGTTTCTTGGATTCCATTTGGCCTCAACTGATGTAACGGAAGAAAGATATAACCACTTATGGGATACCGCAAGGCTTATGTCTACGTACGTAGTTCCCCCAACCTTGAAATACAATATTGAAACATTTGTTTCCTAATGGGTCACGCGAGTAGACTTAGTGGCATGAACGGTGACATTCCCGCCACCTCCGTTCTTCTGAAACGGGAGTAGCATGGCCAAGAAATCTGCAAAAAGGCGGACAGGTAATTCACCGCACTACAAATTCTCCGTTTATATCGCCAGCCCCACAAGAAAATCGGACTCCGCTTTGGCTCGCCTCCGCAAAATATGTGACGAGAAAATTCCCGCCGACTATGAAATCAAAGTCATTAACTTGAGTAAGAATCCCGAACTGGCGACGCACCACAACATCGTCGCCACACCCGCTGTGTTCCGAACCTTCCCCGCACCGCTCCGACAGAGCATCGGTGATTTGTCTAAGACCGACAAAGCACTATTGGGTCTGGATTTGTTTCAGGTTAAATAGAAAGAATCCCTCCGCATCAACACCGAGCATTCATCCAACGTCAGTTCACTTTGGGGAATTGTCGTGCGATAATCGCCCCGCTGTCCCCCGTAAAGTACGGCTAATCCCGATTCGGAGTTAGTGCGTTGCCGTTTCGCATCTACAAAGTGCAAAACGATGGGGGTCTCCATTTCATCGAGGCAATGCAAACTTTCCACGATGCGAAAGAACGTGTGCGAGAACTTGGCGAAATATGGCCGGGGCACTATGTCATTGACGATGAAGAGGCGGGGGAGCGGGTATTCATCAGCACAATCGATGAGACGACGAACTAACTAGCTTGAATAATGTCGCAGCTCGGTCTCGCGCAGTCAGCGGCGTATCGCATCGTGTAACTGTCTTACTTGAGCCACTCGAAGGCCACCGAGCCTCTACTCATCACCTCGTCTACCACTGGCTTCGCGACCTCCAGTCCCTTTTCACTGTTTGCGAACATCACCACACCTGACTTCGTTTTCGGATCTGCCATCACGAAACCCTTGAATGAGCCGTTGTCTCCCCAATGCCACAGCGCATCGGTTCCATCTTTGCGCTCTATGCCCCATCCCAGTCCCCAAAACAGATTCTTCGACAGCTGCTTCGGCTCGTGCTTAATGCAAATCCTGCACTCCGGATCGAGTGCGATTTCCGGCGTTTCCATCTCGCGCAGAGTCGCTGGCTTGAGCCCTTTGCCATTGAGAACCGCCTCAACAAATAGCGCGTAGTCCTTGGCTGTTGTGTTCAGCGTCGAAGCAGCTAACGCCTCTGCTGGCTTCCACAATTCGGTCGGCTTTCCGTCTGAGTCGTGACCCGTAGCGGTTAGTGCATCAAAGTCTGGCCGCCAAACATAACTGCTGCTGGTCATGCCCAACGGCGTGAACACGGCTTGTGTCATATATTCGTTGAGTGGTTTTCCGGTGATTTTCTCGACCACGCGTTGCAGGTAGATATAGCCCTCGCCCGAGTAGCTAAACCGCTCTCCCGGCGTGAAATAAATTGAGACTGAACCGTCATCTGCTGGCCAGTTCGGGAATCCGGTTCGATGGCTCAGGACGATCCGCGCCGTAATTTTTGCAAGGCGCTCGTCACCCTCGATAAAGGGCTTCGGCAAATACGTTGTTAGCGGAACGTCCACCCCCAGCTTCCCCTGCTCCACTAGTTTCAGCACGCCATAGGTAAACACCGGCTTGCTCAGTGAAGCCGCTTCAAAAACTGTTTCCCCCGTCACCGGCTGGCCCGTTTTTACCTCTTTCATCCCGAAACCGTGCAGCCACGTCGTCTTTCCCCCGCGAATTACAGCAATCGCCAACCCTGGCACGCCGGTTTTTTTCATTAGTTCAGGAATATCTCTCTCCAGCTGCGGAACCGTCGCCTCGGTGGGGGTCGCCGGTGCCTTGTTTGCCCGCCAAATCGGCGAAAAAACAGGCAAACCGACAACCATAGCCCCAAGCACAACAGCAGTTCGCGCTCTCATCCCCAAGCAATTCATTGGTGTCTCCAAAGCTGGTCTGAACCCATCGACATAGACGAACCAGAAGGGTTGCGGTTAGGCACTCCCGTAAGTGGAATTGCGAGAGATCTAGCTCTTTTGCTCCACGCAGCTGGACGCTCCCTCCGCTACGGCCTAAACGCTCCGACTACGGCGTCGCAGGCCTCCGCTGCGCGAGTTTTCCCAGCCAAGCCGTTAGGGTACACTGAGGTGTTTGCAGGCAGTCGGCGGAGCCGCCTGTTTGCAGCACACTCATGAGCAAAATTGCTGCAATCTTGCCCGCCGCTGGACTCGGCACGCGCATGGGCGCGGAGACTCCCAAACAATTTCTGGAGTTGGATGGCGCGCCGATTCTTGTTCACAGCTTGCGCAAAATCGCGTCCTGCGAGCTGATCACCGAGATTATCGTCGCCACTCGCGCCGAAGAAGTAGCCCGCCTTGCCGAACGACTGCGCGCGGAGAAATTTAGGCAGACGTTGCGCGTCGTAAAAGGCGGAGACACACGCCAGGAATCGGTTGCCGCAGCGTTGAAACACGTGGCGGAAGGGACCGAGATTGTTTTGGTGCACGACGCAGTGCGGCCGTTCGTGACGCGCGAACAAATTGCGCGCGTTATAGAAGAAGCGCGAAATTGCGGTGCAGCCATCTTGGGAATTCCGGCGATGGACACGGTGAAAGAAGTAAAGCGCGCAAGCCTTCCCGAAGACGTAGCGCTCATCACCATGACGATTCCGCGCGAACGCGTTGTCCTCGCGCAAACGCCGCAGGTTTTTTCCACGAAGCTCTTGAAAGAAGCCTTCGCCCGCGCGGAGGCCGACAGCGTCACCGCCTCGGACGAAGCAGGTCTGGTCGAACGCCTCGGCAAAGAAGTCCACGTCGTCCTCGGCTCCGAACGAAACATCAAAATTACGAAACCCGCCGACATGGAGCTCGCGAATTTCTATCTCGAACGCGAAAAGGCTCACAAAGCATGAGCGTCCGCGTGGGGATTGGCTACGACCTGCATCGGCTGGAAGTGGGAAGGAAGTTGATCGTGGGTGGAATTGAGTTGCCGTTCGATAAAGGGCCGGTGGGGCATTCCGACGGCGACGTTCTGGCACACGCATTGTGCGACGCGCTTTTGGGCGCAGCGGGTCTGGGCGACATTGGCACGCATTTTCCGGATACCGACCCGAAGTGGAAGGGCGCGAACAGCTTGTTGTTCCTTGAGCATGCGAGAAAGCTGCTGCTTGAAAAACGATTCGCGATTGAACACGTGGATGCCGTGGTGATTCTGGAACGGCCGAAGCTCGGTCCGCATTTTCCCAAGATGCGCGAAGCACTCGCTAAATCGCTCGGCGTATCGTCGGAAAAGATTCACTTGAAAGCGAAAACGAACGAAGGTGTTGACGCAGTCGGACGCGGCGAAGCGATTGCCTGTCACGTTGCCGCTACGCTCGTCGCGCTCTGAGCCTTCTCGTCTCCGCCGTGTCAGACTTAAATCCAATCAACTCAGAAGCCCCAACCTCACAGGCCCAACGCGCTAATCTCTTCTCGGTCGAGGACGTCATCGCGATCCTGCAAGAAAAAGGTTGGCTTAGCGGCGGGCCGGACGAAAAGCAATCCGCGTGGTCTTCGAAAGCCACTGCGTTTCTGGGGCCGCAAGCCGCAGATCGTTCCAAGCTGGCCGATCTTCTTGGCTTGGTATTCCACTACGACGCGCGCGCAATTTTGGAAACGACGGAAGCCCACGTCGTCATGTCGCGTTACGCTGCCCGCGACGTACTAAGGCAACTTGCATTGCTGCTTCTCGATGGAGCCGAACTGACGACGGATCGTTTCAGCGAAATCATCGCCACGCTACTCAAGCGCGCGAACCTCGACGGAGATTTTCGCGCGTTTGCCGCACGCGCCCCGCTGCACATTCCCGCCGAGCCGATGATCCAGTTTCGCGATCTGACTTTCCGTTACCATCCCACCAGCGAGCCCGAACTGCGGAATATCAACCTGACGATCGAAGCCGGTCAAACGATCGCGTTCGTCGGCCGCACCGGTAGCGGCAAATCCACACTCGTAAATCTGATTCCGCGCGTATTGGAATCTCCGGATAACAGCGTCTTCATTGATGGCGTTCCGGTCGCCGAATATCCGCTGTCTCAGCTACGCTCGACAATCGGTTACGTTCCGCAGGAGACATTTCTCTTCAGCAACACATTGTCGAAGAACATTGCCTTTGGCGCAGACCAGGCCGGACGCGCTGAAATAGAACGAGCTGCCGAGGTCGCCGGTCTGGATGACGATGTGCGCGATTTCCCGGACGGCTTTGACACGCTGGTCGGCGAGCGGGGAATCACGCTCTCAGGCGGGCAGAAACAACGTACGGCAATCGCCCGCGCAGTGGTGCGCCAGCCAAAGATCCTGATTCTGGATGATGCGTTATCATCCGTTGATACCTACACGGAGGAAAAGATTCTGTCGCAACTGCGCGGCGTGATGCGGAAACGTACCAGCATCATCGTTTCGCATCGCATCTCAACCGTGCGCGATGCCGATCTGATTTGCGTCCTTGATGAAGGCCAAATTATCGAGCAGGGCTCGCATGCAGAATTGTTGGCGCTGCGCGGAGAATATGCGGATCTTTACGAGCGGCAGTTGCTGGAAGAGGAGCTGGCGGCTACTTAGCAAGGCGAACTTTGTACTTTGATCTTAGTACTTCGTTTCCCGGAACAGCAGTGAAACTATCCCAGCCGAAACAAGGCCGCGTGGGAAGACAAATACAAAGCACTAAGAACTAAGGACCAAGCTCTCTTGACTATGTCCACCGCAGTCAAACAATTTCACGAAGAAGAAGCCATCGGCAAGACTTACGACTTGCAGGTGGCGCGTCGGTTGTTACGCTATCTGAAGCCGTATGTGCGGCTTTTGATTCCAGCGTTGATTCTGACATTGCTGCTGAATCTGCTCGGCATTTTGCAGCCAAAGTTTACCCAATACGCCATCGACTGGTTCATCATCCCGCGCGTCACTAAGGGAATCACGCTGTTTGCGCTCGCCTTTGTTGGCGTGCAACTGGTCCGCTTTGTCTTCTCGTACTTTCAGGCCGTCCTCTTAAACAGCGTCGGCCAGTACGTAATGTTCGATCTGCGCCGCGAGATCTATCAGAAGCTGCAGCACCAGGAGGTAGCTTACTACGATCGCAATCCTGTCGGCCGGATCATGACACGATTGACCGCCGACGTGGACGCCTTGAACGAGTTGTTCACCTCCGGAGTCACCGACGTCCTCGGCGACCTGGTGATGATCATAGCCATCATTGGGGTGATGGTCTGGATGGACGTGCGTCTGACGCTGGTCACGTTATTAACAGTGCCGTTGCTCTTAATCGCGACCACCTGGTTTCGCAAAGGCGCGCGCCGTGGCTACGACCTGGTGCGCACGCGCATTGCGCGCATCTATTCGTTTCTGCAGGAACATTTTTCGGGGGCGCAAACCGTGCAGATTTTCAACGCGGAAGCGAAATCGCTGCGCCGCTTTGCCGAGATCAATGACGAGCATCGCAAAGCGAACATCGATACGATCTACTACTACGCGGTTTTCTTTCCTCTGGTTGATTTAATCGGCTCCATAGGTATTGCGCTGATTATCTGGTACGGCGGCTATCGTGTGATGAACCACGCGTTAACGTTGGGCGCGCTGGTCGCCTTTATCCAGTATTCGGGATTTCTGTTTCAGCCAATCCGGGATATCTCGGACAAATACAATGTGCTCCAGGGCGCCGTGGTGGCTTCACATCGTATCTTTAAGGCGCTCGATCTGCCGATCCTGATCACGACACCGGGAGCGCCACTTAAGAAAGGTCGAGCCGAAGGCCGCATCGAATTCGAAAACGTCTGGTTTGCTTATAAGGATGACGACTGGGTTTTGAGAGATGTTTCGTTCACGGTTTCGCCGGGACAATCCGTAGCACTGGTTGGCCACACGGGGTCGGGCAAGACGACGATTACGAATCTGCTGATGCGCTTTTATGACGTGCAGAAAGGCCGGATTCTGCTGGACGGTGTGGACGTGCGCGAGTGGGACCTGCAGTCTTTGCGAGAAAACTTCGCTGTCGTTTTGCAGGACATCTTTCTCTTCACCGGTACCGTTGAGAGCAACATCCGTCTGGGCCGTGAAGAGATTTCCGACGAGCGCATTCGCTGGGCGGCCACCGAAGTATGCGCCGACAATTTCATCCGGCGCCTGCCGCGGGATTACAAATCAGAGGTAAGAGAGCGCGGCGCCGGGCTATCGGTTGGTCAGAAGCAGTTAATTTCGTTCGCGCGCGCGCTGGCTTTCGATCCGGCACTGCTGATTCTGGACGAAGCGACCAGCTCAATCGACACCGAAACCGAGCAATACATTCAGCAGGCCATCGCGCGCGTGATGCAGAATCGCACGTCCGTCATCGTCGCGCACCGTCTGTCAACCATTCAGCGCGCCGATAACATTATCGTGATGCATCACGGTGAGATTCGCGAGCAGGGGTCGCACCAGGACTTGCTGGCTCTGCAGGGCTTGTA
>Ga0137418_10006813_pt1 | contig 10498 bp, 12 predicted proteins | sample CZODoug3_1_2_16f_FD_122242 | JGI IMG/M metagenome (GOLD analysis project Ga0137418, IMG submission 122242) | Vadose zone soil fungal communities from Angelo Coast Range Reserve, California, USA - CZODoug3_1_2_16fungal (Hybrid Assembly) | ecosystem: Environmental > Terrestrial > Soil > Vadose... | reverse complement strand
GTTCGCGCCTGGTGATGCAGCCGCACACGCTTTCCCGGTGTTTGCAGGAATCCTGGAAAATGCCAGAAGAGGCCGAAATCGTAGGACGTGTGGTTGGCATCGTGACGCGCCTAAACGAGCCCTGGCAATTCAGGTTTGCAGAATCTCAAGGAGCGCACGGAGGTTCGAGCAAAAGAGCTCTTTAAGGTACGCAGGCGAGTCCTCCGGCATAAGAATTCGATAGGCTTCCATCTGCCGCCAATGCGTCACGGTGGAGCGAAGCGGCCCTTCCATTTCATCCAAGCACTTCTTCAAATTTTCTTCCTGCAAAACGAGTGGAGTTTCCAGAATCCGCTGAAATACTTCCTCGATAGGTTGACCCGTCGAATCGATCACGATCGCCTCCTCAGCCGCCATCAGCGGCGAATCGGCGCGGGTCGTGTCACGCCGGTCGCGCTCAGTGATATCGGCGAAGGTTTGATCATAAGTGGCGGCCGGATTAGTTTCGCGTTCTTCGGTCAGGCGTCGTTCGGCGCGTTCTTCCGGGACCGCGTCCAGAAAGAATTTCACGTCTGCATCGGGAAAAACCACCGTGCCGATGTCGCGTCCATTCAACACCGCTCCGCGTTTTCCCAGTTCGCGCTGACGCTCAACCATCGCGCGCCGCACCGCCGGGATCGTCGAGATGATCGAAGACATATGAGTCACGTCGTCATTGCGAATGCGTTCAGACACGTCGCGGCGGTTGAGAGTTACTCGCAGTGAATCGGGATCGCCGGCGAGATCGATATCTATCCGTCGTGCCAGCGAGCCCACGGCCACATCGTCGGTCTCGCTAATCGTGGATTCAATTACGGCCAGCGCCACTGCGCGGTACATCGAGCCGGTGTCAATGTAAAGCAAGCCCAACTCGCGCGCCAGCATCCGCCCCAGCGTGGATTTGCCCGCGCCCGACGGACCATCGATAGCAATAATCAGCGGTCGACTCATCGTGTGTTAGCGACGAGAATATTAGCGCTCATCACGAGTATGGGGTCAAGGATAGAAGTGTGGCACGTGCATCTTGCGCGTGATTCACGGGCGGGACGCCCGTGCCACTTTTTCAAAGAATCACAGACTGTGCAAAAATTCGACCACCAGCGGCACAGTCTCTTCCGGCTTCTCTTCCTGCGGGGCGTGACCGCACGCTTCGATGATTTTCAAAGTGGAATTGGCGATGTCTCGATTCAGCAACTCGCCGACTTTCAGCGGAATGATCCGGTCCTGGCGGCCCCAAATGATCAGCGTCGGCACCCTGATGTCTTTGTACCTCTTCATTAGCTCGTCAAAGTTCTTCGGCAACAGTTGCCTTCCGGTTTCCCGCAGTGCGTGCTTTCCGCCGGGCGCGGCAATCGGCGCCGTGTAAGCCGCAATCTGTGCTTCAGTGATCTTGCTCGGGTCGTAATATGCCTTGCGAAGAATCGCGCGCACCGCGAGCCGGCTCGGCACCAGATAAACCCCCAGGTTAAGCAGAGGGACTGAGAGAAGTTTCAGATAAGCAGGGATGTATTCTTTGTAGGCGCCGGCATCGATCAGGATCAGCGATCTCAAACGTGCCGACTCGCCCGCGTCCGCCAGCATAAGGGAGAGCAGCAGCGACAGCGCCCCACCAAAAGAATTTCCGATCAAAGTCAGGTTGCGCAGGTCGTGTTCCAGAATGAATTGATAGAGCAAATCGGCGTGATCCTGCGTCGAGTATTTCGTGTCCAGGGGCTTCGGAGATTTCCCGCAACCCTTCAGATCGAGCAGGATGAGTTGATAGTCTTTGGCCAAAGGCCCGGTGAAGTGTCGCCACGAATAGAGGCTGGCGCCAAAGCCGTGGATACACAGCAGCGGATCGCCCTGGCCATAAATCTCATGGTAAAGCTTGATTGGTGTAGCCAAGTTGGTTCCAGCCATCTGTCCTAAAGCGTTTCTGTAACTTGTGTCTCACGCTTCGCGGGTTTTTTCATTTCCTGTATTATCCCGTACTCAGCGATGTGCTTGGGCTATTATCATCCATCCGCTATGCGGACGGGTAAGAAGTCACATTTACCCAGGCACGTTACTAAGGAACGAATCCGCGTGATTAAGAATTTTATGCCTACTCAAAACGCAGCCTTTGTCGGATCTATTCCTGAGAATTACGATCGCTATCTGGGACCGGTTTTGTTTGATCCTTATGCGGCTGATCTCGTCTCGCGTCTCAATGTTTCGGCAGACGCGTCGGTGCTGGAACTTGCCTGCGGCACCGGGATTGTCACGCGGCGTTTGCGCGATCGGCTTGGATCCGAAGTCAGACTAATCGCGACGGATCTCAACGACGCAATGCTGAGTTACGCGGCCCGAAAATTCAAACCCGAAGACGCGATCGAGTGGAAACAGGCCGACGCTGCTGATCTTCCCTTCGCAGACCAGAGTTTCGATGCCGTGGTGTGCCAGTTCGGCTTGATGTTTGTCCCGGATAAAGAGAAAGCGTTGAGCGAGACATATCGCGTCCTGAAGCCGGGCGGAACTTTTCTGTTCAATGTTTGGGATGCGATCGAATACAACGAGCTGGCGCACATTGCGCACACAATCATCACAGACTTCTTTGATGACAACCCGCCGGATTTCTACGAAGTCCCTTTCTCGTTTCACGATGTCGAAACGATTAATTCGTTTTTGTCAGCCGCGGGATTCAGCGAGATGCAATTCGCTTTGTTGCGACTGCCGGCTGTGAGCCCATCGGCCGAGGAAGCGGCCAGGGGCCTGGTTCATGGAAATCCGGTGATTAACGTGCTCAGAGAACGAAGCGAGTCAAGCATTCCGGAGATCGAGGCTGCGGTAGCAGACACCGTAGCCGATCAATGCGGGGACGATCCCGTGTGCGCAAGAATGCAGGCGTTAATTTGCAACGCCTCGAAATAGTCAGCGCCCCGAGCGTAAACCCAGTCCGTCCCTCAACTTTGCTTTAGAAACAGATCGTTCAGTTCCGCGAATGAAGCTGCGTCGGCGAGCGAGTCAAACCTTCCGGTTTCTCTAATACTACCAGCGGCGCGGATGAAAGCGCCCCAGGCGACGCGCGCCAGTGCGGAGCCAACGGAAATACGCCGAACGCCCAGGTCGGTGAGCTGGGAAACCCTGAGATCACAGTTATTGGTCGAGACCAGAACATTGACTGGCCTAGGAGCGACGGCCTTGACGATCGCGGCGATCTCTTCGGGCTTACTGGCGCCGGGAGCGTAGAGACAGTCGGCGCCGGCCTCAGCAAAGGCAACGAGTCGTTCCAGCGATGTGCGTAAAGGATCCGGATCGCCAACCAACCAGGCTTCGCAGCGCGCAGTAAGAATTACCGGAACGCCCGAAGCCTCGATGGCCGCGCGCGCGGCTTTAATTCGATCGACTGCCTGATTGAATTCGTAGAGCGGTGTCGCCGCGTTGCCGCTCGCATCCTCAATCGATAAACCGGCGACTCCAGTCGCGATGCAGAGCGCGACATTCGCGGCGATACCTTCCGGCTCATCAGCATATCCATTCTGAAAATCCGCATTGACCGGCAGCGATGTTGCTGAAGCGACTTCAGTTATGTGCGCGAGCATCAGATCGCACGGAATCGCCGAAACCGAATCGGGTAAACCCTGGGAGAAGGCAAAGCCGGCAGACGTCGTGGCCAGCGCTTTGAAACCAACATGCTGCAAGTACCTAGCCGTCCCCACGTCCCACGGGTTTGGCAGAACAAAACAACCGGACGCATGCAAGGCGCGAAACTCTTCGATGGTGGATGATTGGCTCATGCCCTGATCGTACAACGGCGAATGCAATCGGGCCAGACCAGGACCCGTTGGCTATCGCTCACTGAAGTGCAGACCTCGCTTATACAGCGGTGAAGTGCTGAGCTATTATGATTCTCGAATGATATTCAGTTAAGAGCTACAGGAGCGAGAAGATCCTTATGAACTGTCCGGTTTGCAAAACGCCTGAACTGATCTCCACGGACCTTGAATCGAACCTCACTTCATTCAGATGCGACGAATGCGGCGGCAACTGGATCCGGGGCGCAGAGTACTGGAAGTGGCTCGAAGTGCATGGCCCTAACCTGCCCGAGCGCAGCGATCAAGACAGCGGTCTGTCTCTGGCTGAACCAGGAAAGTATATCGATTGTCCCGAGTGCCGCTTTCGGATGGTCAAGTATCTGGTCGGGCACGGTTTCAACTTTACGTTGGATCAGTGCAATGGATGCAAGGGTATCTGGCTCGACCGGAATGAGTGGGAGGCTTTGAAAGAGCGCAACCTGCACGACGACGTGAACGCTATGTTCACTTCCTTCTGGCAGGCCGAGGCGCAAAGGGAACTCAGACATGAGCGCCTGGAAGAAATTTACCTCAGCAGATTCGGCGCGGACGATTACGCGGAGATCACCAGAATCCGCGCGTGGCTTCAGGCGCATCCGAAGCGGCCGGAGTTGCTGGCGTATTTGACTGACAAAGATCCGTTCGCCGTTTGACGGCCATTGATCGTTTAAGATGCCAAAGTATATAGCCTTTCTGCGCGCGATTAATGTTGGCGGCCACACGGTGAAGATGGATTATCTTCGCAGTCTGTTCGAAGGTGTTGGCGGCGCAAATGTCGAGACATTCATTGCCAGCGGCAATGTCATCTTCGATTCGAAATCCAGGAATACAACGTCGCTCGAACAGAAGATCGAAAAGCATCTGCGAACGATTCTGGGTTATGAAATGCGCACTTTCATCAGAGCAACTCCTGAACTGGCTGAGGTCGCCGAGTACGAACCATTTAGTAAGGCTGAGTTGAACGCGGCCGGCAACTCTCTCTATGTCGGATTCCTTGCCGCTAAGCCGAGTAACGAAGCGAAGAAGAAAGTGTTGTCACTGTCCGGCGCCGCGGATGATTTTGCTGTTCATGGCCGTGAACTCTATTGGTTAGTCCGCACCAGCTTCAGCGAATCTGCCGTTTCCGGGGCGCTGCTGGAAAAAACTTTGGGGATGCCTGCGACCTTTCGAAATGTGAATACGGTCAGAAGAATCGCCGCGAAGTATTAGTGAATGTGGCTGGGTGTTTGGCACCGTGGGGACATAGGGTCGCGCGGTTTGCGTGATCAATGATGGCCCAGCCATGGTGATCGATGAGTTGTCCTGCGCTTTTTGTTTTCAGGATTCCTGGCTGAATCGCACAAAGCGAGAGGAAAATGAAAGTGAAACAACTTCTTCTGGCCGGGTTGATGCTCGTGCTTACTCATGCTCCTGCTTTTGGCCAGACCGAGAATGAAAAGCGGAAAAGGCCAGGCCGAGCCGAGCAGCAGGTAATGGCGCTGAATCGTGCCTGGGCTGATGCCATAACGAAAGGAGATGCGGCCGCACTGAACCGAATACTTGCTGATGACGTGATTGTGACGAGCGGTAGTGGAGAAATCAGAAACAAGGCGGCCGAAATAAAAGACTCTGCCGGCTCTCCTGATCCTGATTTCGTTTGGCTTCGCCCGTTCACTACTGAAGATGTGCGCGTAAGGATTTACAGAGACGCCGCGGTTGTCACTGGTCGCGCCAAATGGGGATTCAGATATAAAGGTCAGGAAGTTAATCAGGAACGTCGCTATACTCATATGTATGTGAAGCGACAGGGACAATGGAGAATCGTTGCTCAGCAGATAAGTTCTAATCTCTACAAGAAACCATAGACATGCCTCCGGTGCGGAAATCTTAAAATGGACGCTACTGAAAGGAAACATCCGTCAGCAGTTCGGCGTTGCTGCTCGAAAAGGTTGTGCTGATGAAACGAATTGCGAAAGAACCAAAGCCCGATAAGGACGAAAAGCAGATCGAACGTGTCCGCCGCATTTGTCTCGCGTTGCCTGAGACGTTTGAGAAGCTTTCGCACGGCGAACCGACTTTCTTTGTTAAGAAGAAAGTGTTCGCGATGTGTTCCATTAATCATCATCACGACGGGCACATCGCAGTTGTTGTGCCCGCGCCGATCGGAGTCCAGGAGGCATTAATCGAAGCGTCGCCTAAGAAGTACTACAAACCGCCATACGTGGGCGGGGCCGGTTGGGTCGGAGTAGAGCTTCCACGCGTCAGCGACAACGAGTTGAAAATGCATCTGCACGAGGCCTGGCGCCTGATCGCGCCGCCAAAACTGCGGGATGCGCTCAATCCTTAGGAGAACTCGATGGCCTCCGAAGTCGGCTTACAGAAAAACGATCTCATCATCAAAGTTGACGATCAGCCAGCGTCGGAATTGACCCTGACCAGATTGAGTGAGATGTTCCCAGCCGTTGGGCAAAGCTTATCCGGGAAGATAAATGTCTTCCGCGCCCGGTCAGAACGCAGGGTCTCTTCGCGGTAGAAACTCTTGAGGATGCTGTTCTTCCAATCAAGGAGATCGGGATTCCTGGCCGTAAATTCTTCCCAGCTTTCGGCCCGACCATTTCGTTCCATCCGCTCGTTAATCAGAAAAGCGTAGGCCCAGGTAATGGTCTCGTGATAGAGATTGGGTTTGCCGTTTGCGGTGGCAAAACGCTTCAGACTTTCCGAAAACCTGGTCAGTGTTTCCGTCAGCGGATAGCGCCGCAGATAGAGCCATACTACCTTGACATGCTCACGATGATGAAAACCTTCTGCCGGGAGCGTGCAGTTTTCAAAGCGCTCGATGAATTCCTGATCAGTCATTCTTATTCCCGCGCCTTATTGAGTCTTGAAACTCATTTCTTTGGCTTGTGGCTACGGCGCTTCGCTGTCTTTCCCTGTCCCGACTCTTCGACCACCTCCATTAGCCGATGACTGGCGGTCGAGTCGAGATCCAGTCCGTAGATGCGCTTGAGGTCGTCGATACGGCGCCGAGTTTCATCGCTGAACGGATGCCGGCCATCGAAGGCATGCAGCACAATGCCTTCCAGCAAATCGCCAAGTGTCATGTCGTGATATTCAGCCAGGCCTTTCAACACCTTGAGCAGACGCTTTTCCAGGCGCACCCCGGTCTGCACTCGCTCGACGAATATTTCTTCTCCCGGCGGCCGAACCGCGGCTATCTTTGGTTTTTTCTTCATCTCGGGCCTACACGCTGAGGATGATGGTACATATGTACCACGGTGTGGTCAAGCCCAGGAGGCTGACAGTCTGCTTCGCGGGCTAGCCGTTTCCAATCTCAATCAGCTTAGCTTCTTTCACCGACTCGTAAACGGCGTCCACCAACTCTACCGATTTGAAACCATCAAACGCGGTGACCGCCGGTGGAATTCCGTTGACGATAGAATCGATGAACGCGCGGTCTTCCTGGGCATAGCCCCACTTTTCTTCTTTTGAGAGTTGATGCATGGAACGTTCGACGTGGCGGCCGTCCAGGCCTTCGCTATAGATAAGACTTTCCATCTCGCGGGTGACGATGGTCGAATGGTGACAGAACACTTCTATGCGTTCGAAAGGGAACAGCCAGCTCGCATCGGCTGACGAAGCGACCGTCGCATGCATGCCGCTCCGAAAAGTCATCAGCACTGAGAAGTCGTCCGTCTCGGGATACTCGTGCGAAGAACCGATGGCTTGTACTGTGGCAACTTCACCAAACAGAAATCGCAGCAGGTCGAACATGTGAATTGTCGTCTCGTAGAGAAAGCCACCTGTAATCTTTGGATCGCCCACCCATTCAGGATTGACCAACTCGCCGCGATTCATTTTCGCATGAGCGGAATGTGGCTGATGAGTTTCCGATAACATTCGTTTCAACTCAACATACACTGGCGCAAACCGACGGTTGTGGCCGACCTGGAAAACAAACTTCCTCTTTTCCGCTGCCTTCAACACACGGCGAGCGTCCGCCAGGCTGGTGGCCATGGGCTTTTCGCAGAAGACATGATTGCCGGCTTCTAAGGCGAAGATCGCTAGTTCGTCATGTATTGTGTTCGGAGTCGTGATATAGACGGCGTCGCAGATGGCGAGACCTTCCGATGAACTATGTGCTACGGTCGCGCCCGTGGACCGTGCGAATTGTTCCGCCCGCTCCCGATCCACGTCATGAACTGAGGCGACCTCGACCCGTTCGTCACTCGTCAGGATTGCGGCGTGTACGCCGGCAATGTAACCCGCGCCGAGGAAACCGATCTTGATTTTGGTCATTAAACCTCTGTGTAACTCTGTGTGGCTCTGTGTCTCTGTGGTAAATCTTACGCGGGACACACTCACCACAGAGGCACAGAGTTCCACAGAGGATCACTGAGAAAAGCAAGAATCTACCGCCGCTTTCGCTTGGCGTGCTAGTTCAAACGGATCGCGCTCCCAATACTCCGGCCGGAAGATCTCGACGCTGGCGACCCCGTCGTAACCAATTCGTCTAAAGGCTTCGATAATTTCTTTTAAAGGCAAAATGCCCAAGCCCGGCAACAGACGATGTGCGTCGGTAAGCTGACCAGAGGGCAGATCTTCGGCGTCGTTGATGTGAAAAATGAAAAGGCGTTTCGGATCAATCGCATCGATCATCTTCACCGTCGAGCCGCCGGCGTAGAAATGAAAACTATCGATCACCAGGCCGATGTTGCGGCGATTCACTTTCACAATTATTTCGTCGGCCAACTCCAGCGTCTGCACGCTGCAGTCCTTCTGACCCAGGAATTCAAACGCGAGCGAGACGCCATGCCTTTCTCCGATCGAAGCCAACTCTCTAAGCACCCGCACCGTTTCCTCGATTACTTCATAGCTGCTCAGGCCGCCCGGCGGAAACTTGCCCGGCACGACCACGATGTACGGACAGCCGATCGCTGCCGCTATCGAGCTTAACTCTTCACACTCGGTTCTGACTTGCGTGTACGCAGCGGCGTCGCGAAACGTAATGTGCTCGATGGAGTTTATGCTGAGCGGCTTGACGCCGCTCTCACCGAACAATGTCTTCAGCTCTGCCACCGGGTGTTCTTTGAGGAACTGGCGCAGTTTCGTGGCCCAGATTTCGACATAGTCGAACCCCGCCGCCGCGGCCGCGCGCACGTCGGTCGCGAGATCCGCTTTCATGGTGGTGGCGCCGTTGAGTGCTAGTTTCATCTGGTTGTTGGTGGCGTGGGTTCTCGTCCGGTGAAGTCAGTACCGCCTCACGTTGAGCGTGTACCTTAGCCGGAAAGCGGGAGAGGTTCAAGGGCTATGCAAACAAACAGGTTCGCAGTAAACTTTCGCCGCCATCGCCAGAGTCGTGTTCAGTAAGCAGGTTTATCAAACGCAGAGGGCGCAAAGGAATTCGCAGAGGTACGCCGAGTAGGTTTTCCTCTGCGACCTTGCGAAAACCTCTGCGAACCTCTGCGTTAAATCTGGCTCGCTCCAAGCTGGTTCCGACAGGAGGAAATTCTATATATGTTAAGGAAAACTCTTTCGCCTATTCTGCTTCTAATTCTTGCGGTTGCGACCGGTCTCTTCGCTCAAACGGCGAAACGTCCGCTCAAGCTCGATGATCTAGCGCGGCTGCGTGAGGTCCGAGATCCGCAGATCGCGCCCGACGGCCAGTGGGTCGCTTATGTCGTTGCCACGATCGACACTAAAGAAGACAAGACCAACACGCACATCTGGATGGTCGGCTATGACGGCAAGAACGATCGACAGATTACCTTCAGTCAGGACAGCGAAGCAGCGCCGCGTTGGAGTCCTGACGGAAAGTACGTGTCGTTCACTTCGTCGCGGCCGGGTAAAGCCAAAGGGAACCAGGTTTGGCTGATGGAGCGCAGCGGCGGCGAAGCTTATCAACTAACAGAGACGAAGGGGCGTTTGCAAAGTTATGAATGGTCTCCGGATTCAAAACGTCTCGCTTTAGTAATTGGTGATCCCGATCCGGACGCGGATGCCGCCGCCAGCCCTTCGCCAGGCGCCAGCCCGGGCGGCACGAAAGCTCCGAAGCCGATCGTCATCGATCGCTACAAATACAAACAGGATGGGCAGGGATATTTACTGTCGGGCCGTCACTCTTACATCTACCTCTATAACATCGCCACGCAGAAGCTTGACCGTTTGACCAAGAGTAAATGGGATGAATCTTCGCCTTCCTGGTCGCCCGATGGCGCGCGCATCGCTTTCATGAGCAATCACGCAGACGCTCCTGATCGCGATCCCGCCGCGAAACTGTTCATAGCTGATGCGCAGCCAGGCGCAAATGAAAAGCAGTTGACGACACCGGATAATCGCGCCAGTCGCGCGCGTCCGGAATGGTCGTCGGATGGCAAATGGATCGGCTTTCTCGAGGGCGACGATAAAAAATACGGCGCCTACAGCATGGAGCACCTCGTGTTCGCGGCTGCCGGCGGCAGCGCCGCGCCGACGCGAGTGAAACCGGTCGAAGATCTCGATCGTGGTGTATCGGGCTTGCGATTCGACAGCGACGGCAAATCAATCATAGCTTTGGTCAGCGATGACCGTTCCGTCTATCCGGTAAGCGTGACTCGCAACAGCGTCGCGCGTCTGCTGAATCCGCCGGTCGTGGTTTCCAGTCTTACGAACGGCGGTGGCCATACAGTCTTGCTCTCCGGCAACGACACAAA